>ERZ772867.4205-NODE-4205-length-11061-cov-2.256951_pt1 | contig 11061 bp, 14 predicted proteins | sample MGYA00511341_ERZ772867 | MGnify/ENA primary metagenome ERZ772867 (study PRJEB29015, sample SAMEA2737707) | human gut metagenome | biome: human gut; feature: human-associated habitat; material: faeces | place: China | collected 2012 ... | reverse complement strand
GCCGTCCACTTCGTCGATGTACAGATCGACGTCAATAGATAAGGGGAAAAACAATGGGATACACCTACAGTTTTCTTGACGTGCAGGCAGCCATTTCCGGCCCCGGCGGCAACTTCCCCCTTGCCGGGGACGAATCCGGGAACAGTGAGGAAGGCATCACCATCGAGCCCACGGGCGACAAGAACATCATGACCGTAGGGGCCGACGGCTCCGTCATGCACAGCCTGAAAGGGGATCGTTCCGGCACGGTGACGGTGCGCCTTTTGAAGACGTCGACCATCAACGCCGCGTTGCAGGCGCTCTACAACTATCAGACGACGTCGAGTTCCCGCCACGGCCAAAACACGATCACTATCCGCGACGTGGCCCGGGGCGACACGATCACCTGTCAGAAGGTCGCCTTTGCGAAAAACGCCTCGAAAACCTACGCGGGCGACGGCGGCATCATGGAATGGGCCTTTCACGCGGGGACGATCTCCGCCCTTCTTGGAGCGTAAGCGATGCAGTTCACCATTAAGGACAAAACGTTCAGCGCCGGGCTCATGCCCGCCATAAAGCAATTCCATGTCGTGCGGCGGCTCACGCCGCTCGTCGACGCGGCAAAAGACATGCTTGACGACAAGGCCGTCAAAAGACTCATGGAGGGAGGGAAAACCGAAGACGTGCAGCTTTCCGACTTCCATCTCGGCCCGATCGCATCCGTCCTCGCGTCTCTGTCCGACGCCGATTTCGAGTACGTCGTCAACGCCTGCCTTGACGTGACCGAGCTGAAGCAGCCCGACGGCGGGTTCGCTCCGGTACGCGTCAAGGGCGTCGTCATGTTCCCGTTCGATCTGTCGACGCTCATCGGCATCGTCTGGAACGTGCTCAAGGGGAATCTTTCCGGTTTTTTCGGAGACCTCGGCTCGGCTTTGTCCGCCAAGGGGCCGACGTCGCCGTCGAATGGGTAAGCCTTCCCACCGGCGAGGACTGGATCATGCGGCCGGTCATCCGGGGGGTATGCCGGTTTGAGAGCCTCAAGGACGGCGTCCTCACGCTTGAGGACGTCGCCCTCATGAACGAGGCGCTCGACGTGCAGGACGAGAACGAACATAGGTATATGACTGCAAAGGAAAGGGAGCGCAGATAATGGCGGGTGCCGCGAGAATTGCCGAGTTTTTCGCCTCGGTGGGCTTCCAGGCCGACGAAAAGTCGCTTAAGTCCGCGCTCACGAAAGTGGCCGCCTTCGGCGCGTCCGTTTCCGTGCTCGCGGGCGGCGTCTTCGCGTCGCTTGTGGGCATCGCCAAAGCCGAAGCCGACATCGCCGCGCAGGCCGACAAGCTCGGCACTTCTTCGGAACGCCTTGAGGAACTGCGGTATGTCGCCGAACAGACGGGCTCGAGCGCCGACAAGCTCACGGCCGCGCTCGAATCCATCGCCTCGAAGAATCCCCGCATCAAAGACACGGCCGCCGCCTTCGATCTGGTTTCCGACCGTATGCGGGGCATGTCCGAGCTACAAAGAAAACTCTACGCGCAACGGCTTGGCATCGATCCGACGCTCATTCCCATGATGACGGACGACGTGGCCGGGCTCCGGGAGGAATTCCGGGCCATGTACGCCGTGGCCGGGACGGATGCGAAGGCCGCCGCCGAAGAGTCGAAGGGCTTTTTGAACGAGCTTGCCAAGCTGAAGACGCTTTCCGGGATGCTGGCCAAGGCCGTGGGGCTCGCCTTCATCGGCAAGATCCGGCGCGACATCGAAAACCTGCGCCGGGTCATCATGGAGAACTTTGGGAAGATCCAGCGCATCCTGCAAATCGTGATCGGTTTTGTCATGCGCGTAGCCGGGGCGATCGGCGCGTTCGTCTACCGCATCATCAAATGGGCGGGACAGCTCGTCGGCTGGTTCGACAGTCTTGACGATGGGCAAAAAAAACTTGTTATCGGCGTGGGGTTGCTCATTGCGGCGTGGAAGATGCTGAACCTCGCCTTCCTGACCACGCCGCTCGGTATGCTCATTACCGGGCTCGCCGGCATCGTCGCCCTTATCGACGACTATCTCACATTCATGGAGGGCGGGGAAAGCTATTTCGATTGGACCCCGTGGGCCGATACCATCAAAACATGCGTCGACTGGCTGCAACGCGCGGCTGGGGCGATCGGCACGTTCATTACGGAACATCAGGATCTCCTTATGAGCGTCGCCAAGGGGATCGGCGTATTCATGGGCATTCGGGGCGCGATCGGCATGGTCATTGCCGGGATTGGCGGCATGAAGAAAGCCTTTTCCGTATTTACGGCGGCGCTTTCAGCCAACCCGTTCATGCTCCTGCTCGCCGTGGCCGTTACCGTCGCGACGCTCATCATAGATAATTGGGACGCGGTCAAGGCGTTCTTCGTTGATGCATGGGCAACCATCAAAGAGACCTTCGGCAACGCATGTGACGCCATTTCCGCCAAGTTCCCAAACCTTACGGCGGCAGCCGAAGCCATGCTTCAGGGGCTCCTGCAACAGTTCGGGTTGCTGCGGGACTTTGTGGTCGCCGTCTTTACCGGCGACTTCTCCGGAGCCGTTGATGCCGCGATCGGACTGTTTACGAACTTTCAGGAAACGCTGTGGAACATCTTTTCCGCGCTGGGCAGCGCCATCCTCGGGATATTCTCCTCCCTGTGGGGCAAGGTCGCCGAAACCTTCCCCGATTTCGGCAAATGGGCCGAAAGCGCTGGCGAAGCGATCAAAGGGGCTTTCGGTCGCGCGATCGGATGGGTCAAGGAAAAGCTCGGCGGGCTTGTGGACATGCTCCCGGATTGGGTGCTTGAAAAGATAGGATGGAAAACGGAAGGCGACGAAAAAAGCGGCACCCCCGAGAAGGCTGTCCCGGCGTCCGCAAACGGGGTTCCCGAATACCGGGCGGCAATGGAACCGGCATACCGAAATCCCTATATGCCTCCTTCCGGTTCGGCCATTGTTCCGACCGCCGCACAACGCGCCAACATGACGACGAACAACCGGAGCATGAAGATCGACGCCAAAACCGAGATCACCGTCAACGGCGCGCAGTCTCCCGCCGAAACGGCGAAGAACGTCGCCAGGCAGCAAACGAACGTCAACGCGGATCTCGTCCGTCACGCGCAAGGGGCAGCCCGATGAACTGGCTATCGCAATCAGAGGAACCCGCAACTCTGCGCCCCCAACGCAGTATCGGGGGCGTCACGTTCGACGTGGTCGTCGAAGAGCAGCACGAAGATACGCTTGAGATCACCGAGCACCCCGTCGAGCACGGCGCAAACATCAGCGATCACGCGTTCATGAAGCCTGCGTCAGTCACCATCCGCGCGGGCGTTTCGGACGGTTCCGGCTCCATTGCCGGAGAAAAGGCGGGGGTTTCCGTGTATGAGGCGCTGCAAACACTCCAGAAGGCCCGCGAGCCGTTCGACATCATCACCGGTAAGCGCAAGTACCGAAATATGCTTATCGAAACGCTCTCCGTGCTGACGGACGCCGATTCCGAAAACGCGCTCGTCGTCACGGCGGATTGCCGCGAAGTCATCATCGTCAAGACGCAGACGGTTTCCGTCCCTCCCCGCTCAAGGCACAGAAACGCGGGAAAGACCGGCGGGACGGCGAACAAAGGGCAAAAGCAGGCGAAACGTCAATCCATACTCAAGGCGGGGATCGGATAATGGCCGTTTATACCATTCCTTTGGAACCCGAACCGCAGAGCTTCACCATCGCGCTCGGCGGCAAGGAATACCGGCTCACCGTCCGCTGGTTCGACGCCCCCGAGGGCGGGTGGCTCCTCGATCTGGCGACGGTTGAGGACGAGCCCGTCATAGCGGGCATCCCGCTGGTGGCCGGGTGCGATCTTCTTGAGCAGTACGCATCCCTCGGCATCGGCGGCAAGCTCGCCGTCTCCGGAGACGTGCCGCCGATGCTGGATAATTTGGGGGAAGACGTAACCCTACTTTTCGAGGTGGACGATGACGACTAGCGCATCAAACAAGGAAGAGAAGGAATCCGGCCGCCAGTGGCTCCGGAAGTGCTCCCTTCTCGTCGGCAAGGGGAGCGACGGCCTTGAGCTCGGGGATCTGCGGATCGTCTTCAAGACGACGAAGGGCGACGTCGAAACCCCGAACAGCGCCGAAATCAATGTTTACAACCTGTCCGAAGCCACGAGCAGCAAGATCAGGAAGGAATTTACCCGCGTCGTGCTTCAGGCGGGCTATCAGGACAACTGCGCGGTCATCTTCGACGGGACGATCAGGCAGGTCCGGCGCTTCCGCGAGAACGGGACGGACGTTTGCACGGCCATCCTCGCCGCCGACGGCGACGCGGCTTATAACTACGCGGTGGTCAATACGACGCTCGCGGCGGGTTCCACGTCTGCCGAACACGTCGGGGCGTGCCAGAAGGCTTTCTCGGGAAAGGGCGCGGATACCGGGTATATCCCGGACATGGCAGGCCCGGCGCTCCCGCGCGGCAAGGTCATGTACGGCATGGCGCGCAAATACATGCGCGACACCGCGAAGCAGACCGGCACGTCGTGGAGCATCCAGGACGGCAAGGTGCAGATGGTTCCCGTCAGAGGATATCTTCCCGGCGAAGCCGTGGTGCTGACGGCTGAAACCGGGCTTGTCGGCACGCCGGAGCAGACGAACGACGGCATAAAAGTCCGTTGCCTGCTCAATCCCCGGCTCCGCATCGGCGGCCGCATCAAGCTCGACAACGCGAGCGTGAAGGAAATGAAGACGGAACTCAAAATGAACGCGAACCTGTACGGAAAACCGAAGCTCGACAATGACGGCCTGTACCGCATCATCAAGTGCGAGTTCACGGGCGACACGCGCGGCAACGACTGGTACGCCGATCTCGTCTGCATCGGCATTGACGACACCATGCATCTTCCTTTGGACCAGCTATGATCGATAGACGCGAACGACAAGACGATCCCGTGGAGGCCCAGCGTGCGGCCCTTGACGGACGACAGGCCGAAATCTGGACGGCGCTCCCCGGCATCGTCCAATCCTTTGATCCGGTGGCCATGACCGTTACCGTACAGCCCGCCGTAGCCGGGCGGGTGACGGACGAAACGGGCAAGACGTCTTCCGTAAACATGCCCCTTCTGCCCGACGTCCCCGTGGTCTTTCCCGGCGGCGGGGGTTTTACGTTGACCTTCCCCGTCGCCTCCGGGGACGAGTGCCTTGTGGTGTTCGCTTCCCGCTGCATCGATGCGTGGTGGCAGTCGGGCGGAATAGGCGAACCGATGGAGCCCCGGATGCACGACCTCTCGGACGGCTTCGCCCTTGTCGGCGTGCGCAGCCAGGCGCGCGCTCTCTCCCCCGCAGTCGATTCCGGAAACGTGCAGCTCAGGTCCGACGACGGCAAAACGTTCGTGGAAATGACCCCGGGCGGAGATGTCAATGCCGTCGGGCCGACATCCGTCACGCTGAAGAGCGAAGGCTCCATCACGCTCGACGCCCCTCAGATCATCATCAAGGGGCTGCTCTCCATGCAGTCGCAGGGCGGCGGCGCGACCACGGCCACGCTCGCCGGATCGCTCAACGCCACGGGCGACGTGACCGCATCGAACATCAGCCTCAACAGCCATACGCACCCCGGCGACAGCGGGGGGACCACGGGAGGCCCGCAATGAAATACCGCAAACTGACGGAAAACGGCGACTACGCCTTCGGGCGCGGCGGCGCGGACATGCACGCCGACACCCCGGAAGCCGTGGGGCAGGCCGTCCTGACCCGGCTGAGGCTGTTCGCGGGGGAATGGTTCGTCGACCTCAAGGAAGGGACGCCCTACGTCCCCGGCGTGCTCGGCAAGCACACGCAGGACACGTATGACCCCGTCTTCCGCGAGCGGATACTGGATACGGAAGGCGTGACCGGCATCGTTTCGTATGCCTCCTCCTTCGACGGCGAAACCCGCAAACTCTCCGTGCGGGCCGTCATCGGCACGGTCTACGGGGAAACGACGATACAGGAGGTTTTCTAATGGCGCTCGCCACCATCGACGAAACCGGGCTGCACCTGCCCGACTATCCCACGGTCCTTGAGGACGTCAAAGCCCGTTTCCGGGGCATTTACGGCGACGACCTCTATCTTGGGCCCGACAGCCAGGACGGGCAGCTCTGCGCCGTCTTCGCCCTCGCCCTGCACGACGCCTATACCCTCGCCGGGAGCGTCTACAACGCCTATTCCCCCGCCACGGCGCAGGGGGCCGGGCTGTCCCGCATGGTCAAGATCAACGGCCTCCGGCGCAAGCCCTCGGGCCGCAGCACCGTCGACCTGCGCCTTGTGGGGCAGGCCGGGACGGTCATCCGGGGCGGCATGGCCGGGGACGCCGCCGGGAAACGCTGGCTGCTCCCCGACGAGGTGGCCATCCCGCAAAGCGGCGAGATCACCGTGACCGCCACGGCGGAGGAGAGCGGGGACATCCGGGCCGCCGCCGGGGACATCGTCAAGATCCTCACGCCCGCCCGGGGCTGGCAGTCCGTGGGCAACCCCGCCGCGGCCCTGCCCGGTGCCGCCGTGGAGACGGACGCGGAGCTCAGGCGGCGCCAGGCCATCTCCACCGCGCTCCCGTCCCTGACCGTGTTCGAGGGCACGCTGGGGGCCGTGGCGTCCATCCCCGGCGTCACCCGCAGCCGGGGCTATGAGAACGACGGAGGCGTGCCCGACGCCGACGGCATCCCCGGCCACAGCATCTGCATGGTCGTCGAAGGCGGGGATACGGCGGCCATCGCGGAGGCCATCGCCGCGAAGAAGGGGCCGGGGGCCGGGACGTACGGCACGACCGAGGCGCTCGTGCGCGACAAGTTCGGCGTCCCCAACGTCATCAAGTTCTTCCGCCCGGTGGAGACGCCCGTGTACGCCACCGTCACCATCAGGCCCTTCCCCGGCTACCTTTCCACCACCGGGGAAAGCATCAGGAAGAACGTGGCGGAACACATCAACGGCCTGAACATCGGGGACGACGTGTCGCTTTCGCGCCTGTACTCGCCCGCGAACGCGGCCAACGCCGCCTCCTACGACATCGAGTCCATCACGCTCGGGACGTCGCAGGGCGCGCAGTCCGCCGCAAACGTGGCCGTCGCCTTCAACGCCGTGGCGTCCTGCTCGGTGGATCGCGTCAAGCTGGTGGTGCGGCCATGAGCGGCTATCTCGGCCTTGTGACCTCGGAGCACCGCAACCGTCCCCGGTTCATGGCGACGGTCGCGGCGGTCACCGATCCGCTGTGCGGGCTGCAGGAGCTGCTGGAAACCATGCGCGCCGCCTTTGACGTGGATTCCGCCGTGGGCGGGCAGCTCGACCGTACCGGCGAATGGATCGGCAGGAGCCGCCACCTGCGGCTTGAGCTGGACGACGTGTATTTCGAATGGGGCCGCGAGGCCGTGGGCTGGGCGCGGGGCTCGTGGAAGGGGCTGTACGACCCCGAAACGGGCATGGTGCGCCTGCCCGACGAGACGTACCGCCTGCTGCTCAAGGCGAAGATCGGCGCGAACCGCTGGGACGGGACCGTGCCCGGCGCGTATGAGGTCTGGGAATCGGCTTTCGCGGACACGGGCAGCCTCATCCTCATGCAGGACAATCAGGATATGTCCGTGGTCATCGGGCTTGCCGGGACGCCGCTCGACGCGGTGATGCGCAACCTCCTCCTGCAAGGGTACCTGCCGCTCAAGCCGGAAGGCGTGCGGGTGGCGTGGTACGCCGTGGCCCCGGAGCGCGGACCGCTGCTCGGCTGGAACTGCGAAACGGGCGGCCTGTCCGGATGGGGCAAGGGGATCTGGCCCGTCAGGCTGGAGCCGCTGCCGTAGGTGCGGGTTCATCAGGGCGGCGATAATCAAAAGGGGGCATGGCGGACGGAAGGGCGTCCGCCATGCCCTTTTTGTTTGTCCGGAGGGGCCGGAAGCCGGGGGCAGGAGGGGCGCGGAGCGGAGGAACTTGTTCAGGGTCGGAAAAGGCGGCATGGGCGGGCATGGTGGGCGGAAGAGGAGTTCATCATGCCCACATCCGTTATCAATGAAATTCTTTCGTTTTGCCCACAGGGGACCATAGCCAGCGGCGACATCATGGCGCTGGAGGATTACAAGAACGACGTGCAGCGCCTCCGGGGGCATCAGCCGGGGATCGCCAGACGCGAACTGGAGAACATGGCCCTGCGCCAGTCGTCCTTCGTCGCCGCCGGGCTCGCCCAGTTCGTCGCCAAACGCTACGCGCCGGGCGTCCGTGACGATGCCGATCTGGACGCGCTGGAAACGGCCATCACAGCGGCCATCACGGCCCTGATCGCCGCGGGCAACGCCCAGACCGCCACCCGCCTCGCCACGAAACGCACCATCGGCGGCGTGGCCTTCGACGGCTCGGCGAACATCCATCACTACGCAACCTGCTCGACGGCTGCCGCCACCGCCGCCCGGGCCTGGTCCTCCGGATTCTGGTCCACCGTCATATAGAGCTTGCCGCTCTCCAGGGCGGCGGCCCCCTCCGCCGTGTGGTCCACGCTGACGATGGGCGCCGCGCCCGGATCCCAGCCGGCGGCCTCCAGCGCCTCGATGACTCCCAGGGCCATTTCATCGTTGTCGCAGATGACGCAGTCAAAGTCCACGCCCTGCTCCAGCAGGGCCGCCATGGCTTGGCGGGCCCGCTCCCGGCTGAAGCCGCAGACCTGGTAATCTGCCGCGGCGATGGGGCAGAAGCCGTCGTCCAGCAGGCTCTGCACGGCGGTGCCGGAGCGGGCATCTGTATTCTCCTGGCCGGGCATCCCCTGGAACAGCAGATAGCGGATATCCGTCCCGTGGTCCGTCTCCCAGAAATACTCCGCCAGGGCGTGCCCCTGGAGGGCGCCGCTCCCGGCCTCGTCCATGCCCACAAACACCATCCGCTCGTTCAGGATCGCCGTCCCCGGCGCCCGGTTCAGCAGCACGACCCCTGCGTCGCCCACGATGTCTGCCACCTTTTCGGAGTCCTCCCCGTCTGCAAGGTTCACCAGCAGGGTCTCCACGCCTTCTGCCAGGGCCTCGTGGACCTGGCGCAGCTGGGTCTCCGGGTCGTTGCCCGCGTTGTAATACCGCACCGCGTAGCCCTGGGCGGCGGCCTCCGCTTCGATGTCCGCCTTCAGCTCCGACAAAAACGTATCCTCCCTAGACAGCAGCAGGCCCAGAGCCCTCGTCTCCCTGGTCCGGGACTCCACAGCCCCGGCGGCGTCCGCGCCGCAGCCGGTACCCAGCACTGCCACGGCGGCCAGCAGGGCCACAACTGCGCCGATCTTCTTCCTCCATGTCCGTTTCATCTGGATCTCCTCCCTATTCATCCGTCTTCTGCTTAGGATGCTGGACAAAGTATACAAATATACCTGACGGAATGAAATAGACAAACCTGCGGGGGGAACGGCACGGTTCCCTCCGCAGGTCTTTTTTCCGGACTTTTCTGCGGTCTCACGGCCCGATCCGGAATTTCCGGTACTCCGTGGGCGTGAGGCCGACGTATTTTGAAAAGATGCGTGAGAAGTAGCTGGCGTCCGCGAATCCCACCGCCTCGGAGATGGTCTGGACGCTGTCCTGCGCGTTCACCAGCCGCATCTGAGCCTCCCCGATCCGGCGGCGCAGGACATACTGCTTGAGGCTGTATCCCGTCTTCTGCCGGAAGATATGGGACAGATGATAGGGACTCAGATAAAACTGGCGGGCCAGCTGCTCGATGGAGAGGTCCTCCGCATAATGGCGGTCGATGTATCTGGCCACACGGCCGAAGGTGGAGTCCTCCCGGGTGACGAGATCCTCCTTCCGCCCCGCCGCCATCCGCCGGACCAGCTCCAGCGACGCCAGCATCAGGTGCTGGCACAGCTCCTGGAAGCCCGGCTCCCGCTCCGCTGCATACCGGTCCATCAGGCAGAAGAGCTCCTTCAGGTCCGCAAACTGCTCCGGCTGGTGAAACAGGGGGCAGCGGTCCGGGGAAAGCAGGCTGTATGGCGGCAGGTCCGCCAGCGCCAAGTTCCCGATGGCCACGCACAGGGTCTGATACGGCTGGTCTGCCTGGGGGAAATCGTCGTGGAGGGCGCCGCCGCTGCACAGCACCACATCTCCGGCTGCCACCTCGTACCGGCGGAGATCGACGGTGTACCGGCCGCTGCCCTTCAGGATCAGCAGCACCTCCGCCAGGCGTTCGTGGCAGTGCATCAGTGTGGCGTGCTCTCCCTCCGCCCAGTCATAGTGGCAGATGTACGCCGCATAGGGCCGGTCCTGAGGCAGGCGCGCCGCCTCCTGCGGTGTGAACACCACCCGCTGCCGATTCAGTTCCGCCTCTCTCATGCCGCCGTCTCCTCCCCGCTGGAAAGTGCGGAGCATCCGGCCATCCGCCGCTCCCCGCCGTGGGGCCGCAGGAAAGTCCGGTCCCGGCCCTTATGATACCGTTCCCAGCGGGCCATGTCAAGGGCGGCTCCCGCTCACTCCAGCGCCGCCTTCAGGCGCTCCCACAGCTCCACGGCCTTGAATTTCAGCTGGTAGCCGCCATCCTCCTCCGTCATCAGGCTGACCTGGTCTTCCGTCAGGCCAGCGGCCAGGGCCGTCTCCGGCACGTCCGCGGAGGCAGCGGTGCACAGGGGCGGAAACACCACACACCACCAGTTCTGTCCGGCGCCCTCCCCAATCAGAATCCGCAGGGCCAGATACTCCCCGGCTGGAAGAGAGAAGCCGTCATATTCCTTGGTGGGAAAGGCCGTGTCCTCCAGCTCCGCCGTCACGGCGTAGTCATAGCCGTTGGCCCGTACCGTCTCCTCGGCGATGGCCTCCAGTTCCGGCAGGCTCTCCCGCAGGCGAATCTCTGCCTCCGCCCGGTCCGCCGACTGCTCCAGAATCTCCGTGGCTCGCTCCAGCACCGCATCCCGGACCAGGAGCTTCAGTGCCTGGTCCTCCTCCGTATCAGAGTTGGCCAGCACATGGAGCCGCACCACCTTGTCCGCCAGGTCCCGCTGGGTGTTCAGCGCCCAGACGCCGGTCATCAGAAACGCCGCCGCACCCAGCAGCAGGGCCAGTTCCCGGGTCACGATGTCGCAGGGGTTGGTGATGTTAAT
>ERZ772867.4204-NODE-4204-length-11062-cov-8.651495_pt1 | contig 11062 bp, 11 predicted proteins | sample MGYA00511341_ERZ772867 | MGnify/ENA primary metagenome ERZ772867 (study PRJEB29015, sample SAMEA2737707) | human gut metagenome | biome: human gut; feature: human-associated habitat; material: faeces | place: China | collected 2012 ... | reverse complement strand
CGTCACGGGGGAAAGAAATCATATAGGACTCCGCTGTTTCGCTTGCGGCGAAGGCTGTGGTCGTGCCAAAGCCTGCAAGCATGGTGAATGCCATAAGGACTGCAAGCAGCCCCGACATTCCTCTTTTGAAAATCTTCTTCATTCGTTCTGTCCTCCTTCAAGGCATGAAAAAAGCGCCGTATCTCTACGACGCTCATTTCGGTGTATTGACTTGTTGATGCTTATGCGTACCCGATATAGATCAGGTAGCTGCTTGTGCCGACGCATTCGTACCAGGTCCAGACAGCAGTTATCTCCCCATCCTTCGCATATCTGTTCAGGCGTGAGTTAATGTCTCGCTCCAGGTAGATGCAGGTCGGCTTCGCGGTAATCGGATTGTCCCAGCAATCGGTTGCCGAGCTATCCAAGGTCAGCCCCAAGCTCACCGCCGTGCTTTTTGCGTAAGAAATCCAGTGCTCGATATCAAATGCGGGCTCGGGCTCCGGAGTCGGTTTCGGCTCGGTTATTGCGGGAGCGGATGGTTCCTTTGTGGGACTTTCTGTTTCCTCCGGCTTCTCCGGAATCACGGGGGACTGCTTGGCTTCTTCCGATGCCGGCGCGTTCGATTCCGTGGGTGCGCTTACCGGCTCAGAAGAAATAGCAGGGCCGCTTTCTTGTTTGTCCTCATTTGATGTGCAAGCTGCTGGATCGGCGGCTTCTGTCGGGGCTTCTGTGGGAGCGTTTGGTTCTGTGGATACCGGCTCAAAGGAAGCAGGCGTTTCTTCCTGTGGCGTTGGAGCTTTCGGTGTGTTTCCTGCTGTTTGCCCTTGCAATGGCTCTGCGGCGCATCCGGAAAGCAATGCGGCAAGCAAAAGTACGCACAATATAAGAAGCTTTTTCATGGGATGACCTCCTATGGCTGTTTTTCTCATATTGTACGAATGCACCTGGTATTCTTCAATTGTGCCACCTGTCTATTTGCTCTTTGAGCTGGTATTGCCGGTAAGTGAGGGGGAGAGTGTGAGAGGGGGAACGGCGCTGACGCAGCGTCAAAAGGGTAGACTGCCCCCTTGGCGAAGAACCTATCTTGCGTCATTCCGACTTTTCTGCCTTTCCTGATACCGGTGATAATATTCCAGCGCTTTTAGAATATACTCACCGGTTTTTTCGTAAGGAACGCTGGCAGGAATAAACCTTCTGGCCTCTGCGTACTTGATGTTGATTTTCTCCCTCTGGTTCGGCTTTTCCTCGCTCATGATCGACTCGATGACCTCGTTGATCAGCTTTCCGTCCTGAGAGAACCGCTTCAGCTTGATGGCCTGGGCAAGGGACGGCGTGGCATCGGCATAAGAGATTTGCTGCAGCAGGGCGCTCTGTTTCTCCTTTTGCAAGTACGAAAGCTCCACCACCGGTCTGAACGCAATACGCCCCTCGTCAACCAAATCCAGAAGCTCCGGAATGAGCTCGGTAAGGCGAATATAGCGGAAGATAGTATTTTTGCTTTCTCCCACTTCCGCAGCCATTTCGTCTGAGGATTTTGTTCCAAAAGAATTGTTCCCCAATGGGGAATAATTATCTTGAGCTGGTCTGCCTGCTTGTCTCTTCATGGCCTCCAAGCGCATCTTGTACGAAAAAGCTTTTTCACTCGGCAGGATCACAGAACGCTGCAGGTTCGATTCCACCATCAGGATGATGGCCTCATCACGGGTCAGCTCCCGCACCTCGGCCTTCACGGTATCAAACCCGGCAAGCTCGCAGGCTTTCTTTCTGCGATGCCCCGATACGATCTCGTACCGCCCGTCTTCCTTCGGTCGGAGCGTGACAGGTGTGATGATCCCGCGCTCCTTGATGCTCTGGACAAGCTGATCCATGTCCTCGTCCAGCTTCACCTTGAAGGGGTGGTCGGGAAAATCGTCGATCTCCGAGAGGGGAATATCATAAATGCGCGGGAGCTTGTTTTCCTTTCGCTCCGCGTCATTCATGAAAAGCTCATCGTACCCGGTCAGGCCCAGATCGATTTTTTGCACGCTCTTCAAGCTCTGTCACCTCCTTTGTGAGTGCCTCATACGCTGCTGCGACCTTGCCGTTCCTGTCGTGAGAGAAGATGCTCTCTCCGGAAAGACTGCACTCCGCAGCTCTTACCGAAAAGGGAATCTCAGAACGAAACACGCGGATGTTCTCTCCAACGGTAGAACGGAGCGAGGAAATAATCGCCTTGGCGTTGTTGGTGCGGTTATCCACCATCGTCAACAAAATGCCGTCAATCTTTAATCTCGGGTTGATCTGCCGCTTGATCTTTGAAATGGAGCGCAGAAGCAGGTTAAGACCTTTGGTTGACAGGAAGTTCGGCTGAGACGGGATAATCACACTGTCTGCCGCAACCAGCGCATTGACCGTCATCATACCCAGCGAGGGCATACAGTCAATCAGAATGTAGTCATAGCTCTTTCTCATGCCGTCGATGGCGTTCTTCAGAACATACTCACGGCTCATGACATTGAACAGGCCCGTTTCCATACCGGAGAGCTCAATGTTCGAGGGAAGCAAATCCACACCTTCCTGGTGCCGGATAATTGCACCCTCCGCAAGCGGCTCATCATCAATGACCGACTGCATAAGGGAAGACAGCGATACATCCAGCTCGTCTGGGTTCTTTATGCCGAGGCTCACCGTTAAGCTGCCCTGCGGATCAGCATCCACCAGCAGGACCCGTTTCCCGGAGCTTGCAAGTCCCACACCGAGATTGACTGCGGTCGTCGTCTTGCCGACGCCGCCCTTCTGATTCGTGATGGCGATCACCTTACAGTTTTCCATGGGGTTTTCCTCCTTTCTCTTTATTTGAATCATTTCTGATCCACGAAAGCCTCAAAATACCTTTTGGGGCTTTCGTCGCTGCATTTCATTTTTCCTCGAACCCAAAATGCAGAAAAGGAAATCAACAGGCGTTCGGCTGCTGACCGAACTCATAGGAATCTCACCTCTGCCGGGTACTCCGCCAGCCCCATAGGGAAGTATCATTGTCCCTGAATCGTTTCATCGCCTTATCCGTAGCAAGCGGATATTTCAGAATGGTTCGGAATCGCTACCAACCTTGCTTTCCGTGATAACCCTTGCGGGCAGGAAGTTCGTGGCGCACCTTCATCCGGCTGGGGCCTTCGCCCCCGATCAGGAATGTACCTGTTGAATGTGTATTCGGTTTTCAAGGTTCACGAGGGCGATTGTTTTGTCCCTCACTTGGTAGGCAACGAAAACGGGCAAAAATTAACCCCCTCCAAAAAATTTTTTCGATTTTTTTTGAAAAACACAGATTTGCGAGTCCGCACTTGATTCTGAGATAATAAAAAAGCACCCTTGACGGGTGCGGAACATCTATAAGAAATGTCGATAGGTTGTCTGTCTCTCTGGAGCAAATTCCAAAGTATCAAATTGATACTTTGGAATGCGCTACTTGATACTTTGGAACACAATTTTGCCTGCGTAGCCAATGGGCTGATGGCTAAAACAAAAAAGGACGAGCCACCCGATATGGATAGCTCGTCCTTACCTCATTTTGATTGTAGGCTGTCTAAGTACTTCCAGCGTTGATAGTTTTGCAGACTGCTGATGTGCCACTCGCTCTTTCGTGATATCGTCCTGAATGCGTTTGAACAGAAAAAATCAATCAGGTATATCTTGGGGATCATATTCATCGCCCTGATGGAAAAATACTTCACCTTGCCTTTGTTGCACCAGCGGTTAATTACCGGAATAGCATACCCGGTGATCTCACTGACCTTTTTAACTTCAAGAACATCTGGGTATTCTTTGAAAAGGAACCGATAATACTCATGCAAATCTTCGCCGTCGATTTTAATTTCCGACGAATAATGTTGCCGAACCGTTCTTCCGCTTTCTTTGTACCATCCCTCCGGTACAGCGTAGAACTCAGGATGATTTTCCCGATCTTCTATAAAAGCCATCAGATCTTCTTTCCTGATTTTGTAGCACCGGGTTTTCTTCCCCGAATAAATGCACGGCAGCTTTCCGCTTTTCAGATAATAGAGTGCTGTTCGTTTGCTGCAATGGCAAAGCAAGCGCACCTGTTCCTTAGCCAGAATATCCGGCACTTTTGACCAATCAATGTCATTGATTTTCATAACATACACCTCTGTCATTTGTTCGGTGGAAGACACCTGTGTATGCTATGCTGTTCTAACATCGTTCTAACATTTCTAACGCGAATTCTAACAAAATTGCCAAAATCGGCTCATTTTTGGCTTTCATTCGAACCCCTTGAAAAATCAAGCTTTTTTCAAGGGTGAATGCCAAAACACCTTGATACAGCTATGGTTTCGGGCGGACAAAACAGCCTGAAAGCGATACGAAAAAACCACAAAATTCATAATGGTTGAAAAGACTCGAAATGTCGTGTTCCCAAAAGGAACCTGGGGTTCGAATCCCTAACTCTCCGCCAGTAAAGCACGGTAATTCAAAAAGAATTGCCGTGCTAAACTTTTTTGCCATAATAGCGTCCAAATCTTATCTGTATTATCGTTTTTCAAAATAATGAGAATCTAATCACAAAAGTCATGCCTCTGGAGGGTTGTTTCTGCAGCACCGCTTTTGCTTTTTCGGGTGCTTCTGGCACCCCTCTCCCGGCCAAATCGTCCTCACCGAGGGTAATCGTTCAATCAAAGCTAAAAATCCTATTGGCTTTTAATAACTTTTGTGGTATTATCAAATTGTGTGAAAAAGAATTTCAAAAGGATATTAATTATAAATCCTTTAAGTATTTCTTTAGGAGGATGTCCTGTGAAATTTGAATACATTGAATACCATAGTAGTATTACAGTAGAGCAAGCAATTGAAGATTTGCAGTACGCTGCTGCAAAATCAGAGCGTTCTCCTCTTAGAAAAAATGATTATCGAGCCCTTGGAAAATACAGCCCTGATACCATATGCAAAAAATTCGGTTCGTGGAATAATGCGCTTGAAGCGGCAGGGCTTCCATTGTCTCGTTCTCAATGCAAGCCAAGGTATAAAGGTGTTACTCGTGATGAGTTGCTAATAGATCTCAGGCGGGTAGCAGGAGAGTTTGGTCAAAAAACAGTAACATCCACAGACTATGGTGCAGTCGGCCTATATAATCGAGATTCTTTTAGACGAGAATTCGGAAGTTGGAATAAGGCATTAGAAGCCGCTGATCTTTTACCAACAGGTTTTCATAGAAATATCGACAAAACTGAACTGTTTGCAAATATTGAGCATTTATGGATTGCAAAAGGTAGGCAACCTACTGTTTCTGACTTGCAGGGAAACCTCTCAGAATATGGACCTAAAGCGTATTTTAGAGTTTTCGGAAGTTGGGCAAATGCCCTTCGCACTTTTGCTGAATACATAAACCATAATGATTTGGCAGACAGAGGACCTAGTTGTTTTTCCGAAAAAACTGATTCAGAGAACGCTTCTGATTCTACAATTACCACGGACAGAATGACTCTGGGAAACGACTCGGTGAAGCATCAAACGGTTCGTACTATTGGTGACAGACTTAGGTTTAAGGTTCTTTTACGCGATAATTTCAAGTGTCGTATCTGCGGTGCTTCTCCTGCCACAGATCCTACAGTTGTTTTGCATGTTGATCATGTCTTTCCATGGTCAGAAGGCGGTGAAACAACAATTGATAATCTTCAGACACTATGTAGCAAATGTAATTATGGAAAAAGTAATCTAATAGTATAATCTTCTATCAATCTCTCTCGTGCAAGATAAGGGTTGCCTTTTATACCTATCGTTCAAAATGCACCCCCCTCACCATTTGACCCCCATATAAAGAAATGTACCCCTGAACAGGCGGTGCCCCCCCCTAAGCGTTTTTCTATCAAAACGCAGTACCTTTTCCAAACAGGTATTGGACGAACACCTATTTCTTCAGCGGCGGTTTCGCCGTGAAGTGTTCGCTCTGATCCACAACAGAAAAGCGCCGTCTTGGGAGTGATTCCGATACCGTTAAGGCTGCTGTGGATAAGACCCTGGAGGCCTTTTCCGCCATGCAGCGCCCGGACGACGGCTTTGGCAGCTGGGGCACTGTGAACAGCGAAAGCTGCGCCCAGGCCATCGTGGCCCTGACGGCTCCGGGCATTGACCTTGCCACAGACAGCGACTTTGTGAAGAAAGGCTCCACTGCTTTGGGCGCCCTGGCCGCGGCGCTTCTCACCGCAGCCTTCGAGCTGAAGTGTAAGGAGCGGGAGGCATAAGCCCATCGGTCACAGCTGAAGAATGGTAAAGCCCACGGCCTTTTGCTTGCGAAGGGCCGTGGGCTTTTACTGTCATATGGGTGTATTCCCCCAATAGGCAATATTGCCGAAGTAAAAAAGAAAATTCCATACAAATCCCATCACATTTGCGTTGATTATTATGGAGCGAATATAGAACGTGGAAAAGAGCGCTTTGGAGCATATACTCCAAAGCGCTCTTATGCGTTCCTGCGGGATTACAGATTCTTCTCGTAGGACTCGATCATCTTCTTGACCATCTGGCCGCCTACGCTGCCGGCCTCACGAGAGGTCAGGTCGCCGTTGTAGCCGTCCTTCAGGTTGACGCCAACCTCGTTGGCAGCTTCCATCTTGAACTTATCCATAGCGGCACGAGCCTGGGGCACGTTCAGCTTGTTGGTATTCTTGCTGGACATAGTCACGATCTCCTTTCTTTGGGTACTCGGCTTTCGCCTGTTTGGGTATCGCAAGCATAGTTTGGGCGGATAAGTACTGATTATGCGTTTTTTCTGCTGGAAAAAAGTGCCCCTTTATGTAGCTTTTGCTTAATTATGCACATGCTATAAAGGGCACCGCCCATACTGGCTTTTTAATTGGAGCCTGCGATGTGCAAAAAGATCAAATTTTTTATTGCGCGGCCTTGTATGACATTCTGTAAATGTCATTTGTATAATGGCTTTACCGTATAATAAAAATGTCAAATAATATCGGGAGCGTTGCAAAGTGTATAAAAACAAAGCCGCTGACGGATTGAATAACATTTGCGGGGCAAGGATAAGGAAATTACGGAAAAAGATGGAGGGACACCCCTCCCAACGGGCGTTTGCGGATATGCTGCAGCGTGCGGGCCTGGATGTGGACAAAAACGCAATCCAGCGTATAGAGTGCAGACGGGTTATGTGGAGAGCTCGGCTAAGTTCTTTATGTTGCGCACGGCGGCCTGCACACATCGGGTGGTCAGCTGCTCTAAGAGCGACCCCCGGGCGGATTACTATGCCCAAAACATTCGCCACGAGGACGTGGTGTTTTTCAGAAGCGGACAGTTTAAGGCGGCACTTGCCAAGACGGTGGACCATCTGTTTGGCACCAGCTTCCAGAATGAGCAGCAGTTCAACGAGGGCCGCGTAGTCACGCAGGACGGCTTCCGCTTCCGCCTGCGCCAGGATGACATTGCCGAGGTGATCGGCTATTCCGGCAGCTGCAAGGAGCTGGATATTCCTGAGACAGTGCAGGGGCATGTTGTGACCAGAGTTGCGCCCTTTGCATTCTCCAGACAGCGGCAGATCACGGCGGTCAGCATTCCGGACACCGTGGACAGCATCGGACAGGAGGCTTTTTACATCTGCCCGAGCCTGCAGCAGCTAAAGCTGCCCGCAAGGCTGAAGATCATCGGGAAAAATGCGTTTAACTACTGCAGAGCGCTGAAATCGGTGATCGTTCCCACCGGAACGATCCACATTGACCGCCATGCTTTTTATGACTGCACAGCCTTGAAAACGATCTCCATCCCCGATACAGTTGGCTTTATGGGAGAAAAAGTGTTTGGCGCTGACGGAGACGCCAAGGTAGAATGCACCATTGTTTGTAGGCAAGAGTTACTATGTAGAGGGTGGTTTCTCCCACCTAATACATATGACTGCGGCTCATTTGTGGTGAATGGAACAGCAGTTGTAGGAAAGGAGCCAGAAAAGCCTTATAACCGCTGGAAATCAACACAAAAAGGAGCTAATTTTTATGAAATCTCTATTTGAGGAAATGGGCGGCACTTACCGTCAGGAGGGCGATTATCTCATTCCAAACCTCTCCCTGCCAGATGAATCAGAATATCAGATTGGCAAGTATGGGCGTATGCGCCGCAGCTATCTGAAAGAACATCGCCCCATTCTCTACGCAAACTATCTCACAAGCGGGACGCTGTATCGGCACCTTGCCGAGATCGACCAAGCCTGTTATGAGCGTATGGAAATTATCATTTCTGCAATGGCGAAGCTGGAAGATGTGACCGAAACCCTGAAAGCTGCTGACCAGATAGAATGGGTGCGCCGCATGAACAGCATCCGTAGCCGTGCCGAGGAAATTGTCCTGACCGAACTTGTATATGAATGATGAATGCCCGTTATTGGCTGCATGGCCGATAACGGGCATTTTCCCCCATTGGGTTTTATCTTCAAATAGGTTGCATCATTTCAAGTACAATCCCATCGGGATCTCTGAAATAAAAAGCCCTGCTTTCTCCTAATTCGTTTGCCCGGAAATCGAAATACTGCGGTTCAGATAAACATTCTACATGATTTTCGATAAGACTATTATAAACACGCTCAATATCATCCGTATAGAAACATACTTCTGAGATAGATGTTGTAAATAGATTCCCCTTCACTTTTTTTACTTTATTGTCCACAAACTGAATCAGTTCGATTGGTGGCGCTTCAATAGCTTTAGAGCCATTCAGATAAGCTACTCTCGCTTTTGTATCTTTCATACGAAACAACCTGTCTGTTTCTTCGCCAGCCATGAATATTTCTCCTTGGAATTCAAGGCCAAGGATGTCTCTGTAAAAAGCAATGGAGCGATCTAAATCAGATACAGTTAATCCAACGTGATAAATTCTCTCGACCATTTTCTAAAAACCTCGCTTGATGAAATACTCCCGTTCGTATATTCCGCTTGATATGATACCGTCCTAAACTTACAAATACTTGCCGTATATCAAGTGATCGGTATGTCGATTACCAAAATGTACGATTTGCGGAAGCCGACCCCATTCCACATAACCATGCTTCTCCAATAAGCCAACGCTTGGCCGATTGCTGCCAACGAGAATTGCAATCAGAACTTTAAGTCCTTGCTTCTTTGCCTGTTGCTCTAATGCGGCAAGCAGATGAGTGCCGATATGGCGCCCGTGTGCCGAGAAGTCCAAATAATAACTGACCTCCGCCACATGATTAACAGCTTCACGACCCTGTCGGTAAGCAGTTAAATAGCCATAGCCCACAGGTATCCCATTCTCAAGACATAAATACACCGGATAACCATCGGCAGCGTGCTGAGAAATCCATTTTTCACGCATTTCGGAAGTGACTGTTTTGGTATCACAAGTACAGTTTCCCGCAAGAATTGCCTGATTGTAGACCGTAGCTATAAACGGTGCATCTTCCGTAGTTGCCTCGCAAAGAGATATTGTGTTGCTGTAATTTCCCGACGTGCCTGAAAATGCCCAAAGTGCTTTATCTGTCATTTCATTCGTCCTTCACCGTCGCAGATGTATCAGAGGGGGTAGAATTGAAGCCGGAATCAAAACCAATGATTTTCTTCTGCAACAATTCGATGAACCGTCCGACATGGTATCCATCACAAACTGCGTGATGAACCTGAATTGCTAATGGAAGCATCTTCTTCGTTCCTGCATCAAAAGCCTTTCCCATTGTAAAAATCGGAAGCAGATAGCTTCCGTCACCGAAAACTTGTAGATTAAATGCTGTGAATGAAAACCATGGAATCATGGATACGTCAAATGAATTGACGGGTCTTTCCGGTTTCGAATCATATTTTTCAGATGAGGAATATTTCGCAACATCAGCCTCGTAACTGCTCAGAAAAGCAGTATAATTTGATTTGTACGCTGTCCATATCCCAGAAAACGTCTTTTGCTCCTGGTTGAAAATAGTGTATGCAGGGTGCATCTCACTAAAATAGCCAAGTCCTTTTTCTGTAAGAGCGGTACGAAACTCTGGCATTTCATTGATGGTCTGCGTCAACAGCCAAAGCATTGCCGGATATAGCCGTTGCCCGTTCAGATTTGATATGTCGATATTGACGCACGTAGAATAGGAGCAGCGCACATCATTGTAAAAATGCAGATAATGTTCCTTGCGCTCCCAGTTTTCAAAGTCTATCAAAGTAAACATACAACATCTCCTGTGAATGTTCTTTCAATCTTCATCGCTGTTTTTCTTCCCACGGCTCTTATAGACATTATACTGATTCTTGCACCGGGGGCTGCAAAATGCGGAATTGGAGCGGCTGCTCAGGAACACCTTCTGGCAGTGCTTGCACAGCCGCAGGGGCTTCTCTCCATCCACCAGCAGGAAGCTGAACATCATCTGGATGCCCAGCAGCAGGGAGTGAAAATCCCAATAGATGGTCGGCTTGTCCAGCAGCTCAATATGATAGCTGGGCGCAATGCCGCCGAAGGCCGCCATACCCTTGCGGTACAGGTTCCGGGTATCCTCGTCGATCAGATCATAATCGTTGTAGTACAGAATGGAAGTGGTCAGAGTGAAAGCCCAGTCCTTGAACTGCTGTGCCACCCAGTCATAGGCTTCAGCATACTCCCGCTGGAAGCTCATGGTTTTTGCCATAGGCTCGTCCGCAAAGGTCATGGTCAGCGCCACCATTGTTCGGTCACCGGACACACTCCAACTGGACTCAACACCTCGTTTCACCACATCCAGCTGGTCAAATGGATAGAACAGCGCCAGATAGTCCTCGGTTTCCATGGATTCTGCCTTGATGAAATGGTTTTTCGGCAGATAGACTGCCTCATAATCCATAAAGGACGGCGTAGTGGGTAGCGCCGTCATCAGACCCAGCAGGCCGTAATGGGTTACAAACTCTAAGATAGCCTTCTGCACCTCGTCCTCTGGCTGCCGGTTCATCATCAGCATACCCACATTCAGTGCATCCAGCACGATTCCCGACGCTTCCTTCAAGGGATTATAGATGTCAGGCTTGGCATTCTTCCCCGGCGTGATGTACCGCTTGCCGTCTGCGGCGGTTTTCAGTTCATAGCGGTCATACCGCACCCAATGGGAACGGGACTGCTCAAA
>ERZ772867.4203-NODE-4203-length-11064-cov-2.855209_pt1 | contig 11064 bp, 7 predicted proteins | sample MGYA00511341_ERZ772867 | MGnify/ENA primary metagenome ERZ772867 (study PRJEB29015, sample SAMEA2737707) | human gut metagenome | biome: human gut; feature: human-associated habitat; material: faeces | place: China | collected 2012 ... | reverse complement strand
GTTCCCCGCCCTTTCAGGCAACTATACATACCATAATGAACTGAATGCAGACAGTTATGTGGTAGAATCACCGGATGCCATCGAACCGGCAACAAAAGATGCATACACCATAATGCGCTATTCGGAAAACAATCTGAGCGCCGGAGTAGCTTACAAAGGCGACTACAAGACCTGCATACTGGGCTTCCCGTTCGAAGCATTGCGCACTGCCTCTGAAAGAGAAGCGTTGATGCGCGCTATCTTGACATTTTTTAATTAAACCCATCATCATCTATGAAGCGAAGACTTTTAATAATGTTCCTGTTGGGGTGCCTGCTACCGTTCGCGGTACAGGCACAACATGGCACATTCCGTTTTGCGCAAATTACGGACATCCATTTCAGCCCCAACAACCCCAACCCGACGGAAGACTTACTACGTTCCGTCGCGCAAATAAATGCGACAGACAGTATCGACTTTGTTTTGGTTACGGGCGACATCACCGAAGAGGGCGACCGTACCACTATGCTGAAAGTCAAAGAGACACTGGATTTACTGAAAGCGAAGTATTACGTGATCCTCGGTAACCATGAAACCAAATGGAGCGACTCCGGTTGTACTGCCTTCGGTGAGATTTTCGGCGGCGAACGCTTTGAATTCGAGCATAAAGGCATTCTGTTTCTGGGTTTCAACTCCGGACCGTTGATGCGTATGGCTTACGGACATGTCGTTCCGCAGGACATCCGTTGGATGACGGAAGAAATGGATAAGTTTGGAAAAGATAAACCGGTTATACTTGTCACACACTATCCGTTACTGGATGGAGATGTCGATAACTGGTATGAAGTAACAGATGCAGTGCGCCCCTATAACATTCGTTTGTTCATCGGCGGGCACTATCACCGTAACCGGGATTTGCGTTATGATGGCATTCCGGGTATTTTGATGCGCAGCAACCTGCGTGATAAAGATGGAAAACCGGGATATGGCATCTATGATATAACGAAAGATTCGATCCTCGTCTACACGCAACGCATCGGCGAACCGAAAAAGCAATGGGCTGCTTTCTCACTGACTCAACCCTATTATGATCGCAATGGAAAAGCAGAGAAATACCCCGACTTTTCAGTCAACACAGAATACCCGAATGTGAAAGAACAGTGGGTAATGCAAACCGGTGCAGGTATCTATTGTTCGCCTGCAGTAGAAAAAGACAAAGTGTTCGTCGGAGACGATATGGGGTACCTGACTTGCTATGCCTTGAAGAATGGAAAGAAACTGTGGAATTTCCAGTCCGGTAAGCGCATTGTAGGTACTCCGGCTGCGGCAGATGGTATAGTCGTATTCGGTTCTGCCGACCGTAACATCTACGGTCTGAACAGTAAAGACGGAAAACTGCTGTGGACTGTAAAAGCAAAAGCCCCGGTACTGGGTGCGGTAACCATTGAAAATGGAATTGCCTACATCGGTGCCAGCGATTCTACTTTCCGTGCTATTGATATCCTTACAGGTAAAGTGCTCTGGGCATATACCGGTGTGAAAGGATACATTGAAACCAAACCATTGGTAACAGCCGACAAGGTGATCTTCGGTGCCTGGGACAATACCCTCTATGCATTGAATAAGGCAGACGGCAAGGAATTATGGAAGTGGACAGGTGGTTTAACACGTATGCACTTCTCACCCGCAGCCGTATGGCCGGTAGCCGCAGAAGGCAAAGTATTTATCACCGACCCACAACGTGCCATGACGGCTATCAATATAGAAAACGGAGAAACAGTGTGGCGCACTTTCCAGTCTATGGTACGTGAAACGATTGGCCTGTCGGAAGATGGAACGCGTGTATTCAGCAAGACCATGAACGACAGTATTGTCTGCTATGCCACACAAGGAGATCAACCCCGTGAATTATGGGCAAGCAACGTCGGTTTCGGATACGAACATGCACCCTCCATGCAAGTGGAAAAAGGAGGCGTAATGTTCGGCAGTACCAAGGAAGGACTGATCTTTGCTTTGGAAGCCCAAACCGGTAAAGTCTTGTGGAAACATAAGATAGGTAACTCACTGATCAGTACCGTAGTGCCGCTGAACGGACGACAGGTATTGTTCACTGCTACCAGTGGCGAAGTGGGACTGCTACGAGTTAAGAATTAAAGAATTAATAATTAAAAGCAATATAGGACATTATGAATAAAATCAATTGCTTCGTTCCTTTTTCAGGAGCTGCACAAGCGGAAAAGACAGTAAAAGGCCTGCAAGAAACCGGCTTAGTGAATAACATTTATCTGCTCGCCCTACCGGACGTTACAGAAAACCTGTCCGGATGTAGTACCCTGCACATGCAATCCATCCAGTCCAGTGCGGCCATAAGAGACATAGCCGGACATAGCGATGCAGAATATACGCTGATCTATACAAAATATACGACGCTCGAACTGGGTTTATTCGCCCTGGAGCGTATGATACACATTGCTGAAGACAGCGGTGCAGGCATGGTGTATGCTGACCGCTACCAGGTAAAGGAAGGCAAGCAAACCAATGCCCCGGTGATCGATTATCAATTCGGCTCATTGCGCGATGATTTCGACTTCGGTTCCGTACTGTTATTTCGTACGGATGCATTCAAGGAAGCCGCTGCCCGCATGAATGAAGACGAATATAAATTTGCCGGACTTTATGACCTTCGTCTGAAAGTAAGCCAGAACGAAAGTCTGGTACACATCAATGAGTATCTGTACAGCGAAATTGAAGACGATACCCGCAAGAGCGGTGAGAAGATATTCGATTACGTGGATCCCAGAAACCGTGACCGCCAGATTGAAATGGAACAGGCTTGTACCGAGCATCTGAAAGAAATCGGCGGTTATCTGGTCCCTGAATTCAAACAAATAGAATTCTCAGCAGGCAACTTCGAATATGAAGCTTCGGTTATCATCCCCGTACGCAACCGTATCCGCACCATCCGTGATGCTATTCATTCGGTATTGAAGCAGAAGACCGACTTTAAGTTCAACCTGATTATCATCGACAACCACTCTACGGATGGGACCACAGAAGCTATTGACGAGTTCAAGAACGATGAACGTCTCATCCACATCATCCCCGAACGCAAGGACCTGGGTATCGGCGGGTGCTGGAACATGGGTGTGCATCATCCCAAGTGTGGTAAGTTCGCTGTACAATTGGACAGTGACGACGTGTACAGCGATGAAAATACACTGACCACTATGGTTCGTGCTTTCTATGAACAGAATTGCGCCATGGTGGTAGGTACTTATATGATGACGGACTTCAATATGAATATGATTGCTCCGGGTATTATCGACCATAAAGAATGGACACCCGAAAACGGACGCAACAATGCACTCCGCATCAATGGTTTGGGGGCTCCTCGTGCTTTCTATACACCGGTGCTGCGTGAAGTGAAAGTTCCGAATACCAGCTATGGTGAAGACTATGCACTGGGATTAAACTTCTCCCGCCAATACCAGATCGGCCGTGTGTATGACGTAGTTTACATGTGCCGCCGCTGGGACGACAACTCGGATGCTTCACTGGATATCGTGAAAATGAATGGTCATAATCTGTATAAAGACCGCATCCGCACCTGGGAACTCCAGGCACGTGTGGCGAAGAATAAGAGAAGATAAACACTCCATGCGTTTTCCGCACTTGTACCACACAAGTGTTTCTCAGATGAAATGCTTGTGTGCTACAAATGTAACGCAAGTGTCCCTCACATGAAACGCAAGTGTTATGCAACACACTAATAAGTAACCAGTTACAGCAATTAATATGAACCAAACCATAAACAATCTGCTTACCGAGCAACTTGCCTCCTGGGAAACGGCTCGTAACAACTACGCCGCCCTTTCGGGTGTGCAAGTGAAGGAACTCGATGTAAACGGTATTCCGTATAAGGTACAGTTCAATCCTGCACGTATCGTTTCTTCGGGAGCTAAAGTAGATGCCCAGTCCATCAAGGAACGCAAATGTTTTCTCTGCCCAGCCAATTTACCGCCGGCGCAGAAAGGAATTCCGTTCGAAGGACATTATAATATCCTGGTCAATCCGTTCCCTATCTTTCCCCGCCACCTGACGATACCGGAAGTGGCACACGTGAACCAGCGCATAGCCGTCCGTTTCAAGGATATGCTGGCATTGGCACAGGCGTTGACGGATTACACAATATTCTATAATGGTCCCAAATGCGGTGCATCCGCCCCCGACCATGCTCACTTCCAGGCAGGCAACAAAGGTTTCATGCCTATTGAAAAGGACTGGCACGGACAGGTAGCAGGCAAAGTGGCCGATCACGGTGAAGCTACCCTCTGGTACTTGAATGACGCTCCCCGTGCGACATTGGTCATCGAAGCAGCCAATAAGAAACATGCTGCCGCCCTGTTCGATATCATTTACCACTCACTGGACATCAAACCGGGAGATGACGAACCAATGATGAATGTATTGGCATGGTACGAAGATGAGAAATGGATCGTATGCGTATTTCCACGTGAGAAGCACCGTCCAGCTTGCTATACAGCCGAAGGAGATGCCAATTTATTGAGCAGTCCGGCATCCGTAGATCTCGGCGGAGTGTTTATTACACCGGTCGAAAAAGACTTTCTCAAGATCACAGCAGAAGATATAGCCCAGATCCTCAGTGAGGTATCGCTTTCTGCCGAAGACTTCCATCGGGTGCGTCAGCGTATTAAAGAGAAGATATAATAAAACAGAGTATCCTTATAATTAATAAGATAATATGAAAGAGCCCAAAGTACACGTAGGCATATTGTTCGAGCCGCAAATAGAGTTTATCCTGCTGAATCCGTACCGCATCAACGATATGGAAATCAGTGGTAAGCAGGTTGTGAAGACAGGATACTGTGGAACGGACGCCTTTATGACGAACTTCTATTTGAACCTGTAAACGAAGCCACCGACGCTTTCGAACTGCTCGATGTCACCATCGGCATCAACTTCCACTGGGAGCGTAAAGAAGACCAGCGCTTCCTGGGTTCTCTGAAGATTATTGTGGAGAACAAGAAGCTGACAGGCATCAACGTCATTCACGTAGAAGATTACCTGACCAGCGTAATCTCCAGTGAAATGAGCGCAACGGCTTCGTTAGAGCTGTTGGAGGCACATGCAGTAATTTCACGAAGCTGGCTTTTGGCCCAGATTCATAAGAACAAGGAGATTACGGAAACCCAGACAGAGTATTCCGCTTTCACCCAAACAGATGAAGAGTTAATCCGTTGGTACGACCGTGAAGACCACACCCGTTTCGACGTCTGTGCAGACGACCATTGCCAGCGTTACCAAGGCATTACCCGCGCCTCCACCGAAATCGTAAAGCAAGCCATCGCTGCCACCCGCGGACAAGTATTGACATCCGACGGTAAGATATGCGATGCCCGCTTCTCTAAATGCTGTGGCGGTGCATTCGAAGAATTCCAGTATTGCTGGGAAGATGTGAAGTATCCCTATCTCCTGAAACAACGGGATTTCCGTATTTTCAGTTCCAAATTCAATGACTTGAGTTTCGAAAACACCTTATCCGGTAGCGGATTACCAGATCTGACCGACGAGCAAGAAGCCGAGACATGGATACGTACTTCTCCACCCGCTTTCTGCAACACCACAGACAAGAAAGTCCTCTCACAGGTATTGAATAACTATGACCAGGAAACCACCGACTTCTATCGCTGGAAAATAATTTACACCCAGGAAGAACTTTCTGCACTGATTCTGAAACGCTCCGGTATCGATTACGGGCAAATCATTGATCTTGTCCCTATTGCCCGTGGAACTTCAGGTCGCCTCTGGAAACTGAAAATCATAGGAACCAAGAAGACACTCACCATTGGCAAAGAACTGGAAATACGTCGCACGCTGTCCACTTCCCATCTGTACAGTTCCGCATTCGTAGTAGATAAGGAAGGCGTCTCTCCCGAAGGTATCCCCGCCCGTTTCATCCTTACCGGAGCAGGCTGGGGGCACGGTGTAGGACTATGCCAGATCGGTGCTGCCGTTATGGGCGAACAAGGCTATAAGTATGACGCGATACTGCTGCACTATTACATAGGCGCAAATATCGAGAAGCTATATGAATAAACAGAAATAAGAAAATACCATGAAACAATCTACCAAGAAAACCAGTCCGTGGGCATGGATACCTACCCTGTACTTTGCACAAGGTTTGCCCTACGTAGCCGTGATGACCATTTCCGTCATCATGTACAAGCGTTTGGGAATATCCAACACGGATATCGCTCTCTACACCGGTTGGCTCTACCTGCCATGGGTAATCAAGCCTTTCTGGAGTCCATTTGTCGACTTGATCAAGACTAAACGGTGGTGGACCGTCGTCATGCAATACATCCTTGCCTTTGCATTGGCAGGCATTGCATTTTCCATCCCCACTCCCTTCTTCTTCCAATTGACACTGGCAGTATTCTGGATAGTGGGCTTCACCTCCGCAACTCATGACATTGCGGCGGATGGATTCTATATGCACGCCCTGACGGAGCATGAACAATCGCTCTACGTGGGCATCCGAAGTACATTTTACCGTATTGCCACGGTAGCCGGACAAGGCTTGCTGGTCATCATTGCGGGATTGATTGAAACCGGAACCGGTCTTGAACCTGCCATGCTGCAAGTTCAAGTCTCACCCTCTTACACTAACACCCTGACCTTGCCCGACTTTGAGGATACGAATATCGACACACAAAAAGAAGCCTATTTCGTATATACCTCTCCGATAGTACAAGCAGGTGTCACCGCTACCGCTGATAATGATTCGGTAGATATAAAGACACGGATTGCCGAATTGGAAAAAGCGGTCAAAGCATCCAACATAGCCAACCACTTCGTTCCGGCCGAGGAAGCCAAAGAAGGCGATGCCACCGTAAAAGCAGAGAAAAAGGAGAGCACTTTCACCGCATGGGTACGTGAAACTTTCGGCGAGAAGCGCGAAGTAGCCGAAGGTGCTGTTGATAACGTTGCCATAGTAGGCGTACGTCTGTCCAAGCAACCATCTGCCGATGAAACCAAGATATTGAATGTCACCTTCAAAGACGGTGACCAAAGTATCAAACTGGAACAGAACAGCCTTTCCACCCGGTTCGAATTCACTGCCGAGAACTGGGACAAGCCTGCTTACCTACTGTTCAGAATAGATCATAAGATTAAGAACGAGACTTCCGCTACCTTCGAAGGTGCATCCGGTAACATTCCGTTTGCCTGGTTGATAGTATTCATCGTACTGTCCGGATTCTTCTTCGCGGTAAGTATTTACCACAACTGGATATTGCCGAAACCCGCATCCGACCGTCCGTCGAAAGACGTTACCGCCCAGAATCTGATGAAAGAATTCTTCGATACTTTCAAGAGCTTTTTCACCAAACCACAGGCAGGAGTCGCTATCCTCTTTATGTTGCTCTACCGTCTGCCGGAAGCACAGCTCGTGAAGCTAATCAATCCTTTCCTTCTGGACCCAATAGACAAAGGCGGACTGGGGCTGACTACCGGACAAGTTGGTTTCGTCTATGGTACTATCGGTATCATCGGACTGACAATTGGCGGTATCATTGGCGGTCTTGTTGCTGCACGGGGCGGATTGAAGAAGTGGTTATGGCCAATGGCATGGAGTATGTCCCTCACCTGTCTGACATTCATCTATCTGAGTTATGCACAGGATCACTCGTTGCTGACAGTCAACATCTGTATCTTCATCGAACAGTTCGGCTATGGTTTCGGCTTCACAGCTTATATGCTGTATCTGATTTATTTCTCGGAAGGCGAGCACAAAACTGCCCATTACGCCATCTGCACAGGATTCATGGCACTGGGAATGATGTTACCCGGAATGGCTGCCGGATGGTTACAGGAAACCATCGGTTACCGACACTTCTTCGTATGGACCATTATCTGTTGCGCCGCTACCATCGGAGTATGTGCGTTCATCAAGATAGATCCGAGCTTCGGAAGGAAGAAAGAAGAGTGATAAAAAGTGATAAGCGGTAAGTGATAAGCAAGAAATCATAAATTATAAATCATGAAGAAATACATTCTCCTTTGCCTGCTCTGTGTGCTCTGTGGTACATCGCAGGCACAAAAGATAAGAATAAAGACAGGCATCGAAGTCCTGAAAGACCAGAATTTCAAGTGCCTGGAAGGCAAACGCATAGGTCTGATTACCAACCCCACCGGAGTGGATAATCAGATGAAATCCACCATTGACATTCTGCATGAAGCACCGAACGTAAATCTGGTTGCCCTCTTCGGTCCGGAGCACGGGGTTCGTGGCGACGTACATGCCGGCGACCACGTGACGGACATCAAAGACGCCACCACCGGATTGCCCGTATATTCCCTATACGGCAAAACCCGCAAGGCTACGCCAGAGATGCTGAAAGACATTGACGTATTGGTCTACGATATCCAGGATATCGGTTGCCGCTCATTCACCTATATCAGTACAATGGGGCTGGCTATGGAAGCTGCGGCCGAAAACGGTAAAGAATTTATTGTATTGGATCGCCCCAATCCGGTAGGCGGACTCAAGATAGAAGGCAATCTGGTAGAAGATGATTGCATTTCTTTTGTCAGTCAGTTCAAGATTCCGTACCTTTACGGACTGACTTGCGGTGAGCTGGCATTGATGCTGAACGGAGAGAAGATGATGGCAGCACAATGTAACCTGCACGTTGTGAAGATGAAAGGCTGGAAACGCAAGATGGACTATGTACAGACAGGGTTGCAATGGGTACCCTCTTCTCCGCATATTCCTCATCCGCACTCGGCTATATTCTATCCGGTAAGTGGTATTCTGGGTGAACTGGGATACATGTCCATCGGGGTAGGCTATACAATACCGTTCCAGATGTTTGCCGCACAATGGGTAGAAGCAGAAAAACTGGCGGGAAACCTGAACGCATTGAATGTGCCGGGTGTTGTATTCAGGCCAATGTATCTGAAACCCTTCTACTCCGTAGGTAAGGGTGAATTGCTGCAAGGCGTACAGGTACACATCATGGATGTGCAGAAAGCTCCGCTGAGCGACATCCAGTTCCTGGTGATGCAGGAGATCGCAGCGCTCTATCCTGACCGTGCTGTATTTGAGCATGCCGACAAGGGACGTTTTCGTATGTTCGACATGGTAAGCGGCTCGGAAGAGATACGCAAGCGATTCTCACAGCGCAATCGCTGGGAAGATGTGCGCGACTATTGGTATAAAGATGCTGAAGACTTCCGACGATTGTCTAAGAAGTACTACCTATACAAGTAAGGAACAATAAACGCTTCTTACACTGAAAAAGTCATAAAGACATATGTATGTCACCCCTCATGAGATACGTATGTCATGGGTCATGAGAAGCCCATATCATGAGAGGTGAGATACGCTTCTCATCACAGGAGAGACCGGGATGTCATTAAAACAATCCTATAGCACATTCTGACGGGGGTGCCGGTGAAAGAAGAAAAGAATGATAAGGAAAAGAAAGGCGAAAGCACTATGGTAAAAAGTAGCTACACTTCGTTTTTGCAGGAAATAAGGGGACTTATTCCGCAAGATAGGATATATACCGACGAACTGCGCCGGTTGGCATGGGGAACAGATGCGGGTTTCTACCGCCTTATCCCACAAATCGTGATTCGTTCCAATAGCGAAGAGGAGATCTCCGACCTGTTGAGACTTGCCGACCGTTACGGTCTGCCAGTAACGTTTCGTGCCGCAGGAACCAGTTTGTCGGGACAAGCCATTAGTGACTCTATCCTGATAGTAGCCGGAAAACATTGGGAGAAGTACAGCATTTCTCCCGATCATGAACAGATTACCTTGCAACCAGGCATCATCGGTCAGCGGGTTAACGAGATTCTTGCCCCCTACGGACGTAAGTTTGCTCCGGACCCGGCAAGCGTGAAAAGTGCTATGGTAGGCGGCATCGTCATGAACAACGCCTCGGGTATGAATTGCGGCACACATGCCAATAGTGACAAAGTGCTTCTTTCCGCCCGCATTGTATTAGCGGACGGCACCGTGCTGGATACAGGGGATGATATTTCGCGTGCTTCCTTCGAAGCCACCCACCCCGATTTCTACAATCGCATCTGCGAACTGCGGGACCAGATACGTGCCAACGAAGAACTCGCTGCACGCATCCGCTACAAATATTCCATCAAGAACGTAACCGGATTGAATCTTCTGCCATTCGTTCGCTTCGATGACCCGTTCGATATTATTGCCCACCTGATGGTAGGCTCGGAAGGCACGCTTGCATTCCTTTCCCAGATTACCATGCGCACAGAGTACGACTATCCGCACAAGGCAAGCGCCATGCTCTATTTTACCAGTATCAAGGATGCCTGCCGGGCAGTGGTAGCGATGAAGGAGTTGACAAATCGTAATTCTTCATCCCCGTCATCCGTGTCATCTGCGGATGAAAAATTAGTAAAAGGCGCCGAACTGCTGGACTACAAGAGCCTCTCTTCGGTAGAAGACCCTGTCTACTTAAAGTATAAGCAAGAAGTTGCCGATGCCTCCGGCCTCACAGCCGTGCTGACCGAGACCAAAGCCCGCACCCGCGAGGAACTGGAACAGAATATCTCAGTGATCGAAGAGTGTCTGAAACCTTTCAGCACCTATATCCCCGTGCACTTCACCGACCGGCCGGAAGAATATTCCAAGTATTGGGCTATCCGCTCAGGTATATTCCCATCCGTAGGCGGTACACGCCAACCCGGCACTACCTGCCTCATCGAGGACGTAGCCTTCCACATCGAAGACCTGCCCGAAGCCACTGCCGACCTGCAACAACTCATCGCCCGCCACGGCTACGATGATGCCTGCATCTACGGTCATGCCCTAGAAGGCAACTACCACTTTATCCTGAACCAATCTTTCAGTACCAACGCCGATGTAAAGCGCTACGAGGACCTGATGAATGACGTAAAGACTCTGGTAGTCGATAAATACGACGGTTCGCTGAAAGCAGAACATGGCACCGGACGTAACATGGCCCCCTTCGTGAAATATGAATGGGGAGAGGCAGCTTTTGAAGCCATGAAGGCAGTCAA
>ERZ772867.4201-NODE-4201-length-11067-cov-3.254813_pt1 | contig 11067 bp, 4 predicted proteins | sample MGYA00511341_ERZ772867 | MGnify/ENA primary metagenome ERZ772867 (study PRJEB29015, sample SAMEA2737707) | human gut metagenome | biome: human gut; feature: human-associated habitat; material: faeces | place: China | collected 2012 ... | reverse complement strand
CTTTCCAGGAATTATCCCGACTACATAAGCGGATCGAAGCATCCGATCGGATGCTTCACAAGCCAATTGGCTTGTATATCAAGAGAATTGCCGCCATACTACTTTTGCCGTTGCTTGGTGCTTTCGGTACCTATTATTATCTGAAAAAAGTAAATCCGGTTGTGGAAGAAGCTCAATTGAAAGAATGTTTCGTCGCAAATGGAGAACAGAAACAAGTAAAACTGCCCGATGGGACGAATGTTTGGTTGAACTCCGGTTCTTTACTGGTCTATGACAAACATTTCAGGGGAAAAAGACGTCTCCTGTTCCTCAACGGGGAAGCCCGCTTCCAAGTCGCCAAAGATCCGGCAAAACCCTTTTTGGTCAAAACCGCCCATATGACGGTCAAAGCACTCGGCACCGTATTCAATCTAAACGCTTATTCAGACCAGGATGTTACGATTGCCACGTTGGAAGAAGGGAAAATCCAAGTCTATCCCTGTTTGAAGCAAGACACAAGCCTGATTTTATCGCCAGACGAACAAATCATCTACAATCACCGCCTGGAAACACTGGCACTCAATACTGTCGACGCCGGACGCGTGATGCAATGGACCGACGGGTATCTGATATTCCAGACGGCCTCGTTCGACCAGATCGTAAAGACTATCGAACGTAAATTCGATGTAACGATCAATTACGAGACGGAACGGTTCGCCGGCAGAAGCTTTACAATGAAGTTTAATCCTGACGAGGGCCTGAAACAGGTACTGGAAGTCATGAAAGAGATGATAAAAGGACTGAACTACAAAATAAAAGAGGACAAAGTGTACATAAACTAAAAAAGAGGAGATACTAATATGAAAAAAAGAACCGGGAAGATGACGCCAATCAGATCTCCCCGGCTTGAAATCGAGCAACACCATTCATTCTAACTAATTATCCGGCAGGATAAAAATCATGCATAGTATTTACTTAAATATCTAATTTTACAAAAATATGGAATTAAACCTGAAAACACAACAGAATAAGCTAATTAGTTTATTCCGCGTTTCGTTAATGTTTTTTCTTTTCTTTTTTGTGCAACAGACAGTTGCCAGTAGCCAGTCGATCACACTGCCATCCCACAACATCACAATCAAAGATGCTTTCTCCGAAATAGAGAAACAAACAGGTATGTCGGTCGACTATGATGAGTCGGTCATTAATCTGAATAAACAGGTCAATGCCTCTGTTAACAATAAATCTTTGAATGAAACACTCGCACTGATCCTGAAAGAGAGCGGATGCACATTCGTCATCCGGAACAATCACATCATCATCTCTGCCCAAACGGTTCAACAGCAACAGAAACAAGTGACGATTTCCGGTACGGTAAGTGACAATTTAGGCCCTATTGCCGGTGCTAACGTGGTAGAAAAAGGCACAACCAACGGGATCATCACAGATATGGACGGCAATTATACCCTCTCGGTTCCCCAGGGAGCGGTGATCCAGTTTTCCTATATCGGATACGTGACCAAAGAGATTACAGTCGATAGCCAGAAGAACATCAACGTGCAGTTGGCGGAAGACGCACAGAAGCTGGACGAAGTCGTCGTCGTCGGTTATGGGACGGCCAAGAAAAGCGACCTGGCCGGGTCTGTTGTCCGTGCCGATCTGGGAACTTTGCAGGAATCACCGAATATCAGCTTGGGTTCGGCATTACAGGGGACGGTTCCCGGGCTGAACGTAAGCTCGGTATCTGAAGCCGGTAAAGATCCGGATATGTCTATCCGCGGCCGTACGTCCATCAGTGGCGGTAACAGTCCGTTGATCGTTCTGGACGGCATCATTTTCCGTGGGAACATGGTCGATATCAATATGAACGATGTCGAATCCATCGATATCCTGAAAGATGCAAGCGCCGCCGCCATTTATGGATCGGAAGCCAGCAACGGTGTGATCCTGATCACTTCCAAAACGGGTAAGGTGATGAGTAAACCGACAATCGAATACAGCGGTTCGTTCTCTTACCAGCAACCGACCAACAAAGACATGTATCCCGAAGGACGCGACGGGTTCCTTCGCAAGATCGCAGACCGCTTCCTCGAAGAAAGCCGTATTGGAGACGATATGCTCCAACCGAATCCGAATTGGGACCCGACTTCGCATTTGATGGACCGCAACGCACTGGACGGATATGAAAACGGGACGGAAACCGACTGGTGGAATATGCTGACAAACAAAACCCCTTATATCCAAAATCACAATCTGAGTGTAAGAGGGAAAAACGAATTGAGCAGCTACTTCTTCTCTATGGGTTATACAGATCAGAAGAACCTGGTAATCAACGATACATATAAACGCTACAACATCCGTATCAACATGGATACCAAAATCACGAGCTTCCTGAAAGTAGGTGTGCAATCATTCTTCACTGTCAGCGATTATTCAGGTGAATCACCCGATCTGTCTACTGTCGTAGGACTTCCTCCTATTGTTGCGGCAACCGATGAAAACGGCGACTATATTCGCGAACCGTATAAAAACTCACTGAATCCGTTACTGACTATCCAACAGGATGACACCAACAAGCGTTACAATCTGTTCGGAAACTTCTATGCAGACATTGATTTCCCACTTCTGAAAGGATTGAATTACCGTATGAACTTCTCGCAGAACCTGATCGAAAACAAGATTTACAACTTCAACAAATGGGGAGCGAACTTTACAGGTTCCGGTTCAAAAGAGAACAACAGCGAGTATAACTGGACAGTCGACAACATCCTGTCGTATAAAAACAAGTTCGGAAAGCATGCAATCAATGCCACTTTCGTATATGGAGTGGAAAAAAGACAGTACGAGATGACAAAGGCAGGAGCAACCAACTTCTCTAATGATATTCTGGGCTACAACAAACTGGACGCAGGGCAGGCAGACTTGCAAACAGCTAAATCAGGCGCATGGACAGAATCCAGCCTGTACACTATGCTGCGTGCCATCTATACGTTCAACGACAAATATATCGTCACCGGAACAGTCCGCCGCGACGGGTTCTCCGGATTCGGGAAAAACCACAAGTTCGGTGTATTTCCCTCCGCTGCTTTGGCATGGCGTATCAGCGAAGAAGACTTCTTCAAAAATAATGTGGACTGGATGGAGAACCTGAAACTGCGCCTCTCTTATGGCCAAAACGGTAACCGTACGGTAGGACGGTATCAGACAATGGCACAGATGGGAGCCGGAGTTGGCTCCGTTAAAGTGGACGACTCGACTGTCAATGCCGGGTACCTGTTTGGAGATGGCGTAAGCGCCGAACAAATGCAATGGATCAAATCGTTGGCCAACGCCGATTTGAAATGGGAAACGACCAATACGTTCAATATCGCCGCCGATTTCAGTGCTTTAAACAGTCGTATTTTCGGTACTGTTGAATATTACACATCGCAAACGAACAACTTGTTATTCAATATCAATATTCCGCAAATGAACGGTCTGGACAAAATCCCGTCCAATATCGGTAAAATGAGCAACAAAGGTTTTGAAATGACCGTAACAGGAATCCCTATAGAAACAAAAGATTTCTCCTGGGATGTCACATTCAACTTCTCCCGTAACCGCAACAAGGTTAAAAGTATTCTGGGAATCGATGCCGACGGTGACGGACGGGAAGACGACCTGATCTCCGATAAGATATTTATCAACCATCCGTATGGAGTTTGTTATGATTACAACATCATCGGCATGTGGCAGATTGCAGACAAACAGAATGGTCTGATTCCCGACGGATTCGAATATGGGACTTATAAAGTGGAAGATGTTAACAACGATGGTAAATATACTGCCGATAAAGACCGGAAGATAATAGGCTATTCCGATCCTGCTTATCGCTTCAGCATCCAGAACTCATTCCGCTACAAAAATTGGGAATTCAAATTCATGATCAATTCCGTACAAGGGGGAAAGAATTATTATTACGGACAGCCGGGCAAAGACCTTGCCAATCCGGATAATATCTACCAGAACAACCTGTTCAACTTCGATTACTGGACACCGGAAAACCCGGACGCACGTTACCGTCAGTTAGGCTATTATACTCAAGCACTCGGATACACGTTTTCCCCTTATGTACAACGCAGCTTCATCCGTTTGCAGGATGTTACATTATCCTATAATGTACCCGCCTCTTTCCTAAGCAAATTCAAAGTCAACCGGCTGAAACTGTATGTAACAGGAAAGAACCTCCTTACTTTCACCGACTGGGATGGTTGGGATCCTGAAACAGGAACCGGTCTGAACACGAGCAAGTATCCGGTTATGAGAAGCTATTCTATTGGTCTTAATCTTGAATTTTAATTATATATGAATATGAAATCAATCAAATACGGTATTATGCTTTTAGCGGCATTCGCCTCCTTTTCTTCATGCGACGAGCACGACTTTCTGAAAGAAGAACCTCTGGATTTTTATTCGCCGGAGAATTCCATGGAGACAAGCGCTCATTTCCAATCATCATTAAACTACCTGTATAACCGCGTAAGATATCAGGTCTGCGAGATGACAATGGACACCCGCTTCGCTTTCTATTATGCAACCGATTTTGCTTTCAACGGAACCGATTACCATAAGCCGGCAAAGTTGAATGATTATAAAAATGTGATGGTACCGACTTTTGCCGTACCTAAAGAGGTTTGGAAAGAATCCTACACGGTCATATCCAATGCCAACGTTATTTTAAACCGTTTAACAAATGCCAGCCAGGTAAATGACGAAGATAAAAAGGTAATCAGAGGAGAAGCTTTGGTGTTCAGAGGGTATGCTTACCGTATGCTAGCCAATCTATTCGGGGGCGTCCCTTTGATTCTGGAAGAAATCACGACTCCTCGCCGCGACTATGTACGGGCAAGTCGGGAAGAAGTTTATAAGCAAATCAAACAAGATCTGGAAGAAGCTGTTTCTTTGCTTCCTAATATCGAATCGGTAAAAGACGGAAAGCTAAGTAAGCAGGTCGCACAACACCTGTTGGCAGAAGTCAACATCTGTTTAGGCTTATATGACGAAGCGATACAAGCGGCAAGTGCCGTAATCGACCATCCGGAAATGGCACTTATGACCAACCGTTTCGGTTCACGTCAGAACGAAGCCGGCGATGTCTATTGGGATCTGTTCCGGCTGAACAACCAAAACAGGGGTAGCGGTAACAAAGAAAGTTTATGGGTGCTGCAATATGATTACCTAAATCCGGGTTCCAACACGGACTACAATGCGTCATTCAGCTTTATCCCTTACTACCAGAATATCAAAATAACGGCTAAAAATGAGGCAGGTGAGGAAATCAATACAACAGCGTTCTTAGGAGTGACGGATGGCAAATGTGGACGTGGTATCGGCTGGATCCAGCCGACCAGCCATTTCTTCAATGATATTTGGTCCAAAGGTTCGGAAAACGACATCCGGAACTCGGAATACAACATCATCCGCGACGTGCGTATCGATAATCCGGAATCTCCGGCTTTCGGGCAATGGCTGGTAAAAGACGGTTATTACAAACAGCTTGACTCGATCCGCCAGTGGTATCCGCTGATGACAAAGATTTCTCGTGTTAACAACTTCCCCGAAGAATTCTACCAGAAAGACGCAAACGGTAATCCTTTGATGACTCCTTTCGGCGAACATCTGGTAATCAACAGTGCGAACGGCTCCTATAAAGACGTTTACTTGTTCCGCCTTGCCGAAACCTACCTACTGAGAGCGGAAGCGTATGTCAACAAGGGTGACCAGGCAAAAGCGGCAGCCGATGTCAATACGGTTCGTAGTCGTGCAAATGCCGATCCGGCACAACCGGCAGAAGTAAACATCGACTATATCCTGGACGAACGCCTACGCGAGTTGTATTGCGAAGAACTCCGCATGCTGACTTTATGTCGTATGGGTAAACTTGCCGACAGGAACCGAAGATATAACCCCAGAACAGGCATGAGTATAGAGGATTATCATAATCTCTGGCCAATCCCCTACTCGGAAATCGAACGGAATGTATATGCCACGATCGAACAAAATCCGGGATATTAATTCATTTTAAATCTTTAAAGTGTCCGGATGAATTGCATATCTTTGCATCTGGACACTTTTTTATATAATCTTAAAATACCATGTATATGCGCACTATTTCTTATCTGATCTCATTCTTGTTGCTGGCCGCGTGCACGGGAACACCCTCAAAAGTACCGCTCACCTTGTGGTACGACAAGCCTGCCCAAAACTGGGACGAGGCACTCCCCATCGGGAACGGCCGTGCGGGAGCAATGGTTTTCGGAGGAGTTGAGAAAGAACAACTTCAACTGAATGAAAACACGTTATACAGCGGGGAACCGTCAGTCGTTTTCAAAGATGTGAAAATAACACCGGAGATGTTCGAAAAAGTTGTCGGGCTGATGAAAGCCGGAAAATACAAGACAGCTTCCGACCTGGTTTGCAAGAACTGGCTGGGACGCCTGCACCAATATTACCAACCGTTCGGAGACCTGCATATCCAAAACAACAAGCCGGGAGATGCAGCCGGATACAAACGGGCATTAAACATCTCGGATGCGGTTGCCACAACAGTCTATAAACAAAACGGAGTGAAATACGAACGGGAAGTATTCGCTTCCCATCCGGACAATGTGATCGTCATGCATCTGAAAAGCGATACACCGAATGGCATCGACATCTCGCTCGATTTCACATCTCCTCATCCGACAGCCCAGCAAAAAGGGACTGACGACCGTCTGATCCTGCACGGACAGGCTCCCGGCTATGTGGAACGGCGTACATTCGAGCAAATCGAACAATGGGGCGACCAATACAAACACCCTGAACTCTACGATGCGAACGGCAAACGCAAGTTCGACAAACGGATGCTTTACGGCGACGAGATCGGCGGGAAAGGTATGTTTTTCGAAGCCCAGTTGAAACCGGTCTTCCCTAAAGACGGGAAATGTGAGATTACCGACGCTGGTATCCATATATACAACACGGACGAAGTCTATTTCATACTCAGTATGGCAACAAGTTTCAATGGTTTCGACAAAAGTCCGAGCCGGGATGGTATCGATCCTTCGGCCAAAGCAGCCAGCATTCTGGAAAAAGCCCTTTCCTATGACTATCAGACACTGAAACAACGCCATACGGAAGATTATCGTTTCCTTTTCGACCGAGTCGATTTCGAACTGTTTTCCTCTCCCGAACAAAAGGCGATGCCGACCGACAAACGTCTCGAACAGTTTGCCGGAAACGCCGATCCCGACTTGGCAGCTCTCCTGTTCCAACTCGGACGTTACCTGATGATCAGCGGATCACGTCCAGGCGGACAACCTTTGAACCTGCAAGGGATCTGGAACAAAGACACAATTCCAGCCTGGAACTGCGGCTATACGATCAATATCAACACAGAAATGAACTACTGGCCGGCCGAACTCACCAATCTGTCGGAATGCCAGGAACCTCTTTTCCGAATGATCCGGGAACTGTCTGTCTCCGGTGCCGAAACAGCCCGGAATATGTATAACCGCCGTGGTTGGGTGGCCCATCATAACACATCCATCTGGCGAGAGTCCTTGCCGAACGACAACGTGCCGACAGCTTCTTTCTGGCCGATGGTGCAAGGGTGGTTGTGTAGCCACTTATGGGAACACTACCAGTTCACACAGGATGAAACATTCCTGAAAAACGAGGCCTATCCGTTGATGAAAGGGGCCGCCGAGTTCTTTGCCGACTGGCTGATAGACGATGGCAACGGTCATTTGGTGACTCCGGTAGGCGTCTCTCCGGAAAACCGCTTCATCACGGAAGACGGACAAACGGCAGCCATGAGTATGGGACCGACCATGGACATGGCCATTATCCGGGAAACTTTTACCCGCACGATCGCCGCTTCGGAAATGTTCAATCTGGATGAATCGTTTCGCAATGAATTGAAAGATAAATTAGCACGCCTGTTACCCTATCAAATCGGAAAGCGTGGACAACTACAGGAATGGATATATGACTTCAAGGAATGGGAACCTCAACACCGCCATTTCTCCCACTTGTACGGTTTCCATCCGAGCGACCAGATCACACCGGACAAAACACCGGAACTGTTCAATGCAGTCCGCAAAACACTCGAACTGCGGGGCGACTTGGCTTCCGGCTGGTCGATGGGCTGGAAAATAAACTGCTGGGCACGCTTGTTAGACGGCAACCACGCCTACAAGATCATCGCCAACCTGTTCAATCCTGTCGGATTCGGAAACAGTGCACATAGAGGAGGAGGGCTCTTCCGAAACTTACTGTGTGCACACCCTCCTTTCCAAATCGATGGAAATTTCGGCTATACGGCAGGTGTCGTTGAAATGTTATTGCAAAGCCATGCCGGATACATCCATCTGTTGCCTGCTTTGCCCGATGTATGGGCAGAGGGCTCTGTTTCCGGCCTGAAAGCACGGGGCAACTTCGAGATTACGATGAACTGGAAGAATGGAAAATTAACAGAAGCCAATATCCATTCGCTGTCAGGGAAAAGCTGTACACTTCGTGCCAGACAAGCATTCACGGTCAAATCGAACGGTAGAACCATAGCTACATCCACCCCGGTCCGGTCAAACGGTAAAGAATATTTCCAAGCGACATTCGAAACGCAAAAAGATAGAACATATCTAATCACACAATAAACACGAAGAAATGAAACAAACATTATCATTGATCGGAGTTTCCTTTTTATCTGTTGTCAGTTCACTGGCAGCAGATAAAAAGCCCAATATCATTCTGATTCTTGCCGACGACATGCGAGCTTCAGGAATGAACTTTTTAGGAAAAGAACAAGTCCAAACGCCCAACCTGGATAAATTGGCAGGAGAAAGTACAGTCTTCACCAACGCCCACATCATGGGTGGTACATCCGGAGCCGTCAGTATGCCAAGTCGGGCCATGCTAATGACCGGAAAATATCTTTATAACCTCGAAAAACAGGGAGCAACAATCCCGAATTCGCACACGATGATAGGTGAAACCCTTCAGAAAGCCGGCTATAATACATTCCATACCGGTAAATGGCACAGTAGCTATGAAGCCCTGAACCGTTGCTTTAAAGAAGGGAAAGCCATCTTTTTCGGAGGCATGTGGGATCACTGGAATGTTCCCTTGTACGATTACCATGCAGATATGAATTACGGAAAACGTCGTCCGGTCATCCATAACCAGGCAAAATCGAACAAAGTAGAATATGAAATAGGAGAATATATGTATTCAGGAAAGCATTCCGTAGATATTTTCACCCATGAAGCCGTCGAATATATTCAACAACAAAAAGATAAAAACCAGCCGTTCTTCTTGTCGGTAGCCTATATGTCTCCCCATGACCCTCGGAGCATGCCGGATGAATACATGCGGCTTTACGACCAGAGCCAAATACAACTTCCACCCAATTTTATGGAAAAGCACCCGTTCGATAACGGAGAATTAGAAATACGTGACGAAATATTGGCTGCTATTCCCCGCCGTCCGGATGAAATCAAAAAACATATCAGGGAATACTATGCCATGATCTCCCATGTAGACAAACGCGTAGGCAACATTATCCAAACTCTGAAAGATAACGGGTTATATGAAAACACAATCATCATATTTGCAGGAGACAACGGGTTGGCAGTCGGACAACACGGCCTGATGGGGAAACAGAATGTATACGAACATAGCGTCAGCGTCCCTTTGATGATCAAAGCTGCCGCACAGCATACCGGTAAAAAGACCGCAGACCTATGTTACTTGATAGACGTATTCCCAACCCTTTGCGACATGCTCCAACTACCTGTACCCCAATCGGTAGACGGTATCAGTCTACTTTCTTCCTTAGATGGGAAAGAGCCTGTCCGCGACTACCTATATTACAGCTATATGGATAATCAACGCGGCATTTCCGATGGAACCTGGAAGTTGATTGAATATCATGTGAATGGGAAACGCACGACCCAGTTATTCAATCTGAAAAACGATCCTTGGGAGAGAAACGATCTCAGCGGACAAAAGAAATACGAAAAAACAATCCAGCGTCTTCGCGAAAAGATGGCTGAAGAGCAGAAGAGGACAAATGATACATCTGTTTTCTGGAATAATTTCAGTTATTAATTATGTTTTCGCGCACACTCCATGTTTATTTAAAAATAAACTTCTACTTTTGTGGTCTGAACACATTATAAACCATCGATATGGATAAGAAAGTAATAACCTTTGGAGAAATCATGCTTAGACTGGCCACTCCAGACTATCTCCGTTTTTGTCAAAGTGATAAATTGAATGCTACCTTTGGTGGCGGTGAAGCTAATGTTGCCGTATCACTGGCAAACTATGGTATTGCAACCGAGTTTGTAACCCGTTTACCTAAAAACGACATTGCGCGTGCTTGCGTAATGGACCTGCGTAAATACGGTGTAGGGACTTCTCACATCGTTTACGGCGGCGACCGTTTGGGTATCTATTTTCTGGAAACAGGTGCGGTAGCCCGTGCCAGCAAAGTCGTCTATGACCGCGCTCACTCGGCTATCTCCGAAATCCAACCGGGAATGGTAAACTGGGAAGAAGTATTCAAAGATGCATCCTGGTTCCACTGGACAGGCATTACACCGGCCATTTCACAGGGTGCGGCAGATGCTTGCCTCGAAGCTATCCAAGTGGCAAACCGTATGGGTATCCCCGTATCATGCGACCTTAATTACCGCAAAAATTTGTGGAAATATGGCAAAACGGCCTCTGAAGTGATGCCGGAACTGGTTGCAGGTTGTGACGTAATCCTTGGTAACGAAGAGGATGCGGAACTGTGTCTGGGCTTCAAACCGGATGCTGACGTTGAAGCAGGCCACACAGATGCTGAAGGCTATAAAGGTATCTTCCAGCAGATGATGAAAGAATTCGGATTCAAATATGTTGTTTCTACATTGCGCGAATCTTTCTCCGCAACTCACAACGGTTGGAAAGCTATGATTTACAACGGCGAAGAATTCTATACTTCAAAACGTTATGATATCGATCCGATCATCGACCGTGTAGGTGGTGGTGACTCTTTCTCCGGTGGTATTATCCATGGTTTGA
>ERZ772867.4199-NODE-4199-length-11067-cov-14.354795_pt1 | contig 11067 bp, 10 predicted proteins | sample MGYA00511341_ERZ772867 | MGnify/ENA primary metagenome ERZ772867 (study PRJEB29015, sample SAMEA2737707) | human gut metagenome | biome: human gut; feature: human-associated habitat; material: faeces | place: China | collected 2012 ... | reverse complement strand
ATCTCGATTTCCGCTTCCTCGCAGAGCCATGTCCGCTCCTTGCCGTCCTTCTGAGCGGTGAGCGTGTAGGTCTCGCCGTCCAGCGTAACATCTATGCCGGTCACATCATCAAAGTTGCCGGAGAAGATCTCCTGATGCCGCAGGTCATTGTAGCCGGCTGCCATGAGCGACTGATAACTGCTGCCGGAGATCTGATAAATGATCTTGGAATCGCCCACACGCGCATAGGCGGTAATGTCCGAAGCTTCCTCGTCCTCCGCATCTGCGGCAGCTTTCTTCTCCGCGGGATCTCTGCTGATATGCAGCACAAAGGTATCGGAGGTTCCGTCGTCCGTGTAGTCCACGCTGACGCTCAGCTCGGGATCGTCCAGCCCGTAGGCGGACAGTTCTTCGTCCGTGACCTTGTAGGTCACATAGTCGGTGAGATCCAGATAGCGCAGGACGCTGATATAGGAGTTGACCCGGCTGGTATCCAGTGGCTTTCCGTCCGCGGTAAAGTAGATGTCATCGGCGCAGATACTCTCGCCGTCTTCGTCATAAATCACGCTGTAGTCCTCGCTTCCCGCAAAGCGGATCTGGCTGACCTCGTCGAAATACGGCACATCGTCGTTGGCGATCAGGTCTTCCAGCTCCACATCGTATGCGTCCAGCGGATCGCTGGCGGCCAGATACACATTGCCGTCACCGATGTCCATATAGCGCTGAGAATCCATGGTACTGTGATCTCCCAGCTTCACCGTGTAGGTCTCATCATCCGTAGTCAGGGTGATGGTGCAGGTCGGCTCATCCAAGCCATACCGGCCGAGATCTTCGGCATTTTCAATGGTGAATGATGCCCCGAAACCATAGAATTGCTCCAAAAGGGCGTCCATGGCGCTGTCGCTGACGGGAAATTCTGCGTCGTCATCATACTGCCAGCCGTCATCGCCGCGGCGGAAGCTCCATGTTGTTCCGTCCTGCTCCCAGCACAGCGCGGTCACCTTCGCAGGCTCAATGGATAAAACGGTTTCACCGCTGGTTTTGATCTCTTCCTTTTTCTCCTCCGAGTGCATTGCGGCCAGCGCTGCGAGGCAGGCTGCAATGAGAATGCCCAAGAGGATACAAAGCTTTTTAGTTCGATTCATTCTGGTTTCTCCTTCTCTTCCACGCCACCGCCACGCCGATGCCGAGGTAAGCCAGCGGGAATGCGCCGATCATCAGCACCTTCAGCAGCGAAGCCGTCGAGCTGCTGATGGACAGGTAGTCATAGTTCAGCGACTTGCTGCGGATCGCCATGGCCTCGCTCTCGCCGATCATATCCGCCAGCGCGTTCATAACGAGATCGCCGTTGGCGCCGGAGGACGAGGCGTTATAGGCGTCCTCAAGGAAATAGGACGAGGTGAACCACACCATTTCTCCGCCGCCGCTGGTCTGTATGGACACACCGGTGGCAAAGGGGCCGTCGATGTCGCCGTCCTCATAATCGTAGGTGGACATGGCGTAACCCGCCGCCTTGCTGAAGGAGGTTCCTGAGGTGGTCAGCAGTTCTGTCACCGTTCCGCTGGCGGAATCGTCCACGATCAAGCCCAACGCGATGGGCATGATAACAGAATAATTGGAGTCGATCAGCGAATCGGTGATGTCGTCGCTGTGCAGCTGCGGCAAAAGGGCCGCCGGGCCGCTGAACGCCGAATAGTAGTTGGAGTCGCTCTCGACCACGATCCCCTCCGCCGGCTCCACGCCGTAGTCAGAGAGCAGGCTGTAGAGATTTTTCAGGATCCCGTCCTCACGGGTGGGGCCGGCGATCACCAGCAGCTTGCCGCCGCCGGATACATACTCCGCCAGCAGATCCCGCTCGTCCTCCGAAATGTCGCTTTCCGGCGCGTAGATCATCAGGCAGTCCGCGTCCTCCGGAATGGTTTCCGTATGGAGAAGGGACAGGCTTTCCGTTTCGATGTTGTCCTTTTCCACCTGCTCGGCAAAGGTGCTGGGGAGGTCGGCCTCGCCGTGGCCCTCCACGAGGTAGAGCTTGGGCTGCTCCTCGTTTACCACATAGTCGATAGCCGAGGTGATGGCACCCTCGCCGTCGAAGGAGGTGGAGTAGGAATAGGAGTACATATCCGCAGTCTGAACGTAAATATCATTGTAGCTGATATAACGGCTGCGTTCGCCGCTCTCCACGATCAGGCTGTTGTTGGGGACGCTCTCGCTGGTGTACTGCTGGGTAAAGGTGGGATAAACGTCCGGGTTCTTTTTTACCACCGCAATGTGGTCGGACAGGCTTTCGTACTTGCTCAGCAGGTTTTCGATCACATCGTTTTCTTCGCCGGATTGCACGACCCAATAGATGGTCACATCCTGCTGAAGATTGTTGACCACGACCTTTGTGCTGCTGGTGATGGAATAGAGCTTGCTGGAGCTGATGTCATAGTTGGTCATGGACTTCGGCAGCGCCGAGGCGAACACATTCACCGCAATCAGGATCGCCAGCACGATGGCCGTGACGACCAGTGAATAGGAGCCGCCCCGCAGGGCGTTCCGGTTCTGGTCAGAGGGAACGGAGGCCCTTTTGAAAGAAAACTTTTTCATCAGTTATACCTCCGCTTCTCCAAGGACTGCACAGTTAAAAACAGGAAAAATCCCATGACGCTGACGTAGTAGACGATGGCGGTCAGATCAAAGGCGCCGTTGACAAAGCTGCTGAACTGGCGGAACAACGAGAGCTTTGTCATAATATCCGGCAGCAGCCCCTCGAAGGCACTGCTGTTCACAAAGTAGGCGACCGAGAGTGCTGCGATCAGCACAAGGGTCACACCGTAAGCCAGATTCTCGTTCCGGGTCAGATTGTGGATCACCACGCCCAGCAGCAAAGCAATGACATACAGCGCGATCAATGAGCCCATGGCCGTGGAGGAGGTGTACTCTGCAAGACTCACACTGTAATAGTTCAGCAAGATTGCCGCGATGCCGATACCGGCGGCGAAGCCCTGATTATCCGTCAGCGAGGAGAGGAACATCCCCACCGCCAGCAGCGCCGCACCCATCAGGAAAAAGGCAAAGAGAGAGCCGTAGGAGGTGGGCAGATACACATCCCCGAATTGGGAAAACAGCAGCGGGTAGAGGGAAATGACAGCCAGCGGGATCAGATACACCACAAGAAGGGCGAGATACTTGCCCAATACCACCTGCGTGGTGGTGATAGGCAGAGAATAGAGCAGTTGGTCTGTCCGCTGCCGCCGTTCCTCCGCCAGAGTGCGCATGGTCAGGATCGGAACGATGACCACGAAAATGATGCTTGCAAAGCTGAGCACAAACTCAAAGTTGCTCACCGCCGCCTGCAAATTGTAGAGCACGGAACCAAGTCCCACCACTGCCAGCAGAAACGCGCCGAATACATAGGCAGTCAGTGAGTGGAAATAGTTTCGCAGCTCATGGCGAAAAATTGCGCCCATTAAGCGTCCACCTCCGTTTCGTTTGGTTCTTCGGTGTATTGCTCAGATTCCTCCGTTTGCCCGCTCTCCGTCAGCTCAAGGAACACATCCTCCAAGCTGGCCTTCCGGACAGACAACTCCAAAAGCGCCTGATCCTCCTTTGCAAAGGCAAAGAAAATGCTGCGGGAGACCGCGTGCATATCCTCGCTGTCCGTTTTGAGGTGCATGGTCACCGCGCCGTCTGCCGCGCTCTCTGCGGGCTCGACCTGCGTGATATGGGGCAGCGCCGCCAACAGCGCCTGTGCCTTTCCCACGGGGGCGTCTGTGGTGAGCACGATCTCGCCCGCCGAGCGCAGCTGCCGCTCCAGCTCTAAAGGCGTGCCCAGCGCCGTCAGCTTTCCTTTGGAAATGATGAGGATCTTGTCGCAGATGGTCTGCACCTCGGAGAGGATATGGGAGCTGAAAATGACAGTGTGGCGCTTTCCAAGCTCCTTGACCAGATTTCGGATCTCGATGATCTGAATGGGGTCAAGGCCGACGGTCGGCTCGTCCAGAATGATGACCTCTGGAGACCCCAGCAGTGCCTGCGCAATGCCCACCCGCTGCTTATAGCCTTTGGAAAGGGCCGCGATCCTGCGGCGGCACACCTTTTCGATGCCGGTACGCTCCACGGCCTCCCGGATCTGCCGGTTCAGCGCCTCGCCCCGTACACCCTTGGCCTCCCCTACAAAGCGCAGGTATTCCAGCGGCGTCTCGTTCAGGTAGAGCGGCGGCTGCTCGGGGAGATAACCGATGAGCCTTTTGGCCTTTTCCGGTTCATCAAAAATATCGTAGCCGCCGATGCGCACATGACCCTCCGTTGCGGAAAGGCAGCCGGCCATGATATTCATGGTGGTGGACTTCCCCGCTCCATTGGGGCCGAGGAAGCCGTAGATCTGACCGCTTTCGATGGTAACGCTCAGATCGGAGACCGCCAGATGCTCGCCGTATCGCTTGCTCAGGTGTTCAATTTCGATCAAGGGAACACACCCTCCTTCTTTTTCGGATGCTCCCATTGTAGATGCCCAACTTAAAAGCAAGTTAAAAATCCATTTTCTCCGTTTTTTAAGTTGTTTTTGAGTCCGCCGCGTATGATGGAGCCGGCTTGAAGGGAGGTGCTTTTCCATGAAGTTCATCCGCAGGGCCTCGATCCCCGCCTGTTTGCTCGTCTGCTTATTTCTTGTTTTTTGTGCATATTCAAACTTATTTCACAAATCCGCGATAGAATCAGAACAGGAAGAAAATTTGGAACTTACGACGGTTTTTCGATATGAAAACGGAATGGCGATACGCAGAGGCAGCGTTCGTATCCGCTGCCGGCAAACAGAACAGTCCGCCGCGCTGAACGATCGCGGAGAAGCATCCTCCTTTCAAGTGCCGAAAGATAACGAGGCGACCTTGATCCTTGCAGGAAGCGACGGCCGGGAGATCAGCCGCATCGCACTGCATTTTACCGCCGCTGCGGTGACAGACGCCTCCACAGATGAAAACGGCGTCGGGCACATCTCCGTCAAAGCCGAAACAGAGCAGCTGACACTGCTGCTGACGCTGGACGAGAGCGACCGCCTGCACTGCGGCCTGTACCTGAATGACTTACAATGACAGCAAGGAGGTCGATCATGGACTATTCAGTACCGGAAGTAACATCGGCGGAGCGGGAATTCTACGGAGAGAACCTGATCCTGCTGGAAGGCGCGATCTCCGAGTTTCTCTCCTGCATGGATATGATCCGCCGCTACGAGGTGCAGCTCGGAAACCGCGACCCGGTCGCGTCGTTTCAAACGCGCATCAAAAGCGCGGAGAGTATGCGGCAAAAGCTGCAAAGGCTCGCTTTTCCCGTCACGGCGGAAAGCGCGCTGAAAAATGTCTTTGACGCCGCGGGCGTCCGCCTGGTCTGTCCGTTCATTCAGGATATCGACCGCACGGCGGAGCTGATCCGCGCCATCCCCTGCGTGCAGATCCAAACGGAAAAGGACTATATCCGCAGCCCGAAGCCCAACGGCTATCGAAGCTATCACATGATCCTTTCGATGCCGCTGCGCTTTCTGGGAAATTCCCCAAAAACCGTATGGCTGGAGGTCCAGCTGCGCACCATCGCCATGGACTGCTGGGCCAATATCGAACATCAGCTCAAATATAAGCAGAACATTCCGGATCAGGCACTGCTGATACAGGAGTTGAAGCGCTGCGCCGATGAGATCACTTCCACCGACCTTTCCCTGCAAACCATCCGCGATCTGATCGAACACCATGAGGAGGAACCGATATGAGAGTTTTAGTGGCCGATGACGAAGCTGCCATGACCCTCGCATTGGAGGCGCTGCTCAAGCGGGAGCATTATTCCGTGGACGTGGTCAACAACGGGCAGGACGCGCTGGACTATGGCCTTGCGGAAAACTATGACGCGCTGGTACTGGATATCATGATGCCGAAGCTGGACGGGCTTCAGGTTCTGACCGCTCTGCGGGAGCAGGGCGTCGCGACCCCTGTCCTTCTGCTGACGGCAAAAAGCCAGATCGAAGACCGCGTAGCGGGATTGACCGGCGGCGCGGACGATTATCTCCCCAAGCCCTTTGACCCCAGAGAATTCGTAGCGCGGGTGGGGGCACTGACCCGCCGCGGCGGCGCCTATACCCCAAGCCTTCTCACCGTCGGCAACACAACATTAAACCGTTCTACCTTCGAGCTGGTCGGTGAAAGCGCTTCCGTGCGCCTGAGCAGCAAGGAATTTCAAATGCTGGAGCTGCTGATGCGGCAAAAGGGACGGCTGATCTCCACGGAGCAATTCATGGAGCGCATCTGGGGCTATGACAGCGACACGGAGCTGAATGTCGTCTGGGCCTATATCTCCTATCTGCGCCGAAAGCTTGAAATGGTGGGGTCCAATGTCCGCATTGCCGCCCGCCGGGGACAGGGATACTTATTGGAGGAGATCGCATGATCCGAACGCTGCGGAAAAAATTCATCGGCATCGCCATGCTGTCGCTGCTGGGGACGATGACGGTTCTCTGCGTGACCATCGGAATTGGGAATTACTGTGTTGCCGCAAGCCGGGCGGACAAGGCCATCGACATCCTATATCAGAACGATGGCGAATTCCCGGTGCCGGACGGCAATGCAAGCCTCTCCGCCCACGCAGGCTTTCAGATCACGCCGGAAACGCCGTTTGAGACCCGCTATTTCATTGTGCGCCTGACGGCAGAGGATGCCGTCAGCGCGGTCAATCTTGAGCACATTGCCGCGCTGGACCGACAGACCGTTGTTTCCACGATCGAGCAGATCGTTTCCAAGGGCACGGCCAAGGGCTATGTCGGGCAGTACCGCTTCGGAAGATTTGAAAATGAAGCCGGCGGATATACGCTAATCGTCGTTGACTGCTTCATGCAGCTGCAATCCGCCTATGCAGTGTTCCGCGTGATGGCGGCGGTTTTTGTGCTCTGCGCGGGGATCGTATTCCTTCTGCTGCTGGTACTCTCCAAGCGCGCCACGCGCCCCTTTGCGGAAAACTGGGAGCGGCAGCGGCAATTCGTGACAGACGCCTCCCATGAGCTGAAAACGCCCCTTGCGATCTTGTCCGCCGACTTGAGATTGATTGAAGAAACGGAGGAAAACCGTCTGTGGCTGGAAAGTGGGCAGGAGCAGATCCAGCGTATGGACAGCCTCATCAAAAATCTCGTGGAGCTGGCACGCAGCGAGGAAGCTCTGCCGCCTTCGGCTGTCTCGGCCGTACCGTTCAGTGAGCTGGCTGAGGGCTGCATCGAAAATTTTCGTCCCCTTGCCGAGTCTGCCGGAAAAGAACTGACGGCGGAGATCTCCCCTGGTCTGTGCGTCAGCGGCGTGCCGGACGATATCTCCCGCCTGCTGACGATTCTGCTGGACAATGCCGTGAAATACTGTGACGCGGGCGGAACGATCCACCTTGCGCTCTTTTCGCGGAGAAAAAGCGTAGAGCTGGCGCTCTCCAATCCCTGCGCCGGTTTGGATGCCGCGCAGCTGCCACGCTATTTTGACCGCTTTTACCGTGCGGACTCCTCCCGCGCCCGCGCGACCGGCGGGAACGGTATCGGACTGTCCACAGCCAAGGCGATCGTGACCCGCCATCACGGGCGCATCGGCGCTCGCTGCGAAAGCGGCATCATCACCTTTCAGGTCACGCTGCCGCAAAGCGGCAGGAAGTAAAAAGCGCCGAGCACAAGCAAGAAACCGTTTTTTTGCAGAAGCGCTTGACATAAGAACGCTTTTTTGTTATCATGTGTAGCATACTACATATGGAGGTGAATCCAAGTGATGAAGAACGATGTCGGATACCTCATCAAGCGCATCAATGATAAGCTGGCGGCGAGAGCCGATGCGGAATTAAAGCAATTCAATTTAACGATGTCCCAATGCCGGGTATTTCTGTATCTGAGCAGCCGGGGCGGGCAGGCAACCCAGAAAGAAATCGAAACCTTTTTGGACGTTGCTCATCCGACCGTTGTGGGCTTGGTTTCCCGCATGGAGCAGAATGGCTATGTAACATGCTGGCCCTGCGAAGATGGGCGCAACAAGTATGTCAAACTGACGCCGCAGGCAGAGGCCATCGACAAGGATATGCAGCGGAATCAGCTGGAAAACGAGAAAATGCTGTTAGCCCCCCTTTCCCCGGAGGAACGTGAGCGGCTGAGAGATTTGCTGCTGACCGTTGCAGAACATTTGACGTAAAAGCCGATAGCCGATCGGCTTTTCTGTCGCTCTTATATGTAGCTTGCTACACACGGATATAAAGGAGGAACAAAATGACAAAAACCTTGCTGGGGATCCTGCGAGAATACAAGAAAGGCTCCATTCTCACAATCTTGCTCTCCATTCTGGAGGCAGCCTTCGAAATTCTCATCCCGCTCCGTATGGCAGATTTGATCGATCAGGGGATCGAGCCGGGAGAGATGGCGGCGGTCTGGAAGCTCGGCACCATAATTCTGGTCTTTGCTGTCCTACAGCTGCTGACCGGCGTGCTTTCCGCCCACGTTGCCGCAAAAACCTCGGTGGGCTTTTCCGCCAATCTGCGGCAGGATATGTATGACAATGTGCAGACCTTTTCCTTTTCCAACATTGACAAGTTCTCCACTGCTTCCATCGTCACCCGCCTGACAACCGACGTGACCAATATTCAGAATGCCTATCAAATGCTGATCCGCATGGCAGTGCGCGGCCCTGTCATGCTGGTATTTTCCATGATCGTGTCTTTCCGCATCAACACGACCATTGCACTCATTTTCCTTGCGGTCATTCCCATCATGGCATTACTGCTGCTTTTGATCATCCGCAAGGTCGGGCCGTTTTTTAACCGGGTGTTCCGCACCTATGACACGCTGAACAACGTTGTTCAGGAAAATGTCCGGGGCATCCGTGTGGTGAAATCCTTCAATCAGGAGGATCACGAGATCAAAAAGTTCAAAGGCATTTCTCAAAGTATCTATGAGGATTTTGCCGCCGGAGAACGACTGCTGGCGTTCAACTCGCCCATTATGCAGTTCTTCATGTACGCCTGCATGATCCTGATCTCATGGATCGGTGCAAAAGCCATTGTCGCAAGCGGAAACAGTGCGGCACTTGGCATGACCACCGGCGACCTGACGGCGCTGTTCTCCTACGCCACGCAGATTTTGATGGCGTTGATGATGCTCTCCATGGTTTTTACCATGATCACCATCTCCCTTGCCTCTGCCCGCCGCATTGCGGAAGTGCTGGAGGAAAAAACGGATATTGCCAACCCGACCGGCGCGGAAATGACCGTCAGGGACGGCTCCATCCGCTTTGAGCAGGTAAGCTTTGCGTATGCGGCGAAGGCGGACAAGAAGGTGCTGAGCGACATTGACCTCTCTATCGCCTCCGGGCAGACCGTTGGCATCATCGGCGGCACGGGATCTTCCAAGTCGAGCCTCGTACAGCTCATTCCGCGGCTCTATGATGTGAGCTCCGGTCAGTTATTGTTGGGCGGCGTGGATGTGCGTAAATATGATTTGGACGTATTACGCAATGCCGTTGCCATGGTGCTGCAAAAGAACGAACTGTTCTCCGGCACAATCAAAGAAAATCTGCGTTGGGGCAATGAAAGCGCCACAGATGAAGAAATCGAGGAAGCCTGCCGCCTTGCCTGCGCGGATGAATTTATTCAGAGCTTCCCTGACAAATATGATACCTATATTGAGCAGGGCGGCACCAATGTGTCAGGCGGTCAGAAGCAGCGGCTATGCATTGCCCGCGCTCTGCTGACAAAACCAAAGGTTCTGATTCTGGACGATTCCACTTCTGCTGTTGATACCAAAACGGATGCTTCCATCCAAAAATCCTTTGCGGAGTTTATTCCGGATACGACCAAAATCATCATTGCACAGCGCGTCAGCTCCGTACAGCACGCCGACTTGATTGTTGTTATGGACGATGGCAAAATCGCAGCGTGCGGAACGCATGATGAATTGCTGAAAACCTGCGATATTTACAGAGAAGTGTATGAATCCCAACAGGAAGGAGACAGCGAACATGAATAAGACTTCGGAAAACTCCATGCAGAAGCAGCAATTTGACACCAAGACACTGCGGCGGCTACTTTCCTATATGAAGGACTATAAGGGGCAGCTCATTTTTGTGGTGGTTTGCATTTTGCTCAGCGCCATTGCGTCCGCTGCTTCGGCGCTGTTCCTGCAATCCCTGATCGACGATTATATCGCACCCCTGCTGACAAGCTCTGCCCCGGTGTTTACACAGCTTTTGAAAATGCTGGTCGTGATCGGCGCAGTCTATCTGATCGGTGTTCTTGCCACGCTTTTTTATAACCGTGTCATGGTAACCATCGCACAGGGAACGCTGAAAAAGATTCGGGACGAAATGTTTGAAAAAATGCAGCGGCTTCCCATCCGCGCCTTTGATACCCGCACCCACGGCGATATTATGAGCCTTTATACCAACGATACCGATACCCTCCGCCAGATGATCGCACAGTCCATGGCGCAGCTCATTTCCTCGGTCTTTACCATCGTGGCGGTATTTGTCTGTATGCTCTATGTCAGCTTTTATCTGACGCTGGTCGCCGTACTGGTGATGCTGCTCATCTTGCAGCTCGTCAAGAAGATCACCGGAAAGATCGGTGCTTTCTTCGTGATGCAGCAAAAGACGCTTGCGGATGTCAACGGTTATGTGGAAGAAATGGTAAACGGACAGAAGGTCATCAAGGTACCGCTGGCTGAATACGGTCGGGGCAGCGTATGAGCTCGTTGAGCAGGTCGGTGACGAGCTTCTCCACCCGCTCGGAGGGCGGTGTGCCGCAGAGCCTTCTGCGCGGGCGTTTTCTGCGGCGGGCGGGCTCTTGCCGTCCTCTTTTTCGCTGCCGTGCGGAGCTGCTCCGGCTCGATGAGTGCCGGATAGCCTTTCTCTCCGATATAGCGGCCGTCCTCTAAAATACGGGAGACCATGTTCTTGTTCCATGACCGCCCCTCATAGTAGAGGATCTTCTGTCGGCAGAGTGCCTTGGTCAACTCCCCCAGCGTAGCTCCTGCGCCGTAGCCTTGGAAGATAAACCGTACCAGATCTGCCTCCTCCGGCTGGATCGTGATCTCGCCCAGCGTCATACGGTAGCCGAAGG
>ERZ772867.4197-NODE-4197-length-11071-cov-7.926743_pt1 | contig 11071 bp, 12 predicted proteins | sample MGYA00511341_ERZ772867 | MGnify/ENA primary metagenome ERZ772867 (study PRJEB29015, sample SAMEA2737707) | human gut metagenome | biome: human gut; feature: human-associated habitat; material: faeces | place: China | collected 2012 ... | reverse complement strand
TGTCACAGAATGTGGTGGAAACCTTTATTGACCGCATCGAGGTTTTCAACGATGAGCGCGTGAAAATTCATTTTACATTTGAAGATGTGCTGGCAGGCTATGCCGAATGAGTTGTAGCCAGAATTAAATCAGGGCGATAAGCAGAGTTTTTCTTGTAAGAACATGAGATTCATGGTATCATAGAAGCAATGAAAAGTCTGTGCATGGCTACGCGAAAGGAGCAGCAGAGATGAAAGAAATGAATATTCCCGTTGGAGTTTCGGACTTTGAAGAAATTCGAAAAAATGGGTATTACTATATTGATAAATCGGGACTGATTGGAGAACTGCTCAGTAGAACAGGAACGAAAGTAACGCTTATCACTCGTCCCCGACGCTTCGGTAAGACATTGGGCATGAGTATGCTGGAAAACTTTTTTGACATCCGCAAAGACAGCAGAAAACTGTTTGAGGGACTGGAAATTACAGAAAACCAAGCATTGTGCGTTGAGTGGATGAACCAGTATCCGACAATTTTTGTTTCATTTCGACAAGTAGATGGACTGAATTTCACCGGGGCATACGATATGCTTACAATGGTGATAGCAGATTTGTACAACAAACATCTTTATTTGCTTGATAGTGAAAATGCTACAGCGTTCCAAAAAACAGCGTTTGAGCATCTTGCACATGGCAGTGGCTCCATAAAAGAAGTTAAGAGCAGCCTTATGCTTTTGACAACGATGATGCAAAGTTATTATGAAAAGCCTGTAATTCTTCTTATAGACGAGTATGATGTACCCGTAGCAAAAGCAAACAACAACGGTTATTATGATGAAATGCTCGATGTCATGAAAGGCCTGATGCAAGCACTGAAAGACAATCAAGCCCTTCGTTTTGCAGTTGTTACAGGTTGCTTGAAGATTGCGAAAGAAAGTATCTTTACAGGAACCAACAATTTTGTATCGGATACTATCACAAATTCTCGTCTGAACGAGTATTTCGGATTTGTACAGAGTGAGGTTGACCTGCTGCTAAAGGATGCGGACTTGACAACGCAGGCTGAGAACATCAAGAAATGGTATGATGGATACCATTTCGGTGACTTTGATGTCTACTGCCCGTGGGATGTAATGAATTATTTGCTGGAACTGCAGCGCAATCCGAAAGCTAAGCCTATCAGCTACTGGAAGAACACCAGCGACAATGCTATCATCCGTTCCTTTATTGACTATGCGGGTAGTACAATCACAAACAAACTTGAAACGCTGATGGCTGGTGGCTGCATTGTTCAGCGTGTGGATGAAAACCTGACCTATGATTATCTGCATTCTTCGGAAGATAATCTCTGGAGTACGCTGTATCTGACAGGATACTTGACCAAGGCGCGTGAAGAGGATTATCAAGGCGAACTGCCGGACGGGATGGTCGCCCTTATGATTCCGAATGCAGAAATCAAAGAGATCTTTGAAACAACGGTCATCAAATGGTTCGATGACAGTACGAAGAAGTGGAATCGAAATGCGCTGTTTGATGCAGTTTGGAATGGTGACAGTGAGGACATTACAAGAGAAATGAATGCTCTGCTCCGGCGTACCATCAGCTATCATGACTATCGGGAAGACTTCTACCATGCTTTCCTTGCAGGTATTTTCACAGGTGTAGGATATATGGTGGACTCCAATAAGGAACACGGAGAAGGCCGAAGCGATGTGGTCGTTTATGATTCCATCAATGCCCGTGTTGCAATCTTTGAGGCAAAGTATACGAAGGTCCTGGAAAATCTGGAGAGCGAGTGCGATACGGCTTTGCAGCAAATTGATGATCGGATGTACGCAAAGGAGTACGAGGACGACTACGATCAGATTCTTTGCTATGGAATTTCGTTCTTTAAGAAACGCTGCATGGTAAAGAAAAAGTAAGTTGTCTTTGGTTTTAACTGGAAATTTGCATGATAACTTAAAATAAGTTGTAGAAAAGAATTATAGAGTAAAGCCCACATAAAGCCACAGATGGAATACAAGATTATTCGAGGATGCATCTGCGGCTTATGCGGGTTTTATGGCGTTATCGTTTTAGTCATATATCATTGAGAAAAGGCAATGAAAAATACTATATTTGTGATATAATTTACAAAAAGTGTTGTGAAGTGTGTGATGGATACCGACAAATGGCGTTCTATACGACTTTGATAAATTACATATTGCTCTAATAATGAGCAAAAGGAGAGATTTTATAATCGGTTGGGATGTTAAGAGTATTTGAAGGAAAACGGTGTATATGGATAAAAAATATCAGGTGTTCATAAGTTCCACATATAAAGACTTAATAGAAGCAAGGGCAAAGGTGCGCGATGCCATTCTTTCGATGTACCATTTCCCTGTAGGAATGGAAGTGTTTGGGGCTGCAAATGAAGAGCAGTGGCAGATAATCCGAGAAACCATTGATTCTTCTGACTATTATGTGCTTATTATTGCTCAGAGATATGGCTCGGTGATTCCTGAAGGACTTCCTGATGCCGGAATTAGTTATACAGAAAAGGAATTTCGATATGCATTAGAAAAAGGTGTTCCTATCTTAGCTTTTTTACTTGACGATGATGTTGCGGTAAAACCAGAATATGTTGAAACAGATAACAGGGATAAATTAACGGCATTTAAAACGACGGTCAAAACTGGAAGGCTTGTTGAATGGTGGAAAACAACGGATGACTTAGCTCAAAAGGTGACGGTAGCACTTTATAAGCAAATTACTAGAACGAAGCGTCCGGGATGGATAAGAGGAAATGCCGTAGATGTAGAGAAAAGTTTAAAGGCACTTACTGAACTAACAGAGCAAAATCAAAAACTTATTGAAGAAAATAAGGTTTTGCTAGTGGAAAATCAGAAACTTAAACAAAAATCGGAACGTAGCCCGAAGTTGATAATTGCGCTTGACGGAGATATGCCAGATGAAGATGAGGAGAAAGACGCGCTTTATAACCGGACAGGAAATATAAAGACCGATGATAATGATGTTATCCATCTTAAGGTTGGCAGTGTTGGAACTGCTTGGGTAGAAGCAAAGTATCAGCCAGTAAGCGAGTCTGACTTTGTCGGAGAATTGCGAGGCAAAATATCGAATGAGGAAATTGAAGAGTATAACGCGGCATTACCATCGAAAGACGTTAGAGAAATATTTGGATCTATACCACCTGTATCATTTGATTGTCGATTACGGAATTGCATCTACTATAAGTGTTCATAATATTGGAACAGCGAAAGCTACAGACGTTTCAGTAATTCTTGAATTTCCCGATGAGATTCATGTGATGGATATTTATGATGTACGTAAATTAGAAGAACCTAAAGCACCAAAGAAACCAAAAGATCTTCAGAAAGTGGCATACGAAAGAGCACATCCATCTGAAGTGGCCATGGAAAAGGCGGTTGAGCGGTTTGATGCATTTAAACCAATAAACTTGCCGGATTTAAGTGCATATACTATCCGTAGCAATGCATTTGAAGCAATGGATGTTTCTGATAATATAGTTAGCGTGGAGATAAAGAATGGTATTGTGCATACAAAATGGGACAGTTTTAGAGGAATTTATATAGTTCCGATGAAGAAAGGTGAATTTAAGGCGAAGGTTGAGTTGATGTGTGCGGAATATGAAGAACCAGAAAAAACAGAATTAACTTTTGTCTGTGAGTGATAACATATTTTGGCTAGGGAATGAAAAGAGAATTGGCCATAACAATTGCTTGCTTTTTGTGTCAAAAAATAAGCAACAGTCTATGGTCGACAAAGTTATAAAGACGAAAATATATAAGTATTATGTATAGTAATAACCGTTATATAAGGAGAACCTATGATGGAAGATAACTATAGAGACGTGTGTTACCAATCTTCAAATCTAAAACAAGTTATTCTTAAAATAGACTTTCCTAATCCTGTTGAGAACGACAAGATTTTTTGCGAATCGATTGACAAGAAAATAATTGAGTACTTCTCAACTCGAGGAAAGGATGAAATCAAATACTATAATGAGGTGAGTGTTGCAGCAGATTCAAAAACGGGAATGGTTAAAGGGCATACAACAAGATTTGAAGGAATTGAAAAAACTTATATAGATACAACACGAATGAATAAAATTGTGTTGTCAAACGATACGATTATCTTCACGTATAATAATTATCAAAGTTTTGAAAAACTTTTTGAAGCGGCGTCAGGTATTCTGCAACAAATTTGGAAAAACAAAAAACTGATTGCTGTAAGATGTGGATTAAGATATATAAATTTGTATAATTTGTTACCAACGGACAAAAAAGTATCAAAAACAATGTTCTCTCCAAAGTTAAGCAAAGTTATGATTGCATCTTTAATAGATGAACAAGAACTGTTGAAACCGATTAGATCAATGGTTACCACAGAATATGTTGCTGATGATATAAAAGTGACATACCGAGCGGGTATATACAATCAATTTTATCCAATGCCAATAAGCAAAGATGACTATGCACTTGATATTGATTGCTATACAAACTCAGCAATAGAGTCTGCAGAAGATTTGGAACGATTTATAGAAAGGGCACATGGAATGGTTCAGATGCTGTTTGAAAAATCAATTAATGATAAGATGCGTGGAGTTATGATGAAGGATGAGTGCTGAAAATAAAGTGAATGTCGTTTCGAACTATTTGGAATCCTTAAACGATAATAAGGAAGCGTCGATTGAACAAAAAGAAATTTCATATGGTTCTGGAATTGATAGTCAAATGAGTAAATACATTGAAACAACTAAAATGGAAGAAAGCAACGCTGCAGAATATGAAGCAACTAAAATTGTAAAATGTCGAAGATACAAATTATATAAAAAGGAAATTAGTTGAAATGGTATCTACATCAAAAGCAGTAATTCTACCGGCAGAACAGGGTGTTGGGCAGGGAGACGTATTTAAGGATGTAAAATATTCGTATATAGATTCAGAAGATGGCGACAGTGTAGAAGTCATGGAACTTACATTTCCATATGCAATTGTTGTGAGCCAGTCCTGTGATGTTGCATATATGGACGACTTTGAAAGCGGAGAAACATCAGCTGCTGTAAAATATATGCCATCTATTCTGATGTGTCCAATTTATCCAAAGGATTTGATAAAGCATGGAGAGCATTTGAAAGAAGTTTTTAGCTATTTAGATCGAACAATAGAGTCAGGAGCACCGTATTATAACAAAGAAGATATAAAGGTTGCAGAAAAAGATCAACATGTGAGGTTTCATGCACTAAAAATTGATGTTGATGATAAAACGATTGTGGATCAGGCGGTTATAGATTTTAAGCATCTGTTTTCAGTACCAATGAAATACCTGCACAATCATCGATTGCAGAGAATATGTACAATTGAGGATATTTATATTGATCAAATCGTTAATAAAATGGCTGCATATCTTGCACGAGTAGGCCTGCCAGATCCTAAAATCCCAGAAAGATAATTTGCAAAGAGAGCATGGTAAGTGAAGAAGTCTTAAAAATGAGAACGCACAGAGGAGATTCCGGCTCTTTGCAGAAAAACTTTCTTTATAAAAAATGTTGTACGTGCAAGTAATGTAATTAGAGAAGTTGTTTAGCGTATGTGGGAATGAAAGTAGCGCAACTTTAGACTTAAGAAAGTGATGAAAAATATTCCACGGCGAGAAATCTGAAATTCCAGATTACATAGAGTAAGCAGATAAGCCCTACAAGGTTCAATTGGTTCAAAACCCAATTGAAAGCACCCGCCTAATGAAACCATGTCTTCACCTGCTCTCTCCAAAGTGCGAAAATAGTACCATGGAAAAAATGTATTTTGAGAGCAGTCTAAAAAATACAGAGACGCAGCAAGGAGGACTCCATGGAGAAGCAAGCATTGGCAGTACGGGAACAGCAATGGTATCAGACGATCACTACAGCGAAACAAGGTGGGCAGAGCATAAAAAGTTGGTGTGCAGAGAATTCTCCTTTATCATCATGCCTGCCGCATAAGAGCGGCAAAAAATTTTCTGACAGGTTCAGTATAATCCTTAAAGTTGACTTCAGGTCAAGAGCTTTTTTGAATTTATAACAGTCGTGTCGAAAGACATCCCGTCTGAGGGCAAAGCGAAGGTTTTGCTTTTCAGGCGGGATTTTTTTGCTTTTTGGGACTGTTGTATACAATATATGGACTAAGAGGGTGGGTGACTTGGACTACGAGTCCATAAACTTTTGCTCGAAAGTACGATACACTATTGTCACGGCAGCGGCCCACCTCCGAAAGGGAGCGGGAGCCGCAGCCGGGCGGACCTTGAAAATTGAATATTGATATGGCTTTGCTGGTCAGTCTGGCTCTGAACGTTCTGAGCGGAAACCGCAGCGAATAGCGGACAACCAGTAACCCGTAAAAATGAGGTGATAGCGATGTAACCGGAGGTGAGTGAGCCATGCGAAAGAGTGCCCCCATTGAAGTGGTGGTACATTACCCCAAAACGAAAGAGGGATGGGACGAACTCGGAAAACGGGTCGCAACCGCCCACGCCAACTATGTGATCGAAAAAATCGACCGTCTGAACTGCCCCACATGGCAGAAGCTCGAATTGCTGCAGGCGGTGATCGATACTACCAAAGGAACTTACAAACCCAAGGAACACCAAAAGCCCGGCTGGCAGCCGAGCCGATAAACAAAGCCCCACGCTCAACATATGCTTTTCTGCTCTGACCAGAGACGGTCAGATTCAGAGGCAGTGTTGAGCGTGGGGCTTTTTGTGTTACATAAGTTTTTGGAATTTTGCTGACAAAAAATCATTGATTGTTGGCGGCCAATATGGTATCCTATGGCATTGCATAACACTCAAAACAGTTCCGCTTTTTGCTGAAAGAGCGTATCGAAACCGTCCTGATGGAGCAGCAGAAAAAGCTTTTTGAAAAGTAAAAGCTCTTGCGTCCCGTGAAAAAAGAAGGTAATATAAATACAGAGCAAGACACAGAACGCAGGGAGGGATGAAAACCATGTTTTACGAGATCATGCACCGGGAAAGCTGTGTGGCACAACTCAGCACGACAGGGGAATGCAGGGTCTGCCTCGAGGATTTCATGCCCTATGATCTGGTTCTGGTGGAATCGGATGATTTTGACGAGCGCATCAATAATGTAACGAACTTTTACTATTGGTGCGCCTCCCGGATGTTGACGTTGGATCGCACCTACGCCAAGGAAATCCTGAACAGTATCGGTGCATCTCAGAGTGTTACGGACAGGGAACGAGCACAGATTGCATTATCCTACCATTGTCTGTCTTTGCTGGATGTGTTCTGGGTGAAAGAAGAAAACGAGAAGATTCGATTCGAGGATATCAACCTTTTTGCACACTCCTTAAGCAATGCGCTTGTGGATATTGCGCTGCGGGGGCACCAAATGACGGTGACAAACGCCCATCTTCTGGCAAATGACCTGTCTACGGGCGGCTTGTACCCCAAGGCGTGGGTGCGAAAAGAGGATGGCTTCTATCTTTACAAGGATGGTGGCAGGGAAGCGGTGGAACGTGAAGTGCTGGCAAGCAAAATCTGCCGGTGCTTTGACTGCCATCAGGTACTGTATGAGCAGGGGATGTTTGAAAATGAGCCGGTTTCTATCAGCAAAATCATGACATCTCAGCGATACAGTCTTGTGACCTATGCAGCCTATGACGTCTACTGCACGAACCATGATTGGAACACGCTGGATAAGATCTTAGAGCTGGATGCTCCCGGCTACTATATGATGAACATTCTGGATTATCTGGTGGGCAATACCGACCGTCATTGGGAAAATTGGGGTCTGCTGGTAGACAACGAAACCAATCAGCCCATCCGTCTGCATGACCTGATGGACTTCAACCGGGCGTTTCAGCAGTACGACACGCCAGAAGGCGCAAACTGTCTGACCGTGGGAAAACGCCATCTGAGCCAAAAAGATGCTGCAGTGGAAGCGGTGCGGAACATCGGACTGAACCAAGTCCGTCAGGTGGAGCACACCGTATTCTCCGAGCATCCGGCATGGAAAGCAACGTTTGAAGAACGACTGCGTGTTTTACGGAACGCCATGTAAGTCAGAGCGAATATCAGAATAATTGAAACAGAATGATTCCATAACGAAAGCCCGTCTGCGCTGCCACATATCGTGGCTTGCAGACGAGCTTTTTCGTTTGGCCGGAGAAAAATTACCATACCTCACATGCGAAGCATAGATGGAAAATCGGAACCAAGGTTTTCCACCAGATGGCAAAAGCACTTCTGACTGATGGTCTTTTGTCCACTCTCCCAGCAGCGGATGCTTGTCCTGCTGACCTTTGCATGGTCGGCAAGCTGCTGACGGTTCCAGCCTTTTGCCTCCCGGTATCTGCGGAGGAAGTCTCCTCCGCCCCGGTGCAGAAACAGGGTGTAGTCGTCCAGAATGTCCTCCACCGGGATGCCGTAAAGGGCGGCGAGCTTGTCCGCAAGTTCCGGCGTAAAGCTGCGGTGAAATATGCCGCTTTCTAGATCCCGATAGAGCCATTCCTCCATGCCCACCATGGCGGCAACCTCTTTTTGCAGCAGGTCAAGACCATAGCGGCACCAACGCAGACGGTCCCATGGATTCGGGATGTCGGCGTAAGAGTGGTACATACGGTAGAACGCCTGCGCCTCTACGGTGGTGCGGGGGCCTGCCAAACTTACCTGTAAGATGTATAGAGGGGTTAGACCACAACCCTCACATGACACCCTCTGAAGCAGAAAAAAGGAACCGCTCTCTCGGCTCCAAAAAATCCATTTTGACGTAGATGCGTCATTGCGTGAAAGAGGTGGATTCTCTTTTCCATCCCAAAGTGCGCTGGGGAGAGGATAGCAAATGAGCTGCGGATGCATTTTCGCAGGGAGCGCAGAAATGGTGTGGTCGTTTCCCTGCAGGAAACACTGGAAGCGGGAAAGGAGGACAGCGCACTGACCCTTTCCGATGTACTGCAGGACGGTTTCTGCATGGAGGATGCCTGTGAGCGGCAGGACGAGGCCCGGCGGCTGCGCAGGCTGATCGAGGGCCTGCCCGCCCGGGAGCGCAAGCTGATCCTGCTGCGGTACGGGCTGGCGGGTCAGCCGCCCCTGACCCAGCTGGAAACGGCACAGCTGCTCCAGATCAGCAGAAGTTATGTCTCAAGGCTCGAGACCCACGCATTGGAACATCTGCGCAAAGGCTGGCTTCAAGAATCACCGGGAGAATAAAGGGGGCCGCCTGCGGGTGGCGTACATATCCTCTTTTACAATGGGATTTGGTGTGGTATACTGAATTCGTAAAATTGAAAAATGGGAAGGTGCAAAATGAAATGAAAATCCGTAAGGCAGAGGAAAAAGATATTCCCAGACTTCTTGCGCTGCTGGGGCAAGTATTGCAGATCCATGCAGAGATTCGACCGGATATTTTTATTCCCGGCACTACCAAATACACTGTCTGCGAACTGGCTGAACTTATGAAGCAGGAAGATAAACCCATCTATGTTGCCGTGAACGAAGATGATGTGTGTATGGGCTATGCCTTCTGTCAAATGCAGGAGCAGCCATTTTCTACGAATATGGTGCCCTTTAAGTCACTGTTCATCGACGATTTGTGCGTTGACCAGCAGGCACGGGGACAGCACATCGGAGAAAGCCTGTTTGAATATGTGAAGCAGCAGGCAAAAGAGCAAGGCTGCTATGAGGTGACGCTGAACGTCTGGGCAGGAAACACCTCGGCAGAGCACTTTTACGAAAAAATGGGCATGAGGACAAAGGAACGGCAGATGGAATATATCCTGTGAACCGGGTGGCTTATCTGGTGGGGCACCACCATAGCCCGGAGCAGATCAACAAATATCGCCGAGGAGCTTTCCCAGTTGGGAGGCATCCTCGGCGGATTTTTTAGTTTTATATAGTAGTTTTGCAGGGCAATGCGCTTGTTACCCGTATATTTTCCCCACGATCTTTCCGCGTGCTGCGGCGGGCAGAAGCTTGCACAAAAGGCTCAGGAATTTATACTGTGCACCGGCAACATAAACGACTGCCGGGTTCTTTTTCTCCACAATACCGGCGATGTACCGTCCAATGCGTACCGGGTCCATGCCGTTTTGTTCGTCGTGCTCCATCTGACTGACGCTCCGGGAGATACGTCCGCCGTATTCATCATCGCCGAGAATGCTTTTCTGACGTGCTTTTGTAAATCCGGTGCAGATGTCACCCAATTCTACGACGGTAACATGGATGCCGTAGGGCTTGACTTCGTTTGCCAGAGCGTAAGAGTAAGAAGAAACGGCGGCTTTGCTTGCGGAGTAGAAGGTCTGGAACGGAATGTGTGCTACGGCGGCAACAGAGCTGATGTTCACAATATGCCCCTTCCCCTGACGGCGCAGGAAGGGGAGAACCGCTTTATTTACAGTGACTGTCCCGAAGAAATTCACATCGAACTGTGCTTTGGCTTGTTCCATGGACGTAAACTCCACCGCACCGGAAATGCCAAAGCCTGCACAGTTGACCACTGCATCGATTTTAGTTTCTTTTTGGATGACCTGCTGCACAGCGGCGTTGACCGCATCTTCATCGGTCACATCGACAGACAGATGGGTGACACCCTCCATAGGGATATTTCTGCGGCTGAACTCATAGACGATGCAGCCGTTCTCCTTCAGAGCGGATGCCGTGCACCGCCCGATGCCGGAGCTTCCTCCGGTAACAATGACCACCTTGTTGTTTTCTCCCACCATGATTTTCCTCCTGAAAATGTTGATCTGGTTCGAGTATACCGCATCGCAGGGCGACTGTCTATACGGATAGCCGGATCGTGGAAAAGTACAGGGATCAACCTGCGTAAATTTTCACGCAGATTGGCCTCTCTTTGTTTTACACAACCAATGCCAATTAGCGCTTGAAAACGAAACGCTGCGCAAGTATACTATACTAGTTATACTGTACAAGCTTGATCACAAATCAGTATGCCAGTTGACCATAAAAGGCATACCAGAATTGAAGCGTGCGGCGGGGTCAAAACCCTACGAGGATGAAAATGAAATTCGATAGAAGACTTACAGATGAAATCTACACTTCCGATACGGTAAGGC
>ERZ772867.4195-NODE-4195-length-11074-cov-3.495236_pt1 | contig 11074 bp, 7 predicted proteins | sample MGYA00511341_ERZ772867 | MGnify/ENA primary metagenome ERZ772867 (study PRJEB29015, sample SAMEA2737707) | human gut metagenome | biome: human gut; feature: human-associated habitat; material: faeces | place: China | collected 2012 ... | reverse complement strand
TGGACGGCGCAGATCTGGCCGCCTGCATCAACCGCCCCTGCATTCTGGCGGAGGACGAGTGCTACAACTGCGAGTGGTCCACGGAGCTGACCGTCCCTCAGGCCTTTGAGGAATACGTGAAAGCCTGGTGCGCCTGCAAGATCATGTCCAAGCTGTACGGTCTGGGCGATCCCAACGGCTTTGTGTTCAATATGTCCGTGGGCTACGATCTGGAGGGCGTCAAGGGTGAGAAGGTGGACACCTTCCTGAACGGCATGATGAACGCCGCCGAAACGCCTATCTTCCAGGAGTGCATCGCCGTTCTCCATGAGCTGTTCCCGGCGGAGAAGGACGCCATCGACGCCATCTCCCCCCGGATCTCCCGCTCCGTCACCCTCTCCACCCTCCACGGCTGCCCGCCGGAGGAGATTGAGCGCATTGCCACCTATCTCATCGAGGAAAAGGGGCTGCACACCTTCGTCAAGTGCAACCCCACTCTGTTGGGCTATGAGACTGCCCGCTCCATTCTGGACGAGATGGGCTATGACTACATCGCCTTCGATGACCACCACTTCAATGAGGACCTGCAATACAAGGACGCCGTCCCCATGTTCCACCGTCTGGAAAAACGGGCCACGGATCGGGGTCTGGAATTTGGCCTCAAGCTGAGCAACACCTTCCCCGTGGACGTAAAGGCCGGAGAGCTGCCCAGTGAGGAAATGTACATGGCTGGCAAGAGCCTGTTCCCTCTGACCACCACCATGGCCGCGCGGCTGAGCCGGGAATTTGACGGCAAGCTGCGGCTGTCCCACGCCGGCGGTGCCGACGCCTTCAACATCGACAAGCTGTTCGCCTGCGGCATCTGGCCCATCACCATGGCCACCACGGAGCTGAAGCCCGGCGGCTACCAGCGCTTCACCCAGATCGGCGAAATTCTGGACAAGCTGGACTTCGCCCCCTTCGGCGGCGTGGATGTACTGGGTATCGACGCACTGGCCCTGTCCGCCCGGCGGGATAAGTACCACCTGAAGGACATCAAGCCCCTGCCCCGGCGGAAAATGCTGGAAAAGGTGCCTCTGATGGACTGCTTTACCGCCCCCTGCGAGGGTGGCTGCCCCATCCGGCAGGATATTCCCGAGTATATCGAGCTGTGCCGCAAGGAAAAGTACACCGAGGCCCTGGCCCTGATCACGGAGAAAAACGCCCTGCCCTTCACCACCGGCACCATCTGCGCCCACCGCTGCCAGACCAAGTGCACCCGGAACTACTACGACGATCCCGTTCAGATCCGGGCTACCAAGCTGATCGCGGCGGAGAAGGGCTACGAGGGACTGATGGCCTCCCTGAAAAAGCCGGAGCCTGTCACCGACGGCCGGAAGGCCGCCATCATCGGCGGCGGCCCCACCGGCATCGCCGCAGCCTACTTCCTGGGCCGAGCCGGTATCCCTGTCACTATCTTTGAAAAGAGCCACAAGCTGGGCGGCGTGCCCCGGCTGGTGATCCCCGGCTTCCGCATCAGCGAGGAGGCCATGGAAAAGGATATCGCTCTCATGCAGTTCTTCGGCGCCGAGGTAAAGCTGAACACCCCCGCCCCCTCCGTCAGCGAACTGAAGGCCATGGGCTACACCCACATCTTCTTCGCCGTGGGCGCAGGCAAGGCCGGTCAGCTGGACATTCCCGGCAACGTGGTGCCGGTGATCCAGTGGCTCCGTGACCTGAAGGCCGGAAAGGATGTCTCTCTGGGCCATGTAGCCGTTGTGGGCGGCGGCAACACCGCTATGGACGCGGCCCGCGCGGCTCTCCGTGCCGGGGCCAAGACCTCCACGCTGGTCTACCGCCGGACGAAGAAGTATATGCCCGCCGACGCGGAGGAGCTGGAGCTGGCCGTGGAGGACGGCGTCCGGTTCCTGGAACTGGTGGCTCCTGTAGAGCAGGCCAACGGCAAGTTGAAATGTGAGGTCATGAAGCTGGGCGATCCCGATGAAAAGGGCCGCCGCAGCCCCGTCCCCACCGGGGAATTCACTGAGATCAACTGCGATACGGTGATCGCCGCCGTGGGCGAGCGGGTGGACAGCGACCTGTTCACCGCCAACGGCATCGAGGTCAACGCCAAGGGCATCCCCGAATTCCGCACGAATCTGGAAAACGTCTTTGTGGGCGGCGACGCCATGCGCGGCCCCGCCACCGTGGTGGAGGGCATTGCCGACGCGCAGTATTTCGCCAATGCCGTCATCGGCAGCGTCCACAGCGTCGCCATCCCCGATGACGCCCACGCCACCCGGGACGAGGCCATCGCCCGGAAGGGTGTCCTCTGCCCGCCCAAGGCCGGGTGCGAGGGCGAGCGCTGCCTGCACTGCAACACCGTCTGTCAGGTCTGCGCCGACGTCTGCCCCAACCGGGCCAACGTGGTCATCACGCTGCCGGACGGCCGACATGAGATCCTCCATGTGGACCGGATGTGCAATGAGTGCGGCAACTGCGCCGTGTTCTGCCCCTATGATTCCGCTCCCTACCGGAACAAGTTCACCCTGTTCCTGACCCGCGAGGGCTTTGACGAGAGCACGGAGAATCAGGGCTTCCTGCCGCTGGAGGGCCGCAAGGTCCTGGTGCGGCTGGACGGCAAGGTCTTTGAGGCCGATCTGGACGGACAGAATCAGCTTCCCGCCGACGTGGAGACCTTCATCCTGACGGTTCTGAAGGACTACGCCTATCTGCTGTAATTCTCCCGGCCAAGCAGTTTGTTTCCTTGCAAATAAATCGTTTGCAAGCAGATGCACTTTACAGCTAAACGTCGGATTATCAACCCCTTAACCGACCGATACACAAAAAAAGCCCGCCGCATGATTCCTGCGGCGGGCTTTTTCATCATGTACTGGCAAACTGCGGTCACAGGGAGGCGCTCAAAGCAGCCGCACCAGCTCCGCGTTTTTCATCTTCACGCTCCAGAAGTCCTTCACGGGGATGTCCTTGATCTGGCACACAATGCTCGCGTTCATGGCACCGTGGCCCACGATCAGGATGTCCTTTCCCTGCCGCAGCTGCGGTTCGATCACTTCTTTCAAAAATGCCCCCGTCCGGGCATACAGGTCCTCCAGGCTCTCGCCGCCCTCCACCGGGATTCGATAGGTCTCCGGGGCAGCGAACAGCGGGTAGATGGGGTTGTCCGGGTTATCCTGAAAGTCCGTTGTGCCCTCGCAGATGCCGAAGCCCATCTCCTCCAGCCGGACGTCCGTGATGATGGGGATCTCCCGTCCCCGCAGCACGATCTCCGCCGTCTCCATGGCCCGGATCAGCGGCGAACAGTAACAAACATCAATGTGCGTATCCCGGCAGGCAGCTGCGGCCTGCTCCACCACAGGCCGTCCCGCCTCGCTGAGAGGCACATCCGTTTTCCCCTGCAGCTTGTGTTCCATATTCCACACGGTCCTGCCGTGGCGCATGATATACAGCATCGTCCTTCAAACCCTTCCGTTTTCGTTCATAGCCTTTTTATGATACGCGGAAACGGGACGGAAGTCAATGCTTATGCGGATACATCCCGGTTCTTCTCCCCCAGTTCATCCAGCTTGTGATCCACGGCGTCTTCAAACCTCTTCATCACGCCCTTTTGCCACAGGCCCGCCAACAGCGAACCGATGGCGATGACCAGACACAGCCGGAACAGCCACTCCAAGTTGTTGCACTTCAAAAAGCCTGCCAGGCCGCGATAGATCCGGTCCGCCGGTTCCTGATTTCCCGCGATCACTGTGGACGCGACCATATATTCCGCCGGGAATATCGACGAGAAAATTCCAAGCAGCAGCAAGCCGAAGCCGGACACTCCCAGCGGGATAGCCCATGGCAGGACGCTCTTCCGCAGCTTTGGCGATGGTGCGGTTCCGCCACCTTCGCTGCCGGTCGGAGCGCCGTCGGTCAGGTTTTCCCAGCCTTGGGCATCCTCCAGCAGCCAGTCCACGCTGACGCCGAAGCGCTGCCGCAGCTTTAAGAGGTTCCCCGCATCGGGCAGAGCCGTACCCTGCTCCCAGCGGGACACCGCCTGCCGGGAAACCTCCAAATACGACGCCAGCTCCTCCTGACTAATGCCCTCCCGCTTCCGCAGGCGAATCAGCTTTTCCGAAAAATTCATAGGCAATTCCTCCCTTGCTTCTGCCCCAATTTTACCAAAAAGCGCCAGGCAAGTCCACCACGGCAGGGTTTCAGGGCCGCAACCAAATGCAACATTTGAAAAAAATCTTGCGAAAACCGTTGAAATCCGGTAAACTGGCCTCAGAAATTCACCTGTTGGAGGGGAAGCCGCCATGCTGAAGAATATCTTTCTGGATCTGGATGACACCATTTTGAATTTTACCGCCGGGGAGGCCAAGGCCCTTTCCCAAACGCTGCGGGAGGCAGGCATCGAGCCGACGGAGGCCATTCTGGACCGCTACCACATCATCAATACCGCCCACTGGGAGCTGCTGGAGGAAGGCCGTCTCACCCGTGACGAGGTTCTGGTGCAGCGCTTTGAGCAGTTATTCCGGGAACTGGGCGTTGACCACAGCGGCAAGGCCATCAGCGAGCGGTATGAGGTACTGCTCTCCTGCCAGCATGACTTCATGCCCGGTGCGGAGCAGCTTTTGAAGGATCTCTCCTCCCGGTATGACCTGTACCTCGCCTCCAACGGGGCTGCCGCCGTCCAGAATCCCCGGTTGGATGACGCCGGACTGCGCCCCTATTTCAAAGGCATTTTCATTTCGGAGGAAATGGGCGCCGACAAGCCCTCTAAGGCGTTCTTCGATGCCTGCTTCGCCGCCATTCCCGGCTTCCGGTTAGAGGAAACCGTCATGGTGGGCGACAGTCTGACCTCCGACATCCGGGGCGGATCGAACGCCGGGCTGCGCACTGTCTGGTTCAACCCCCACGGGAAGGAACCCCGGGCGGATATCCGGCCGAGCTATACCATCCACGCTCTTTCGGAGCTGCTCCCCCTTCTGGCATCTATACAGTAAAGCAATTTCATTTTACAGCTATTCTGTGGGAATCGACACATCAAAAATCTCGATTCCCCGCCGCAAGGCGTATTCCACCGTGTAGCGGGTCCCGCCGGCGGTGCCGTCAAAGGCGGCGATGAGCAGCATGGCGTGATCCACCATATAGCGATCCCGCCGCTGCATACAAGTGGAGGAATAGGTGTCAGAAACCATAGTCTCCATGTCGCACCGGGCAACCAATTCCCGGTAGCGATCCCGTTCTGCCTCCGGCCAGGCGTCCGCCTGCGTGGGACAGGGAATGGCGGCCTCCACAGTGACCTCCGGATAACGCTCCCGCAGGGCCAGCACCGCCTCACAGAAATAGAGGTCGCAGCCCTGGGCCATGCCGCAGAGAAAATGCCGGTACCCCTCCTGATAGGCCAACAGCACCGCATCGGCGATCCGCTCCTTCAGTCTGACGCAGCGAGGGTCTCTCTCGTTGTAGCCCCATGGCAGCTTTGCAGGTCTGTGCCCGGTAAAGCAGCAGGATTCCTGTCTGGCAGGCATCTCCTCACCTCCTCAAGTGTATCGTTTCCATTATAGAACATCTGTTCTTTTTTGTAAAGTCAAAAATTAGGGGTTGCATTTTTGTTTCTTCTGTCGTATACTATCACCCGAAGAAAACAACTGAATCTTTGTCTTCAGGGCGGGGTGTGATTCCCCACTGGCGGTAAAGTCCGCGACCGGATACTTCGGTGTCCGCTGACTCGGTGAAACTCCGGGACCAACAGTTACAGTCTGGATGGAAGAAGATGAGTACGGGAAAGCCGTGCGTTTTGTGCGCGCTCCTTTTTCGTTTGTTCACCTTGGAGAAGTCAAAGCATCCAGGGCGTTTTCAAACGAAAAAAGGAGTGTATTTTTTATGTCTGAACCCAATGCCAACGCGATCCCCTCCACCCGTGCGGCCAATCGGAGCCGCACCCACAAGCTGACTATTTCCGCAATGCTCTCCGGCGTGGCTTTCCTGCTGATGTTCATTGAATTCCCCATCCCGGCTCTGATCCCCTCCTTCGTAAAGCTGGACGTGTCCGATCTGCCGGAGCTGTTGGCCGCCTTCTCTCTCGGCCCTGTCTACGGCATCGTGGTCACCTTCCTGAAGAACCTGCTGTTCTCCGTGCTCCACGGCACCTCCTCCGCCTATGTGGGTGAGCTGTTCAACTTCGTGATGGGCAGCGTCTTCTCCTTCTCCGCCAGTTACATCTATGCCCAGAATAAGTCCCGCAAGGGCGCTTTGATCGGCGCTGTTGTCGGCGCCGCGCTGATGGCGGTCCTGTCTGTACCCTTCAACTACCTCCTGGTGTATCCCGCCTATGTGGTGTGCTACGGTCTGCCTCTGGACGCCATCATCGGTATGTATCAGGCCATTCTCCCCTCCTCCGACAGCCTCATCAAGTGCCTGACCATCTTCAATATGCCCTTCACCTTCTTCAAGGGAATGCTGGACGTGGTCCTCTGCTTCCTGATCTACAAGCCCCTCTCTCCCCTGCTGCACAAGTAAACCGATCCGCACATATCGATCCTCACAAGCCGATGCGGTCCCTTTCGGGGCTGCATCGGCTTTTTTGTTATGCGTCTTGAAAAACTCCAAATTACCTGATCGCTGGTCTGCGCTGCACCACTAAATATATAAGCGCCAACAGAACGGCAAAAGCCACATACAGAAGGGCCTCTGCCTTCACTGAAACGGTCACCGCCTGCGGCTGATCCACCCCGTTTCCGCTGTCGGAACGAATTCTTACCTCTTGCGCGGTTTTTTTATCGAAATTCAGCATTTTTGATCTCAAATTCCATAGTTAACCCCTTGACAACGGCGGGTATCTGTGCTATTTTACCAGTATAGTTTCGGATATTCGTTGTGTGTTCATATATCCGAACATCAAAAAACTTTTCAGCCTCCCTCTACTGCCTTGCGGAACACAGCTCTGAAAGATTGGAGTCCACCTTTATGGAATATCACAATCCAACCCTGCGGGTCCTCCGGATTCTGGAGTTGATCGATGCCAATTCCGGCGGCCTGAGCCTGTCGGAGATCGCCAATCTGCTGGACCTGCCAAAGGGCACCATTTCCCCCATTCTGAAAACACTGGCTGCCACCAATTACGTTATGACGGACGGCAGTCTCTACAAGATCGGTCCCCATACTTTTGAACTGGGGCTGTCCTATGCCAGCGGTCAGAACGCTCTGTCCATTATCCGCAGTGAAATGCACAGCATCGTCTCCCAAGTAGACGAAGTCTGCCAGATGGGTGTGCTGGTAGGGCAGGATGTGCACTACCTCTTAAAAGAGGAGGGCCACGCCATCATCTCCATCATCAGCGATGTAGGCCACCACCTTCCCGCTCATGTCACCGGTCTGGGCAAAGCGCTTCTCTCAGGCCTGACGGACGATGAGGTCCGGCAGCTTTACGCGGGATACCGCTTCTTCCCCTACATGCCAAACTCCATTATGGATCTTGATACCCTCATCGCGGCGCTTCAGGACATCCGCAGCGCCGGGATTGCCTATGAAAGCGAGGAATCCACCGCTGAGATCTGCTGCGTGGCAGTCCCGCTGGCTGAAAACGGTCAGGTCAAGGCGGCCATCAGTGTAACCACTCCCAAGTTCCGGTACACCGATGAAAAAAAGCAGCAGATCACCCAGCTGCTTCTGAAAAAACGGCAGTTGATCGAAGAGAGCTGCCGCATTCAGAATTGCAGACTGGTTTTCTGACCCTCATGTGTTACCATCTGCGGATGGTGCCTATATATGTAAAAACAGCATATTCAGATAAGAAAGATAGGAAGGATCTTGCGTATGAAGAAAAATTACGTAGTCATGGACGGCAATACGGCAGCCGCGTACAGTGCGTACGCCTTTACCGAGGTGGCGGCCATCTACCCCATCACCCCGTCCTCCCCCATGGCGGAAAAGGTGGACGAGTGGTCTGCCAAGGGCAAGAAGAACCTGTTTGGTTCCACAGTGGACGTGATCCAGATGCAGTCTGAGGCCGGCGCTGCCGGCACCTGCCACGGTTCCTTGCAGGCTGGCGCCCTGACCACCACCTTCACCTCCTCTCAGGGCCTGATGCTGATGATCCCCGCCATGTACGCCATGGGCGGCCAGTTCCTGCCCAGCGTCATGCACATTGCGTCCCGTGTGGTGACCTCCAACCATCACTCTATCTTCGGTGACCATACGGACTTCATGACCTGCCGTATGACCGGCTACGCCATGCTGATGTCCTCCTGCCCTCAGGAGGCAATGGATCTGGCCGCCGTGGCCCATCTGTCCGCCATCAGCGGCCGGTATGCCTTCATGCACTGCTTTGACGGCTTCCGTACCTCCCACGAGATGCAGCGGATCGAGGCTCTGGACTATGAGGATCTCCGTGGTCTGGTGGATCAGGAGGCCCTGCAGGCCTTCCGCCATCAGTCCCTGAACCCTGAGCATCCCACCAACCGGGGCAACAACGTGAACCCCGACGTCTACTTCCAGTGCAAGGAAGGTGCCAATGTCAAGGCCAATGCCCTGCCCGACACCGTCCAGCACTACATGGACGAGATCAACAAGCTCACCGGCCGTGATTACAAGCTGTTCAATTACTACGGCGCGCCCGACGCGGAGGAAGTCATCGTGGTGATGTGCTCCGCCAGCGAGACCGTGAAGGAGACCGTGGATTACCTGAACGCCCAGGGCCGCAAGGTGGGCATGGTGCAGATTCATCTGTTCCGTCCCTTCTCCGTGAAGCACTTTGCCGCCGCCATCCCCGCCACCTGCAAGCGCATCGCCGTGCTGGACCGCAACAAGGAGACCGGCTCCGTGGGCGAGCCTGTGTATCTGGATGTTGTCACCGCTCTGAATCAGGCTGGCCGCGGCGATATCCGCGTGGTGGGCGGCCGGTACGGCCTCTCCTCCAAGGACACCACCCCCGGTCAGATCATTGCCGTGTATGACAACCTGAAGCAGGAGACTCCCAAGAACAACTTCACCATCGGCATCAATGATGATGTGACCTATACCTCTCTGGACTACAAGGAGATCGAGCTGGCCCATCCCGGCCAGATCAGCTGCAAGCTGTGGGGTCTGGGCGGCGACGGCACCGTGGGCGCCAACAAGAACGCCATCTCCACCATCGGCTTCGTGGGCGGCAAGTACGCTCAGGCTTACTTCTCCTATGATACCATGAAGTCCGGCGGCCTGACCCAGAGCCACCTGCGCTTCGGCGACGAGCCCATCCGCAGCACCTATCTGGTGTCCTCTGCTGACTTCGTGGCGGTCCATGCCCCCACCTACGTCAAAAAGTACGACACCACCGAGGATCTGAAGGACGGCGGCATCTTCCTGCTGAACTGCCCCTGGAGCGCGGAGGAGCTGGAGGAGCGGCTGCCCGCCAAGATGAAGCGGGACCTGGCCAACAAGCACGCCAACTTCTACATCATGGACGCCACGAAGCTGGCTCGGGACCTGGGCCTGGGCAACCGGATCAACACGATTCTCCAGGCGGCCTTCTTCCAGCTGACCAAGGTGATCCCCATCGACCTGGCGGTGGAGGAGATGAAGCAGGGCAACTACAACTCCTACTTCAAAAAGGGCGGCCAGGAGATCGTGGACCTGAACAACCGGGCTGTGGACGTGGGTCTGACCGGCATGACGAAGGTGGAGGTCCCCGCCGCCTGGGCGGACGCCAAGGACGGCGCGCCGGAGGAGCTGAAGGGCACGGACTTCGTCAAGGAGATCGTGGTGCCCATGGACCGCCAGCACGGCGACAAGCTGCCGGTGTCCCTGTTCAAGAGGCACAACTGCCTGGACGGCACCTGGGAGAACGGCACCACCGCATACTCCAAGCGGGGCGTGGCTGTCACGGTGCCCCAGTGGAATCCCGACGTGTGCATCCAGTGCAACCGCTGTGCCATGGCGTGTCCCCACGCGGCCATCCGGCCCGTGCTGCTGACGGAGGAGGAGAAGGCCGGTGCGCCGGAATCCTTCGTCACCGTGCCCGCCAAGGGCCTGGGCAAGGACGCCCCTGCCTATTCCTTCCGGATGCAGGTCTCTCCCTACGACTGCCTGGGCTGCGGCGTGTGCCTGACCGCCTGCCCGGCCAAGGGGGCGCTGGAGATGGTGCCCTTCGAGACCCAGAGGGAGCAGCAGCCCAACTTCGACAACTACGCGATGAACGAGAAGCTGCTCAAGAAGGACATTATCAGCGACAAGAGCGTGAAGACGGCCCAGTTCGCCAAGCCCTACTTCCAGTTCTCCGCCGCCTGCGCGGGCTGCGCGGAGACCACCTACATCAAGCTGGTGACCCAGCTGTTCGGCAGCCGCATGTACGTGGCCAACGCCTCCGGCTGCTCCTCCGCCTACGGCGGTGCCATGCCCATGACGCCCTACTCCTGCGACAGCCGGGGCTTTGGACCCTGCTGGGAGCAGTCCCTGTTCGAAGACAACGCGGAGTTCGCCTACGGCTTCCTGCGGGCCCACGGGTCCATCCATGGGGAGGTGGAGCTGCGGCTGAAAGCCCTGAAGGAAAAGGGTGTGGCCGTATCTGAGATTGGGGAGTATCTTGCCAAGTGGCAGGACCCGGCCGTGACCCGGGAGGTGTCCGACGCGCTGGTCGCCGCCCTGGAGAAGGCGGAGCCCACGGAGGAGGGCGCCTTTGTCCTGCAGAACAAGGAGTATCTGACCAAGAAGAGCGTGTGGGCCTTCGGCGGCGACGGCTGGGCCTACGACATCGGCTTCGGCGGCATTGACCACGTGCTGGCCCAGAACCGGGACATCAACATGCTGGTGATGGATACGGAGGTGTACTCCAACACCGGCGGACAGTCCTCCAAGGCGACGCCCACTGCGGCAGTGGCCAAGTTCGCCGCCGGCGGCAAGGAGGTCAAGAAAAAGGACCTGGGCGCCATCGCCATGAGCTACGGCTACATCTACGTGGCCCAGGTGGCCATGGGCTACGACCAAGCCCAGACCCTGAAGGCCATCCGGGAGGCAGAGTCCTATCCCGGCCCGGCCATCGTCATCGCTTACTGCCCCTGCCTGGAGCACGGTATCAAGGCGGGCATGAGCTGCACGCAGGAGGAGATGAAGAAGGCGGTGGAGTGCGGCT
>ERZ772867.4190-NODE-4190-length-11088-cov-2.646878_pt1 | contig 11088 bp, 7 predicted proteins | sample MGYA00511341_ERZ772867 | MGnify/ENA primary metagenome ERZ772867 (study PRJEB29015, sample SAMEA2737707) | human gut metagenome | biome: human gut; feature: human-associated habitat; material: faeces | place: China | collected 2012 ... | reverse complement strand
TGCCCTCGCCGGTCTTCATCTCGGCGATGCGCCCCTGATGGAGCACGATGCCGCCGAGCATCTGCACGCGGAATTGGCGCTTGCCGGTCACGCGGCAGGTCGCCTCGCGCACGACGGAATACGCTTCCGGCAGCAGATCATCCAGCGTTTCGCCGTTTTTGAGGCGCTCGCGGAACTCCACGGTCTTGCCGCGAAGCTGCTCGTCGGTCAGCGCCTTGTGTTCTTCTTCAAACGAATCAATCTTATCGACAATTTTGTTCAGGCGTTTGATCTCCCCGGCGGACGGGTCGAATAATTTGCTGAAAAAGCTCATGCTATCCTCCAATGCGCGGCCGGGATTTGGCCTTTCGCCGAACGAAAAACTCCACAATGCCGCTCAGTTTATTATTGTAGCATCTTTGCGGGGGTTTATCAACCTTTTCATGGCGAAAATGGCGCGCGCGGGGGAAAACTTCGCCGCCGCGCCCCTTGCGGAGCCGATATACATTCTGTATAATATGTTTGTTATTTTCTCCCCTTTGGAGGCGATTCTGATGAACAAGGTCTTTCGGCTCGACCGCCGTTCCGTTCTCAAAATTTTTCTGTTGACAGCAGTTTTCTTTTTTGCCGCCCATCTGTATCGTTTTCTGTCTCTGGGTTTTGCGCACGATTCTCTGGTTTTGAACCAAAGCGGCGATGACTTCTGGCAGCTTTCGCTCGGGCGATTCATGCAGGTTTTCTATCACCGTATTCGCGGCAATATTCCTGCTCCCTACATCGTCGGGCTCTTATCTTATCTTTATCTGGCGGGTTCCATGTGTCTGCTGGCAGATTTGCTTTCGCTTTCTTCAACGTTATCCATTTCGCTGGTGTCCATGGTGATGTGTTCCAACGCTACGCTTACCTTTGCCTCCGGCACGTTTCTTCCGTGGCTGGATGCTTACATGCTCGCCCTGTTTTTCGCTGTGCTCTGCGTATTTTGCGCCGTCCGCCTGCCCAAAGCCGGCTGGATGCTCGCGCCGTTTTTCCTGCTCATTTCGCTGGGGCTTTACCCCAGTTATTCGGAAATCGCCGCCATTTTGTGCCTGATCGTTTTAATCGGAGAAACGCTCGACGGACTTTCCTTCCGTCCCCTCTTTCTGCATGCGCTCAAGCTGCTTTTGATATTGGCCGCCGGTTTCATTCTATACGCCGTTTCGCTGAAGCTGCTTTTCACTTTCACTGCCTATCAGCCTGCCGACTCCTACAACAGCGTCGCCAAAATAAGCAATCTGGAGCTTGCTTCTCTCCCCGGCCTGATTCGCAACGCATACATTTTCCCGCTCAAATGGCTCTCCCATCCCAAAACCGCTTTTTCAAAGCCGGTTGCCCTATGCTATCTTCTGCTCGGTCTTTTCTCCTGTATAGCCATTGCGCGTTTGTCCTTTGTCCGGCGCGTCTCTCCCGCATGCGCAGCGCTGCTGCTCGTCTTTCTGCTATTGATTCCGCTGGCGGCTAATTTCGTCTACGTGTTGACGCAGGGCATGATGTACGAGCTGATGATCTACGCTTTCTTCTTCGTGTTCGTTCTGCCCGCGTGCCTGTTTGACCGTCTTCGCGCCGATCAGGGGTTCTTCCGATTTTCCGCCAGTGCAGCTGCGCTGTGTCTTGTCATGATTTATGGCAGCGATACGATATTCTGCCATCAGTTTTTCCTTCGTCGCGAACTTGGATATGACGCTTCCATCAGCCTTGCCACCCGGATTTTGGAACGAGCAGAGACCATTGAAGGCTATGAACATGGCGTAACGCCCGTCGTTTTTTCCGGCGTGGTCAGCGGTTCGCATTTCGCCATGGAGCGCCCCGGTTTCGAATCTTCCGCCGAGCTGGATGGATCCATTTACTCGTTCACTTATGAAATGACCTATCCCTGGTTCTTCACCCGAATCATAAGCGATTCCACCCGCTTCGTCAGCGAACAGGAACGTGTACAACTGGTTTACAGCGACGAGGTGCTTGCCATGCCCGTCTTTCCCGCAGAAGGCTCGCTTAAAATGATCGACGGCGTTCTCGTCGTGCGTCTGAATCGCACATTGACCAGCAGACCGTCAACCTAACCCATCTATCCGCGCCGAAATCCTCCGTCTGGATTTCGGTTTTCTTTATTTTTGTCTTTCCCTTTACTTCTTTTTTATCACGTTCAGCGCTCAAGCAGAACGCCGTAAATTCGATTCTTCCGTCCTTTCGCTTAGTCGTCTGACAATCTATTCACATTGACCAAATCTTCACGGTTCCTTTTGCCAGAAATCTTGACGCGATTTGGGAAACGGTGCTATACTGTATCTAGCTAAACGAGGGTCTTCTCATGCCCTCCGGCAGGTTTTCACGACTTTCATCTTTTGGGAGGTTATTATCCATGGTTCAGCTTAACGCATCCACCCTTCCTTCCGTCAAGATGGCGCGCGGCGTCGCGCCCAAGACGGAGCGCGTCATTCAGTTCGGCGAGGGCGGTTTCCTGCGCGCCTTCTGCGACTGGATGATTGATATGGCCAACGAAAAAGCCGGTATGGACGCCGGCGTGGTGATTGTGCAGCCCATCGAGCGCGGCATGGTTTCCATGCTCAACGAGCAGGACGGCCTGTATACCCTGATCCTGCGCGGTCAGGTGGACGGCAAGCCCAGCAAGGACGAGCGCATCATCCAGAGCGTCAAGCGCGGCCTTTCCCCGTATGAAGATTTCGAGGGCTATCTGGCGCTGGCGCACAACCCGGATATGCGCATCATCATCTCCAACACCACCGAGGCGGGCATCGTCTACACCGGCAGGGACAGCTTTGACGACAAGCCGCAGGCCTCCTACCCCGGCAAGCTGACCCGCCTGCTCTACGAGCGCTTCACCGCCTTTGGCGGCAAGAAGGGCACCGGCTTCATCCTGCTGCCCTGCGAGCTGATCGACTACAACGGCCGCAACCTCGAAGAGTGCTGCCTGAAGACCGCCGATCAGTGGGGGCTTTCCGAGGCGTTCAAGATCTGGCTGAAGGAGGAAAACGTCTTCTGCTCCACGCTGGTGGACCGCATCGTCACCGGCTATCCGCGCGGCGAGGCCGAGACGCTCTACGAGGAATTCGGCTACCGCGACAACATGCTCGACACCGCCGAGCCGTTCGGCCTGTGGGTCATCGAAGGCCCGGCCTGGATCGAGGACGAGCTGCCCTTCAAGAAGGCGGGCTGCAACGTCGTCTTCACGCAGGACGTCTCCCCGTATAAGCTGCGCAAGGTGCGCATGCTCAACGGCGCGCACACCTCCATGGTGCTCGGCGCGTATCTGGCAGGGCACGAGATCGTCGGCGACTGCATGGCGGACGACACCATGCGCGCCTATATGTCTCAGGCGCTGTTCAACGAGATCATGCCGACCCTCGACCTGCCCAAGGACGACCTTGAGGCGTTCGCATCCGCGATTTTCGAGCGCTTCTCCAACCCGTTCAACCGTCACCTGCTGCTCTCCATCGCGCTCAACAGCCAGAGCAAGTTCCGCGCGCGCGTGCTGCCGACCATCAAGGAATACGTGAAGCGCACGGGCAGGCTGCCGAAGATCCTGACCTTCTCGATGGCGGCGTTCATCGCCTTCTACTGCGGCAAAAAGAAGGAGGACGGCTCCTTCATCGGCGTTCGCGCCGCGGGCAACGAATACCCGATTGCCGACGATCAGTTTGTGCTTGATTTCTTCGCGGGCATGACCGGCAAGCCGGCCGCGGAAATCGCGCACGCCGTGCTGACCAACGCCGATTTCTGGGGCAGCGACCTGACCGCCGAGCTTCCGGGCTTCGAGGCCTCCGTCGCCGCTTCTCTGGACGCGATCTTCACCAAGGGCGCCGCGAAGGCGATTGAAGAGGTTGTGGCAAAAGCATGAGCAGATTGATCCGCATCAATCCGCGCGACAATGTCGCCGTGGCGCTCCAGCCGCTCAAGGCCGGTGAAGAAGCGCTCGGCGTGACGCTGCGCGAGGATATCCCCGCCGGGCACAAGTTTGCGCTCTGCGACATCGCCGAAAACGAGAACGTCGTCAAATACGGCTTCCCCATCGGCCACGCGACGCAGCCCATTTCGGCGGGAAGCTGGGTGCACACCCACAACGTCAAGACCAACCTCTCCGGCCTGCTGGAATACGGCTATCACCCGCATCCCTGCGCCATGCCCGTGGATCGCAAGGCCACGTTCGAGGGCTATGTACGCGAAGACGGCCGCGTGGGCATCCGCAACGAGGTCTGGATTGTGAACACCGTCGGCTGCGTCAACGGCACGGCCAAGACGCTTGAGCGCATGGCGCAGGCGGCCTACGGCGACCGCGTGGACGGTATTCACTGCTTCGTCCACCCCTACGGATGCAGCCAGCTCGGCGAGGATCACAAGAACACCCAGAAGCTGCTCGCCTCGATGGTGCGCCATCCGAACGCGGGCGCGGTGCTCGTGCTGAGCCTCGGCTGTGAAAACAACAACGTAAACGAATTCAAGAAGGTGCTCGGCGATTACAACCCCGAGCGCGTGAAATTCCTCGTCACGCAGGATGTGGAGGATGAAATCGAGGCGGGCATGCGGCTCCTCGACGAGCTGACCGCCTACGCCTCCGCCTTCAAGCGGCAGACGGTGGATGCTTCCGAATTGGTCATCGGTCTCAAGTGCGGCGGCAGCGACGGCCTGTCCGGCATCACCGCCAACCCGCTTCTGGGCTGCGCGTCCGATCTGCTGGCGCGCCACGGCGGCACGACGCTGCTGACCGAGGTGCCGGAGATGTTCGGCGCGGAGACCATCCTGATGGATCGCTGCAAGGACGAGGCGACCTTCCGCAAGGCGGTCGATCTCATCAACAATTTCAAGGAATACTTCATCCGCCACGGGCAGGAGGTCTACGAAAATCCCTCCCCCGGCAACAAGGCGGGCGGCATCACCACGCTGGAAGACAAATCCCTCGGCTGCACCCAGAAGGGCGGCACGGCCGAGGTGCGCGACGTGCTCCGCTATTGCGAGCCCGTGACCGAGAAGGGGCTGAACCTCGTGCAGGGGCCGGGCAACGACCTCTGCGCGATCACGGCGCTGATGGCTGCTGGGGCGCAGATGGTGCTCTTCACCACGGGGCGCGGAACGCCGGTCGGCGCGCCGATTCCGACGGTGAAGGTTTCCACCAACACCCCGCTCGCCGAAAAGAAGCGCGATTGGATCGACTTCAACGCCGGTATTCTCGCGCAGGGCGCGGACATGCAGGAAACGACCGAGGTCTTTTTCAAAAAGCTGCTGGCCATCGCCTCCGGCGAACGAACGCAGAGCGAAACGCACGATTATCGCGAAATCGCGATTTTCAAGGACGGCGTAACGCTGTAATACTCCCTCAGTCACGGCGTTGCCGTGACAGCTCCCTCGAAGAGGGAGCTCTTTCCCCGCTGTAACCCCTCGACTTTTCTACCCGTTGCCTCCCTCTTCGAGGGACATTTGAAATCGTCGCCGCCTGTGGCGGATTCAGACGATGAAAAATGCCGAAGGTTGGCATCCGACGGAAAGAGTCGTAACCCCCGATATTTCCTCCCGTTTTCTCCCGCTTCGGGGCGGACGGAAGGAGCCAAAAGCAAAGGAGGAGAACCCCATGAAACCGTTTATGGATCAGGATTTTCTGCTTGAAAATGACGTGGCCAAAAAGCTGTATCACGAGTACGCGGAAAACATGCCGATTTATGACTATCATTGCCACATCTCCCCGTGCATGATCTATGAAATCCATCAGTTCGAAAACATCGGCGAGCTGATGCTCGGCGGCGACCACTACAAGTGGCGCGTGATGCTCTCCAACGGCGTGGACGAGAAGTTCATCCGCGGCAACGCGAGCTGGCATGACAAGTGGCTGGCCTTTGCCGCGAGCCTCAAATACTGCATCGGCAACCCGATGTTCCACTGGACGCATCTGGAGCTGCGCCGCGTGTTCGGCATCGAGGAAATCCTGAGCGAAAAGACCGCCGAGGATATCTGGAACCGCGCGAACGCGCTGCTGGCGACGGAGGAATACCGCTGCCGCGGCCTGATTGAGAAATTCGGCGTGAAGGTCATCTGCACCACCGACGACCCGGTGGACGATCTGGAGCATCACACCCTGATCGAGCAGGATGCCACCTGCAATTTCAAGGTCTATCCGGCTTGGCGGCCGGACAAGGTGCTCAACATCGAGCGCGGCGGCTTTGTGGATTACATGAACCGCCTGTCCCGCGTCTCCGGCATCCACTGCCTGAATCTGGAAAGCATGATGCAGGCGCTGGAAGCCCGTCTGGATTTCTTCCACGCGCACGGCGCGCGCCTGTCCGACCACGCGCTGGATACCGTGCCCTACGGCGTGCCGAGCACGCACATCGCGGGCGAGGCCTTCCGCAAGGCCATGAGCGGCGCGCCGCTGACCGAGGCGGAAATCGCCTCCTACAAGACCTATGTGCTCGTCGAGCTGGCGCGCATGTATAAGGCGCGCGGCTGGGCGCAGCAGTATCACATCGGCGCGATGCGCAACAACAACCCGCGCATGTTCGAGAAGTACGGCGCGGACGTGGGCTTTGACTCCATCGACGATACCTGCATCGCGGAGAACCTCTCCAGGCTGCTGGCCGAGGAGGAGCGCGCCGGAAACCTGCCCAAGACCATCCTCTACTGCCTCAACCCGAAGGATAACTACGTCATCGGCACCATGCTGGGCAACTTCCAGGGCGACGGCATTCCGGGCAAGATTCAGTTCGGCTCCGGCTGGTGGTTCTGCGATCAGAAGTACGGCATGGAAGACCAGATGCACGCGCTCGCGTCGCTGGGCCTGCTGGGGCGCTTTGTCGGCATGTTGACGGATTCCCGCTCCTTCATCTCCTACCCGCGCCACGAGTATTTCCGCCGCATCCTGTGCAACATGATCGGCAAGTGGGTCGAGAACGGCGAATACCCGGAGGATTACGACACGCTGGGCGAGCTGGTGCGCGGCATCTGCTACAACAACGCGGTCGAGTACTTTGGCATGGAGGTCTAATGCCTCCGCTTTCCCCGCCTCTGCCGACCGGTTTTGAGCGGACGCGGGCGAAACAAAGCATAGAGTTGGGAGATGTTTCGGATGAACACGTTTATCGCCAACGAAGAGCCCCAGTGGATTGAGCTGGGCGGCGGCCAGCGCCGCAAAATCCGCGCCTATAACGAAAACGTGATGCTCGTCGAGGTCAGTTTCGATACCGGCGCGGTCGGCGCGGCGCACAGCCATCCGCACACGCAGATTTCCTACGTGCTGGACGGCGAATTCACCTATACCGTCGAGGGGGTCACCCGCTCGATGAAAAAGGGCGATTCCATCGCCGTGGAGGGCGGCAAGGTGCACGGCTGCGCCTGCGTCAAGGCAGGCACGCTGCTGGATATCTTCACCCCGATGCGCGAGGATTTCGTTCGCTAATCACGCAGCCCTTTGCCGCCTTCGGGCGGCAAATCGCATAAATACATTCAGAATACTCTGAAGGAGGAAACACAATATGGATATGATGGAGCAGCTTTCCCGAATCGGCATCGTGCCGGTTATCGCCATCAACGACGCGGCGGACGCCGTGCCGCTTGCGCAGGCGCTGATTGACGGCGGCCTGCCGTGCGCGGAGGTCACCTTCCGCACCGCCGCCGCGGCGGACGCGATCAAGAACATGACCGAAGCGTTCCCGGATATGGTCGTCGGCGCGGGCACCGTGCTCACCTGCGAGCAGGTGGATCGCGCGGTGGCCGCCGGCGCGAAGTTCATCGTCTCCCCGGGTCTGAACCCGACCACCGTTAAGCACTGCCAGGAGATCGGCATCCCGGTCTGCCCCGGCACGGCGAACCCGAGCGATATCGAGGTCGCGCTCTCTCTGGGTCTGAAGACCGTGAAGTTCTTCCCGGCTGAGGCGGCCGGCGGCCTGAAGTACATCAAGTCCATCGCCGCGCCGTATGTCGATATGAAGTTTATGCCCACCGGCGGCGTGAACGAGAAGAACCTGCTGGATTACCTCTCCTTCAACAAGATCATCTGCTGCGGCGGAAGCTGGATGGTTCCGGGCGACGCCGTGAAAGCCAGGGATTGGGATCGCATCCGCACCCTGACCGCCTCCGCCGTTCAGCTCATGCTGGGGCTGGAGATCGCGCACGTGGGCATCAACAGCGCCGACGAGGCCGAGGCCATGGATACCGCGACCAAGCTGTGCAAGCTGCTGGGCTGGACGATGAAGGTCGGCAACAGCTCCATCTTCGCGGGCACGGGCATCGAAGTCATGAAGAGCCCGTTCCGCGGCGCGAAGGGCCACATCGGCATCAAGACCAACTTCATCGTGCGCGCCAAGGCGTATCTCGAGCGTCAGGGCTTCAAGTTTGACGAGAGCAGCGCCAACGTGAAGGACGGCCAGCTCAAGGCCATCTACCTCAAGGACGAGATCGCGGGCTTCGCCATCCACCTCGTTCAGAAGTAAGCCAAGCGGGCTGAGCGCGTTATCGGAATTGATGCAAAATTCCGATTCTGCCCATTTGCTGTATAAAAGGACGTGAGAAGGCAGCGCCTTCCCGCGTCCTTTTTGCCTTTTGGAGCCCCCGCCAACCCCTTCTGTGTTATATCTTCCCACAATGTCAAGCCTTGCGGAAGCGCGGCGCATCATGGTATAATCTTTTTATGATTTTTTCATTTTTAACGGATGAAAACGGCGGGTTCATTCGTCTTAATGTCTGAGGGTAGGAAGTGAAACGGTTGGAAAGCAGCGTGAAAGCGCCGGATCGTCAGGCTCAATTCGAAGAGCTGTATGCGCAATACGCGGACGACGTGCTGCGCATGGCGTATTTTTATCTGGCGGATAAACAAAAGGCCGAAGACGTCTGTCAGGATGTGTTCGTCAAACTCTATACGCGCGGCGAAGCGATTGCCCCCGGCTGCGAAAAGGCATGGCTTCTTCGCGTGACGGTGAATTGCTGCCGCGATTTGTGGCGCAGCGCATGGCTCAAGCGCGTGGTGCTCGGCGCGCCGACGCTGGATATCATTCCGGCGCAGGAAGAGACGTTCGAGCAGCGCGAGGAAAAGGCCGAGCTGATGCGCGCCATTCACAAGCTGCCGAGGCAATTCCGTGAAACGATCCTGCTGCACTATTATCAGGGACTGGGCATAGCGGAGATTGCGCAGATGCTGGGTCTGCCGGAAGGGACGATTTCCAGCCGCCTTTCCAGAGCGAGAAAAAAACTGGAAAGCCTTTTGAAGGAGGAAGCAACCGGTGATTGACATCAAAGAGCTTGAGCACCTCGCGCCGATGGCGAACGAGATGCTCTCCGGTCTGCATGCGGATGAAACGATGAAGCGGCGCATCTTATTCGCCGCAAACGAAAAAACCAAACGGCGCGCCCCAATGCCGCGCCTCGTGCCTGCGCTCTGCTGCGCGGCGCTGGCGATTGCCTGTGTGAGCGCCTTTGCCCCACGCCTGAGCGGCACGGCGGTCGATGCGGCCGCAACGCCCATGCCGGTTTCGATTGACAGCATTGCGGCGGGCGGCGAGCAGGCCGCGCCCATGACGCGCATGGCGGATGTGAGCGGTACGGCGCGCGTGCGCGCCGCCGGCGGCGGCAGCGAATCGCTCTTCGCCTCGGCGAGCGGCGATATTCCGCTGGTTGCCGTCAACGGCGCGGTCTATCGCATGCTCAGCGCGCCCGCAAGCGTGCGCAGCGACCTGCTGGGCAGCGCGGTTGGCACGGTCAACACGGAAACCGACGAGCCCTCCCTTGCGGATGACGACGCGATGGCGGGCGGCCTCTCCAACGTCGCCGAGGCGGGGCAGACGATCTACGCCGTATCCGGCTTGGACGCGAACACGGCGGTCGCCTGCGAGGTCGGCGGAAACATGCGCCTGTTCCAGCGGGTGAGCTACGCGGACAAGGGGCCGGGCGGTCTGGGTTTGGAGGATACCTTCTCCGTCCGCGGCCGCGGCGTCGGCTCCGACGTGGACGATTATCAGAGCTACAGCTTCTATGTCGATAACACCAGGCCCGAGCTGAAGAGCGCCGAGCTGTTCGAGGACGAAAACGGCGACCTCAAGCTGGCTGTCACCGTCTCTGACAACAAGTATCTCCAGTTCCTCTGGGTCATCGATTCCGCACAGCAGTACTACTATCTGGAGGCTGCCGACGAGTTCAAGGACGCCGAAGAGGGTGCAGCGGTCCGCGTCGTGCTCGATGCCTCCGATCTGGTCCAGCAGCTGTCCCTGAAGGCCGCCAACCCCGGCCGCGTCGGCATCATGCTCGGCGACTGCGCGAACAATACCTCCACGACCTTCATCGATATCGGCCCGCAGGGCATGGAGATCGAGCCTGCCGAGATCGCCGTCGGCGAGACGAAGCAGCTGAGCTACAAGGTCTATCCCGCCTCCATGCAGGATACTGCCTTCACCTGGACCTCCTCCGATGAGTCCGTGGCTACCGTCAACGAAAAGGGTGAGGTCACCGGCCTGTCCGACGGCACCGTCTGCATCACCGCCACCGCCTTCTCCCGCCTGTCCTCCTACTGCATGGTCACGGTCGGTCAGGGCGTTTCCACGGAGCGGAACTTCGGCGAGTGCGGGAATCTCGGCGAGATCTTCACGACCGAGGACGGCCTGTGGTGGAGAGTTTCCGGCCCGGACACCGTCGTGCTCCTGCCGGAGAACAACAAGACCCAGAACTACAGCGGCTCCTATTCCTCCATGGCCGAGATCGTCGTTCCGGCGGCCGTCAGCTATGCGGGCAAGACCTACCGCGTGACGGCAATCGCCGCCGAGGCCTTCTACTTCAACTCCAAGACCACCTCCATCACCCTGCCCGAGGGCCTGGAGACCATCGGCAATGCGGCGTTCTTCTTTGCAAGCGGCCTGACCAGCCTGAACCTGCCTGACAGCATCAGGTCCATCGGTGCGATGGCGCTCAACGGTGTTTCCAAGGCGCCGCTGACCATCCCGGCCTCCGTTGAATTTATCGGCGACTCCGCCTTCAGCGGCTCCGGCGTGGTGGACGGCGGTCTCCCGGAGGGGCTGACCTACCTCGGCGATAAGGCCTTCTCAAATTGCACGGGCCTGACGAGCATCACCCTGCCCTCCACGGTGG
>ERZ772867.4186-NODE-4186-length-11105-cov-13.552851_pt1 | contig 11105 bp, 8 predicted proteins | sample MGYA00511341_ERZ772867 | MGnify/ENA primary metagenome ERZ772867 (study PRJEB29015, sample SAMEA2737707) | human gut metagenome | biome: human gut; feature: human-associated habitat; material: faeces | place: China | collected 2012 ... | reverse complement strand
AGCTGTTTCAGGCGCTGCTCGCTGCGGCGCGGTACCACTGCCGCATCATTATGGTGGGCGACGCCGACCAGCTGCCCAGCGTCGGGCCGGGCAACATTCTGGGCGAGATTTTAAAGGCGGGCGTCGTGCCGACGGTACGTCTTACCGATATTTTCCGCCAGGCGCAGCGCAGCCTGATTGTCCAGAACGCCCACCGCATTGTGGAGGGGCAGATGCCGCAGAAGGGCGGGCCGAAGGACGATTTCTTCCTGATCGAGTCCAACGGCCTTGCCTGCCAGAAGCTGGTCTGCGACCTTGTCAGCACGCGGCTACCGAAAGCCTACGGCTTTGACCCCGTGCGGGACATTCAGGTGCTTTGCCCGACGAAGGTCGGCCCCACCGGCAGCGTTGAGCTGAATAGGCGGCTGCAGGATATTCTGAACCCGCCCGCCAAGGGCAAGGGGCAGATCGGCACGGCGGAGAGTGCTAAAATATTACGCCTGGGTGATAAAGTCATGCAGGTCAAGAATGACTACGACATCACGTTTGAGCGTGCCGGGGCCGAGGCCGGTGTCGGTGCGTACAACGGCGATTTGGGCATCATCACGGCGGTGGACGTGGATGCGCGCAGCGTGACGGTCCAGATGGATGACAAAAAGTACACCTACACTGCCGACCAGCTGAACGAGCTGGAGCCCGCTTACGCCGTGACCGTCCACAAGAGCCAGGGCTCGGAGTTCCCCGCGGTGATCCTACCTGTGGCCGACGTGCCCGCCCGGCTGTGCTACCGCAACCTTTTGTACACTGGCGTGACCCGCGCGCGGAAGCTCTGCGTCCTGACCGGCACCGCCCGCACCGAGCAGACCATGGTCGAGAATGTGCGGCAGAATATGCGGTACAGCGGGCTGCGGTATTTGCTGAAGGACGCGGCGACACCGACAGAGGAAAAGCAGGAACTGCTCTCGGCGACGTGAGCGGGCACGGAGGGGTCAAGCCCCCTCCCTACGAACCGCCCGTTCACCCCGGCCTGTAGGGAGCGGTCTTGACCGCTCCACAGGGGGGCTGGGGTTGACGGGAAAGCCACGCACGTAGGGGCATACTGGCGATAGAACGACGATATTTTACCAATGGAGAACCATCCATGAAACAATACGACATCGGAATTGACCTGGGCACGACCTCCATTATCATTGCCACCGAGGAGCAGGGCGTTGTGTTCCGCCAGCCGACCATCGGCGCGGTGGACACGCGGACGAACTCCATCCTTGCGGTGGGGGAAGAGGCATTAAAAATGGTGGGCCGCGCACCCGCGCACATTGACTTGGTGCGCCCGCTGCGGGACGGCATAATCCAGGACCACCGCATGACGAACGAGCTGATCGTCCGGTTTGTCAATCAGGTCTGCCGCTCGCGCATCTTTAAGCCGCGCATTGCGGTCTGCGTGCCTGCGGCCATCACCGGCATCGAGGCGGACGCCGTTGTGGAGTCCGTCATGGCGGCGGGCGCCAGGCGGGTCTACCTTGTGGACGAGCCTGTGGCGGCGGCGCTGGGCGCGGGCTTGCAGATCCGCCAGCCCCACGGCTGCATGGTCGTGGACATCGGCGGCGGCTCCACCGACATTGCGGTCATCAGCATGGGCGGGCGGGTCAAGGCCGCCAGCCTGCCTGTGGCGGGCAACGCCTTTGACAGCTGCATTGCCCAGTACGTGCAGGAAAAATACCAGATCGCCATCGGCCCGCTGACCGCCGAGCAGCTGAAAAAGCAGGTCGCTTGCTGCACCAGGAGTGAGTTTGAGGGCGTTATGGAGGTGCGCGGCCACTCGTGGGAGACGAACCTGCCCGCGCGGCGCATCATCTATACCCGCGACCTGTACGAACCCGTGCAGGAGTTGGCCGCCCGTATTGCCAACGCGGCCCGCAACGTGCTGGAAAGCACCCCGCCCGAGCTGGCGGCGGATGTGTCCGGCACCGGCATTTTGCTGACAGGAGGCGGCTCGCTGCTGCGCGGGCTGGCCGGGTATATCGCGGGCGAGCTGCACACCGATGTGGCCATCGCCCCCGACCCGCTGAACTGCGTGGCCCGCGGCACGGCCATCAGCCTGAGCGAGGGCAAGTATCTGAGCGCCGGGTTCCGGGATGCCACGCCGAAGGTGTGGAACCGGCGGTTGAACCATAGTCACGACCCGTTTACGGGGGAGTGAGGAACCGTTGACTGAGCGGCCGACCCGGGAGGCTTATGCCGACGGGAGCGGGCGTGAACCATACGCTGCGCACGTGGGGCTGGGCACGCCCGGCCCTGCACTTCCCCGCAAACGCCCGATACCGGGAAACCCGCCTTCTTGGCCCCCTCTGGGAGGGGGCTCCCGCCGCAGCGGGTGGGGGAGAGAACTTCGCGGCTATCCGAAATATTTCGGGCTATGGCAAGGTTCTCTCCCTCCGGCCCTGCGGGGCCACCTCCCTCGCAGAGGGAGGCGGGGGGGAGCGCTTCCCCGCAAACGCCCGATACCGGGACACCCCCGGGCCGGACATGTCCGGCCCCTACTGCGCATTTTTAAATAAAATCAAAACGAAAGGTGAACTCCATGGCTGACATCACCAAGGAATATCTCGCGCTGCGCGACCAATATATTGAGAGCCGGTTTGCGCGGCTCAACCCCGTGCAGCGGCAGGCGGTCTTTGCCACCGAGGGCCCGCTGCTGATTCTGGCGGGCGCGGGCTCCGGCAAGACCACCGTGCTGGTCAACCGCATTGCCAATATCATCCGCTTCGGCTCCGCCCACGGCAGCACCGAGCTGCCGCGGCCCGTGACCGAGGCCGACCTCAACGACCTGCGCAATGCCGTTGCCGCGGGCCGCGACCTGCCGCGGGAGACTGCCTATCTGGCCGTGCGCCCCGCGCGTCCCTGGAACGTGCTGGCCATCACCTTTACGAACAAGGCCGCGGGCGAACTCAAGGAGCGTCTGCGTGCCATGCTGGGAGACACGCTGGGCAGTGACGTCAACGCGTCAACCTTCCACTCCGCCTGCGTGCGGATGCTGCGCCGCGACGCCGAGCGCATCGGCTTCCCCAAGAGCTTCACGATCTACGACTCTGATGACCAGCAGCGCGTCATCAAGCAGATCTACAAAGACCTGATGATCGACGACAAATTCCTGCCCGTCAAGTCGGCCATCGGGCAGATTTCTTCCTTTAAAGATAAGCTCCTGTCCGCCGAGGATGTGGCGGGGGAGCCGTTCGCCAATACGAAGGCTCAGCTCGTCTCCAAAATCTACACGGCCTACGCGGGCCGCTTAAAGGCCGCGGGCGCCATGGACTTTGACGACCTGATTTTCCACACCGTCAAACTGCTGCAAAATGACGCGGAAGCGCGGGAATACTACCAGAACCGCTTCCGCTATGTCGTCGTGGACGAGTACCAGGACACGAGCATTGCGCAGTTCCATCTGGTGCGGCTGCTGGCGGGCGGCACCAACAACGTCTGCGTCGTTGGCGACGATGACCAGTCCATCTACAAATTCCGCGGTGCTACGATTGAAAACATCCTCAACTTTGAGAAGGTTTTCACCGGGGCAAAAACGATCCGTCTGGAACAAAACTATCGCTCCACCGCCAATATTCTGAACGCCGCCAACAGTGTCATCAAGAACAACATGGGCCGCAAGGGCAAGACCCTGTGGACCGACCACGGCGACGGCGAGAAGGTCCACCACTACACCGCGACGAACGAGCAGGACGAGGCCAGCCACATTGCGGACGTCATCGGCGAGCATTTGAGAGAGGGCGCGAGCCTGAAGGACCACGCCGTGCTCTACCGCATGAACGCTCAGTCCAACCCGATCGAGACCTACTTTGCCCGCGCGGGCATCCCGTACCGCATTGTGGGCGGCCAGCGCTTCTTTGACCGCAAGGAGGTCAAGGACATCAACAGCTATCTGGCCGTCATCGTAAACCCGCGGGACGACGTGCGCCTGCGCCGCATTATCAACGAGCCTGCGCGAAAAATCGGCATGACGACGATTGAAAAAATCGGTGAACTGGCAGCCTCCAAGGGCGTGCCGATGATGGAAATCATCGCCCATGTGCGGGACTACCCGGAATTGCAGCGCGCCGCCGCGGCGCTCGAGCGCTTCTATGAGATGTACCGCGAGCTGTGCGATCTGTCGGTAAGTGAGCCGCTGGACCAGTTTGTGGGTGACGTCATCGCCAAGTCCGGCTATGAGGCAATGCTCAAAGCCATGAAGGAGGAGGGCGAGACCCGCCGCGAGAACCTGGGCCAGCTGGTCAGCAGTATCAAGACCTACGCCGACCAAAACGGCGAGGACGCGACGCTGTCGGGCTTTTTGGAGGAGGTCGCGCTGATTTCCGATTTGGACAGCTACGACAACGACGCCGACAGCGTCACGATGATGACGATCCACTCGGCGAAGGGCCTGGAATTCCCGTATGTTTTTGTCGTAGGTATGGAAGATGGTATCTTCCCCGGCGAGATGGCCAAGTATAATGAGGAGGACATGGAGGAGGAGCGCCGCCTCTGCTACGTGGCCATCACTCGAGCCAAGAAGGAACTGTATCTGTCCACCTCCCGCACGCGGATGATCTTCGGCCAGACGCGCCGCAACCCGCCGTCTGCCTTCCTGAGTGAAATCGACCCCGGTCTGCTGGACGAGACCCAGAGCCCCGAGCTGACCGGCTACGGTGGCGGCTTCGGTGCGGGGTACGGCAGCTACAGCACCAACGTCCCGGGCGGGCGCAGCGGATACTCCGGTGCGTCCCGCGGCTACCTGAACAGCGAGTACAACGCGCGCCCCCGCGGCGGGTTTGGCGGCGGCTACAGCAGCGGCTTTGCCAGCGGCGGCCACGAAAGCCCCAACTCCTACGGCGGACGCCATCAAGTGCAGAGCACGGGCTTTGGCTCGGGCTACGGACGCAGCCGCAGCGCAGGCAACACGGCCCCCGCGGGCGCGGGCACATCCACGCTGGCCGGTGCGCCGTCCGCTGCCCCTCAGAAGAAGACGGCTGCCGCCAGCTACGCGGCGGGGGACATTGTGGAGCACCGCGTGTTTGGCCGCGGCAAGGTGCTGAAGGCTACGCCGATTGCGGGGGACTGCATTGTCGAGATTCAGTTTGACCGCGTCGGCGTCAAAAAGACGATGGCAAACTATGCGCCGCTGAAAAAAGTGGAGGAATGATATGCTGGTACAACTCATTGCCCATACAAATGACCCGGAAAAAACCATCGCTGCAGCGGCAAAGCTCTGCTACTCCGATGCGCACATTGAGACACTGCTGGACGGGCTGACGCCCGAAAAGACCGAGGCGTTTTTGCAGCGGCTGAACGACGTCGGCCATGCCAGCCCAATCGAGCACGCCAGCTTTACGTTCGGCATCGAGGGCGTGTCCCGCACGTTCCTGGCGCAGGTGACGCGCCACCGCATCGGCAGCTTCAGCGTGCAGAGCCAGCGCTACGTGCGGCTGGAGGATTTCCGCTACGTCATCCCGCCGGAGATCGAGGCCATCCCCGAGGCCAGAGCCCAGTTCATTGCGTCGATGAACGATGACGCGAAGAAGTATCTTGAGTTGGTGCAGACGCTCGAAAATGCCCACACAGCGCGGTTTATGGCGGATGGCCTCGATGAAAAGGCCGCCCGCGCCAAGGCGTCCAAGCAGGCCAACGAGGACGCCCGCTTTGTGCTGCCCAACGCCTGCGAGACGAAGATGGTCATGACGATGAACTGCCGCAGCTTGCAGAATTTCTTCAACCTGCGCTGCTGCAACCGCGCCCAGTGGGAGATTCGCGCCGTCGCGGACGAGATGCTGCGGCTGGTGCTGCCGCTGGCCCCGCACATCTTCGCGAGCGCCGGCCCGCGGTGCCTCGTCGGCCCCTGCCCGGAGGGCCGCATGTGCTGCGGCAAACAAACGGAAGTACGCGCAAAATACGCCAAACTCAAGGAGGAGGCAGTATAAATGGGAAAGCTTATCATTTTTGAGGGGCTGGACGGCTCCGGAAAAGGCACCCAGACAAAACTGACGGCTCAGCGCTTAAAAGAACAGGGGAGAGAACTGCGGCAGATCACCTTCCCGGATTATGAAAGCGAGTCCTCGGCGCTCGTCAAAATGTACCTATCCGGCGCGTTCGGCGACAAGCCCGACGACGTGAACGCCTACGCGGCGTCGAGCTTTTACGCCGTGGACCGCTTTGCCAGCTACAAGACCGACTGGGGCGAGTTTTACCGTGAGGGCGGGCTGGTGCTGTCGGACCGGTACACGACGTCCAACGCCGTACACCAGTGCTCGAAGCTGCCGCCGATGCGCTGGGACGGTTTTCTGAATTGGCTGTTCGACTTTGAGTACAAGAAGTTCGGCATCCCCGCGCCCGACGCGGTGATTTATTTAGCGGTTGACCCCGAGGTGTCCCAGCGGCTCATCACCGAGCGATACCACGGCGACGAGAGCAAGAAGGATATCCAGGAGAAGGACACCGAGTATCTGGCTCGCAGCCGCGCCGCCGCCGAGTACTGCGCCCGCACGCTGGGCTGGCACCGCATTGAATGCACCGCCGCCGACGCAAACGGCGCAAAATCCATGCGCTCCGTGGAGGATATTAACGCAGAAATCCTTGCAGAATTGGCGGGAATACTGTAAAATAAACAGGTATGCTTTTGGAACGTGTGCAGGGGAGGAATTTATCCCTCCCGCGGGGGTTCGTGGTGACGCGAACGGCCCGGGCGGATATGGAATCCGCCCCTACGTGGCAGCACACCAGACTGTTCCCGCCGCACACGCCCGGAGGGGTCAAGACCCCTCCCTACGAAATGACGTGAACGGGCAGCTTGTAGGGAGCGGTCTTGACCGCTCCGTTTGTTCCCGCCGCCATTCAGTCTCCGAGGGCGTCTGGGACGCCGACCCCTGCGCCTACCGCTCAATAAAAATAGTTTTACTTTACAAAAAGAGGTGATGCCCATGCTGCGTAAGGCTACCGCTGATGATCTGCCCGCGCTGACGGCGCTGCGCTGCGGGGCTGCCAAAGCGAACCCCGTCGATGCGGCGGGCTGGCTGCAAAACGTCGCCGGGCTGGAAAATATTCTGGTGCTGGAAAAAAACGGCCAGCCTGCGGCCATGCTGGCGGCGGTGCCGGTCAAGTACGGCCAGCACCACGGCGTCTGGCTGTGCGGCGCAGCCGGGGTGCAGGGCGTGCCGATGGACCGCCTGCTGCCCAAAATCATGGAGGGCTGCCTGCGTGCCTACGGGGCCAGCGGGTTTGACTTTGCCGTCACGACGCCCGACGACGCCCGGCGCGCCGAGGACCTGAAAACGCTCGGCTTCAAAAGCCAGCTGCCGCTGCGGGTCATACAGACGCCCATCCGCCGCGACCTGTTCGCCCAGGCGGCGTTTGACAGTCTGACCGTCCACAAGCTGCTGGAACGGCGGCACATCTACCAGCCCGGCTGCATCAGCCTGCCCGAGGAGGCCATGAACGAAACCATGACCCAGCTCTACCGCCGCGGGCTGACCGTGGTGTCCACCCGGCGCGGCTACGGGCTGTACTTTACCAAGGGCGACACGCTGCAGTTTCTGGAATTACAGGCCGACAACGACCACTGCGCCGACCAGCTTTTGCAGGCCGCGCGGGAAAAGACCGGTGCGGCCAACGCCCGCATCCTGCTGGCCGAGAACCAGACGCTTTACCTCGGCTCAGGCCGCCGCTGCGGCTACGGAATGATCGCCTTTTTAGGCCGCCCTTTCTCTGTGACCGATGCGTATTTCAGGATGCTGCTGTAAGAGGCGGCTCTATCGGCAAGCCACGGAAGGCCTGTACCGTAGGGGCCGGGCATTTCGGGAAAGGCTGCGGGCCGCACATGTGGCCCCCACAAACTGCCGCTCTTATTGGCTGCAAAAAGCAAGAGCAATACCGCATAATTCTAAGTGCCGATACGGCGAGCGAGGTGCGGCAGCTGCTAAGCCAAAAGCGCAGATAATACTGGATGTCTTATCGAGCATTTTGGCAACGCAGATGCCGTGCCGCAGCCGCCGGAGCGGTGCTTAAGCCGCAAGGCGGGAATTATGCGGTGTTGCTCAAGGAATCTATAAAAAAGTTAGGAGTCTCCCATGAGGATTAATCGCACAAATCCGGAGCAGCCTGCGGTCCAGCCGGTGCAGAGCCATGCACCGCTCAAGGCGCAGACCGAGGTAAACGGCTTTGAACTGCCCGAGCAGGAAATCCCGAAGGAAAACCAGAAGGAACCCCCGAAGGCGGCAAAGCCGCCGAAGCCCAAAAAGGAAAAGCCCGCCAAAAAGCCCCGCCGCCAGGCGGTGGAGGAGGTCGAGGACGACGAGGAGAACGAGCAGCCCCGCCGCCGTTTCCCGTTTGGCTGCCTGATCGTGCTCGTCATTCTGGCGCTGGTCGGCTTTGGCGGCTATAAGGTCAGCCAGTTCTACGCCGAGCTGGACGGCCAGAAAACGCTGGGCCCGACCCAGACCATCACCGTGCCCGAGGGTTCGTCCGTCGCCGGCATTGCGACCCAGCTCAAGGACGCCGGTGTCATCGAGTATGACTGGCTGTTCAAGCAGTACGTCAAGTACAGCGGTAAGGCCGGTGAAATCCAGTACGGCGACTTTGAAGTCCAGTCCGGCATGGCCTACAACGACATCATCAAGGCACTGTCCGTCGTGACCCGCCGTGCAACGGTGAACGTCACGATTCCCGAGGGCACAACTGCCGTCGGCGTGGCGCAGATTTTCGTGGACGCGGGCCTTGTGGACGACGTGGACACCTTCCTGTCCTGCGCCAACGGCAACGACGGCACGGATTGGAGCAAGTACGATTTCTGGAACGCCATCCCCGACAATGACCGCCTGATGAAGTGCGAGGGCTATCTTTTCCCGGACACCTACAATCTCTATAAGGACGAGAGCGTCGACTACTATGTGGATGCCCTCTACGGCGAGTTTGCGTCCAAGACCGCCGCTCTGGCCGACACGGTCGCCGCCAAGGGCACGAGCCTGGACGACGTGGTCAAGCTGGCCAGCTTCATTCAGGAGGAGGCCGGTTTGGAGAGCGAGGACGCCAGGGTCAGCGCCTGCTTCCACAACCGCCTGGAATCCAGCGACCCGCAGTGGGCCGAGCACAAGCTGGAATCCAATGCCAGCAGCTATATCATGCAGGACAGCGAGAACAACTATCTGTGGAACTCCCCGACGGCGGAGTACTTCGGCTGGCCGGAGCAGGGCGCGATCCCCGACGACGTGCTGGCCCTGTACGACACCTATGCCATCAGCGGCCTGCCCGCAGGCCCCATCTCCTGCCCGGGCTACGCCGCCATGGAGGCCGCGCTGAACCCCGATGAGGAGTATATCAACGAGGGGTACTACTTCTTTGTCACGGGCCATCCCGGCACCGATGTGGCAGGGCAGTACTTCTACGCCAAGACCGCCGACGAGCACTACCAGAACTGCGTCAAGGCCGGGTGGGCGTCGTAAGCGCGCAAGCTGCCCTGTAGGGGCCGCACATGTGCGGCCCGCAACTTCCCGTGGAATGCTGTGCTTTGGCAAACACGCGGGCCGGGCATGCCCGGCCCCTACAGCACGGACCCACGGCACACCACACATCAAATCCCCAAGCGCCCGCTTCCTACCGGGCGCTTTTTACGCAAAACGGAGGAAATCACTATGCTGCAACAGCCGGAACTGCTGGCCCCCGCGGGCAGCCTGGAAACGCTGAAATACGCCGTCATGTACGGCGCAGATGCCGTCTACTGCGCCCTGCCGGAATTTGGCATGCGCGCCGCACCCGTCAACCTGACCGTGGGCGAACTGCACGAGGGCTGCATCTTTGCCCATGCCCGCGGCAAAAAGGTCTATCTGACGCTGAACACCCTGCCCACGAATGAGGAACTTTCCAAGCTGCCCCGGTACATTCAGGACGCTGCCGAGGCGGGCGTGGATGCGTTCATCATTGCCGACCTTGGTGTGCTGGCGCTGGCCAAAAAATACGCCCCGCAGGTCGAGCGTCATGTCTCGACCCAGGCAGGCATCACGAACTATGAGGCTGCGAAGGTCTGCTACGAGCTGGGAGCCAAGCGCGTTGTGCTGGCCCGCGAGCTGCCCCTGACCGAGATCGCGCAGATCCGCGACAACTGCCCGCAGGATCTGGAGCTGGAGGCGTTCGTCCACGGCGCCATGTGCATGAGCGTGTCCGGGCGGTGCCTGCTGTCCAGCTACATGGCAGGACGCAGCGGCAACCGCGGCGAGTGCGCCCAGCCCTGCCGCTGGAAGTACAGCCTGGTGGAGGAGCACCGCCCCGGTCAGTACATGGAGATCGGCGAGAGCGAGGACAACGGCAGCTACATCCTGAACGCCAATGACCTGTGCACCGCGCCGTTTATAGATTTGATTTGTAAAGCGGGCGTTGACTCGCTGAAGATCGAGGGCCGCGCCAAGACGTTCTATTATGTTGCATCTGTCGTCAGCGCCTACCGCCGCGCACTGGACGCTTTCCTGGCGGACCCGTACAACGATAGCTTTGAGCTGCCCGACGACGTCATTGAGGAGCTGAACCGCACGAGCCACCGCCATTACTCGCCGGGATTTTACTTCGGCAAGGAGCAGGCCCAGCAGACTCCCAGCCACACCTATGTGCGCGACTGGGATTTCATCGGCACGGTGGACAGCTGGGAGAACGGCGTTGCCCACTGCACCCAGCGCGGCAAGTTCGCGGTGGGGGACAGCATCGAAATTTTGCAGCCCGACGGCAGCGTCGTCAAGCTGACGCCTGCGTGGATCGAGAACGCCGACGGCGAGCGCGTGGACGCCACCCCGCACCCGATGATGCAGTACACCATCCCCTGCGAGACGCCGCTGATGGCGTACAGCCTGATTCGGATGCAGAAGCAGTGATTGTACTTTGCCGGGGCGGATGCTTGCATCGACCCGCGGGCAGATGCGAGCATCCGCCCCTACAAAGCAGCCGCAAAAATAATAAAAAAATCTGCAAAAATCTCTTGACTTTTCTGTCGGTATCCCTTATAATAGTTCCTGCGCTGGTCGTGAGGTGCACGTCACACAACGCCGCGCAGGCTGGGTATGGCCCGGTAGTTCAGTTGGTTAGAACGCTAGCCTGTCACGCTAGAG
>ERZ772867.4180-NODE-4180-length-11125-cov-4.055375_pt1 | contig 11125 bp, 8 predicted proteins | sample MGYA00511341_ERZ772867 | MGnify/ENA primary metagenome ERZ772867 (study PRJEB29015, sample SAMEA2737707) | human gut metagenome | biome: human gut; feature: human-associated habitat; material: faeces | place: China | collected 2012 ... | reverse complement strand
TCCTAAGTTGACGCAGACCTCCACATAGCCGTCCGGCTGCACCGGTCCCGGAAATCCCATGCCTGCGCCGATCACGGCATCCATCGGAATTCCCCGCTCGTTCAATTTCTTCCTGATCGAAGCGGCTACATCCGGAAGAATGTACGCCCCATTCTCTTCCTTGCGGCTCGGAACCTCCCACTTATAAACAAGCGTTCCGTCCGTCTCAAAAATACCAATCTTAACCGTCGTTCCACCGACGTCTATCCCAATACATTTTTTTTCCATGTCTGGATCCCTTCCCTTACGGCTGCACTGGCAGCCTTTCTTCTATGCCCTCATCTTTTTTCTGCGCTGGCTCTTATTATACGCAATGCATCCCCGTTTTGCAAGGTTTGGAAAGCAAAATACACCTGCCTGCCGGAGAAAGGCGCATTTCTGCTTAAGCGATACTGCTTTCTTTTCTGCCGACAGACAGGTGCCTGTCTTTTATCTTATTTTTCTTTCAAAATCAGCATTATTTCAGGCTCTTAGCCACCTCTACCACATGCTCAACGGTAAAGCCGAATTTCTTGAACAGAAGCCCTGCCGGTGCGCTGGCACCGAAACGTTCCATCGCGATGATCTTGCCGTCTAAGCCGGTGTACTTGTCCCAGCCAAAGCTTCCAAGCGCCTCTACTGCTACACGGCGGCGTACTTCTCTCGGAAGTACGGACTCCTTGTACTCCTCGCTCTGCTCCTCGAACAGATCCATACACGGCATGGAGACAACGCGGACTTTCTGACCTTCTGCTGCCAGAGTCTCTTTTGCATGAACCGCCAGAGCCACCTCGGAACCGCTGGCAATCAGAATTAACTCCGGTGTGCCCTCGCAGTCGTCGATGATGTAGCCGCCCTTTAATGCCTCACGGCTGCTGCCTGCCATCGGCTCCAGATTCTGTCTGGTCAGCACCAGTGCGGTCGGTGTGTGCTCGGAAGTAACAGCACTGTACCAAGCTGCCTCTGTCTCGGTCGCATCGCACGGGCGGAATACATGGAAGTTCGGCATCGCACGCAGCGCTGCCATCTGCTCGATCGGCTCATGGGTCGGTCCATCCTCGCCAACGCCGATGCTGTCATGCGTAAATACATAGGTCAGCGGCACGCCCATCAGTGCAGACAGTCTTGCCATCGGTTTGCAGTAATCACTGAATACAAAGAAGGTCGATACATACGCACGCAGACCGCCGTGCAGCATGATGCCATTTCCGATCGCTGCCATCGCAAGTTCGCGGACACCGAAGTGCAGGTTACGTCCAGCTCTGTCCTCCTTGGAGAAGTCGCCCGCATCCTTCATGTTGGTCTTGTTGGACGGTGCTAGGTCAGCAGAACCGCCAAACAGGTTCGGCAGAACATCCTTGATGTAGTTGATCAGGCGTCCGGAGATCGCACGGCTTGCTTCCGGTTTCTCCTGTTTTGCCCAGAATCCGGCGTCATCTTTCAGCGCCTCGCCCGCCTTTGCATTGTGATACTGGTTCCAGAGCACTTCCATCTCCGGATATTCCCCGCAGTAAGCGGCAAACATCACGTTCCATGCAGCTTCTACCTCTGCCTTCTGCTCTGCGATCTCGGAGTAGTTTTTGTATACCTCTTCCGGTACGAAGAACGGCTCTTCGCTCGGCCAGTTTAAGTTCTTTCTGAGTGCTTCCACATTCTCCACGCCCAGCGGCTCGCCGTGTGCGCTCGCCTTGCCCTGTTTTGCCGGGCAGCCGAAGCCGATCTGCGTCTTGATGGTGATAAAGGACGGATGCTCGGTATCTGCCTTTGCAGCCTCGATCGCCTTGCCGATCGCGTCGATATCATTGCCGTCTTCTACAGTGATCGTCTGGAAACCAAATGCCTGCATACGCTCCTGTACATTCTCACGGAATGCGATGTCGGTGCTTCCCTCGATGGAGATGCGGTTGGAATCATAGAGAACAATCAGCTTGGAAAGTCCCAGGGTACCTGCCAGAGAGAATGCCTCAGAGGAAATGCCTTCCATCATACATCCATCGCCGCCCAATACATAGGTATAATGGTCAACTACCGGATAATTTTCTTTGTTGAATATGCTTTCCAGATGTGCCTCAGCCATCGCCATGCCGACTGCCATACCCATACCTGCGCCCAGCGGACCGGTCGTCGCCTCAACGCCAACGGTATGACCATATTCCGGATGTCCCGGAGTCTTGGAATCTAACTGGCGGAAGTTCATCAGATCTTCTTTGGAAAGATTTCCGTAGCCAAACAGGTGCAGCAGAGAGTACAGCAGCATGGAACCATGACCGCCGGATAAGATGAAACGGTCTCTGTTCTCCCACTTCGGGTTGGCTGGGTTATGGTTCATATGATGTGCCCACAGTTCATAAGCCGCTGCTGCACATCCCAGCGGAAGTCCCGGATGACCGGAATTTGCCTTCTGGATTGCGTCTGCGGATAAAATCCGGATCGCGTTTACGGATAATGTGTCAATCTGATTCATAAGTAACCTCCTGCTATGTATCTTAATTTTAAAAACTAAACGTGTGTTATTTGAGGCGGATCTCGCGCATCCGATCGCCGCCGCTGATAATCAGTGAATTGAACGCGCGGCCGTGTGTTACCTGCGCCACAGAGAAATCAAACTCCCCGGCAAACCGCTCCTTGCCGGACAGACTGTAGACCCGACAGGAATTTTCGTTATTTAGGATGACGAAATCGCCCTGTATATTTATGTTACGCCACGAATACGAGAAATCTGCCGTACCCATAGCGGTTCCATCGGATTTAAACATGCTCAAACGGCTCTCACTTCCGCCCTCGGTGTTGTCCGAGATGACCGCCACATAGTCCTTCGACCATGCCACGCCGCGGACTTCCCCGTCGATCTCCGCCTGGCGCACCAGCGCCGGGCTTGTTACATTTTCCAAAGAGAAAAATGCCACCTGATCATCCGCAAATGCACACGCGTGATCCTCGTCGAGAAACCGGACGCGCGGACAGATGCTGTCTCCCAGCTCATCAAAACCTCCGACCAGACGGTCTGGATAATTCTTTCCATATTCGGAGAAATTGTAAAATACAATCCGGTTTTTGAGTGCCCCGTCCTGCAGATACAGGTCGGAAAGCATGACCTGCGTACCATCCGGCGATAAGGAAACGTCCATCAGGTAACCATTTCCCGACATAACCGTCTTGATCGCCCAGTCAAGCTCGCTGCCGTCTTTCTTGAAAAAGGTCACATACGAAGCATTGCTGTCCTCCACCAGCGCCGCCACGATGCCGTATGCCGATACGCTGACGCGCAGGATCGGCAGAAGCGTCGTCGCCTGTCCCTGGCTTCCGGTCTTGTCCACAATATAAATATCATTGCCCTGCTGGTCACCGATCACGGCATAATCGCCGTTAACATAGCAGATCGGTGATTTCAGCTCATAACTCATCGACCAGACCGCCTTGCCGGACTTGTCCAGATAGGAAGCTCCGTCCTTCGTGTATTTCAGGACATTTTCCCCAAATGGAACAAATTCCGTCGTGCTGCTCTCACTCGCCGCAATCTCTTTTTCCCACGCCACCGTATAGTCCGTGTAGGCATGGTTATCTTTATAATACATAAAACCAGCCGCCAAAAGCGCCGCGATTAACACCGCCGTCAGCACCATACGGAGACGTTTCCGTCTGGAATGGCGCTCGGCTTTCTCCGCCACCTCTTCCTCATTTTCCCCGTGGCTTATGCCCCGGCGGGGAAACATGTCCTGCGTGGCGGTGTCGATCACACGCCCTCTCAGCTGCTTTTTCTTCTGTTCCCGTTCAATCGGGTTCATCTCACTCATTTTTTTATCTCCTGTAGCTGGACTGCCATCTTGATTATACACTATTTTAGATGGTTTGGCATTATCTTTTTGCTATTCTCCGGACACATCCGGCAGCACCAGCGTCTGCCCTGCGATAATACGGTTTTCATCGGTCAGATGGTTGACCGCAAGGATATCGTCCAGATGACGGATATTGCCATAAAGCTTAAAACAGATCCCATAGAGCGTCTCCCCGTCCCCGACCGTGTACGTGCCGCCGGGCTTCAAGTTTGTGACCGGATAGTCCTGTCCCGCCGTCGAATTGCCGCCCGGATTCGGCAGGTCGCGCTGTGCCTCCGGCTCCGGCAAAATGTACGGGGCTTTCGTCTCCGCCATTTTTCCGTCCTCTTCGCTCTGCCCGCCGGAAGCCTGTCCATTCTGTCTGCCTGCTATGGCAGTGCCCTCTGTATCTCCATCCGCCGCGCTCTCAAGTGTCCATTTATGCGCCTGTCCTCCGTTTTGCGCTGTTGTTCCGTCTGCATCCACATCCGCGCCGGCCTCGCCGCTCTCAAGCGGCGTCACACTGCCGCGGAGCTGTTCCACCGTGACCGCCTCTTTCCCGTCCGCAGTGCCCCGCACACCATCCGGAAGGACGGATACCAGCACACTCTCCATCTCGCGCATTTTCTGGTAATTGCCGAAAAGCACCACGCCGCCGGCAAGCACCGCGACCGAAAGCACGCCGCACAGCGTCCCCAGCGCCCGGATCATCCCGTAACGCGACGCCGCCTCCTGCTGCCGCTCTTCCATCCGGTTACGGAAATCGCGGATCACCCGATCGCCGGTGCCTGTCTCCACCCGGCGGGCGTCCTTCCGCAGAATCATATAGTCCTGCATCATCTGGTTTTTCTCGTAGTATATATGATATCCTTTCAAACGGTAAAACCCGTCCTCCGACATCACATAGTATGCCGCCTCACCGTCCACACCGCTGTTTATGTACATGAGCTGGTTTTTCCCACCGAAATACTGCTTGTGCAGCCGCCAGTAGGTCAGGGGACTTAACATACACCCCGGCGCGCCGCAGATAAACCACCCCTGCACGGTCTTTTTCGGAAATGTCTCCTCCATCCGCTGGTATGCCTTTTTCCATGCCGCCTCCGAAAAGACAATCTTCTCCCCGGCCAGCACAACCTCCTCCATCTCCAGCGCCCCGTCCACAAAGAGGCACGGAACCTCCTGCTGTGGATCCGAATTTCCGAGCAGCAGCCCGACCCGGAGTCCCGGTCCGCCGGATGGATATACCTGTTTCAAATACGTGTTTACATAATCCTCCACATACAACCGGACCACCTCATCCCGCTCGCCGATCTGCCGGATATTTTTCGGCAGTTCTGCGCGGGAACCAGAATATTCTCCCATATGTTCACCCCGCTATGATAGATTCTCCTGAAACCGGGTCTGTACTTGCTTCCATGATTTGATTGCTGCACCGCGCAGCATTTTCAGTGCTGAAAATACCTGCTCAACTACAGTAACATGATTTTCCGTAATTTCAGGAGTATGATGAATTTCTTTCCGCCTATCATAACGCCGATTGCATGCAAAATTTGTCAAACGGAGGCAGCATCCAGGCAAAAATTTTCGACAAGCCCGATCCCCGCGCTGATGCAGTCTGCCAGCTGCATGACGAGTGCCAGGCGGATGCTCTGCAGCATCATCGGATCGTAATGGCTGCAGCCCGCCACGATCCCGGTGATAAAGAGATCTCCGACCGCGTGAAGCTCCTTGCAGACGCCAAGCCCCGGCTTTAAAGACCCGCGCCCTAACGTGACATAGCCGACGTGGCTTTCATCGCCAACCGAGGCATCGACCGCCACCACCAGCGCATCCGGGTAGCCATTTTTTAAAACCTGCACGTAATGTTCCAGGTTCATCGCGTGCACGGGGCGATCAAGTGTTCCGAATACCAGCGTACCGCGCCGCCGTTCCTGTTTGAGTTTATATCCGATCAACGGTCCCAGACTGTCTCCGGTCGAGCGATCCGTGCCGATGCAGAGGAAAACCAGTTTCTTTTTATGCCTTCGGGTCATTTCTTCCTGAATCAGCCCACTTAACTGCCCTGCCAGCTCTCCCACCGCGTCCCGGCGGGCTGAATTGTAGTAATATATCTCCGGACTGCCACCGAACCGGCTGCGTCCCCGTCTGTTCATCTCCCACACCGTCCTGTTTTCTCCCTGCCTGTTGGACAGGGGTTGTTTTACCTTTATTATAGGCGGGGTGGCAGGAAATTATGCGAAAATTGAAGGATATATACACGGACGAAAAAAGATGTGACAGAAGGCAGCTTTACAGCGCCCGGTGTCACATCTTTTTTCTGGTTGTTCCTATATCTAATTATTTATTTTTATGAAATAATTTCCACAGTTTACTTTCCGCCGCGTTCGCGGTACTCTGCGATGACCTCGCTTAAATTAACGGCTGTGCTGTTATCCAGAATATGTTTTAGCGCGTCCAACTTTTCTGGATTCAGAAATTCCTTGCCTAAGTAGCACTCGTAGGTATCTGTGATAAAGATTCTCTTTTCCTTGATTACCGTCTCGGTATAGTGCAGGCGGCTCTCGACCTCCTGATGGCCTTCTTTGAGTTGTTCGAGCTTTGCACGGCTGTTGCTGGTGATCTCATCGGTCAGGATGGTTTTTGTCACATTTTCGAAGGTGTTTAATGCGTCCTTTTTCTTCTTCGCCGTCTCCTCCAGATCCTGCTCCATCTGGGAGATCTCATCGTCGTATTTTTCCAGATCGTAGAGCGCTTCACTGCGATCCCGACGGATCGAGGAGGTGATCACCGCGATCTTGCGGTTGTTCGCCGCGATCAGACTGCGGATCGAACGTCCTTCCTGCAGCGCCGCCAGATGGCGATCCTTCGTCCAGTTTCCAATCAGGATATACAGTCCGCCAAAAACAACCACATCCACGCCGTAGATCATCGCCAGGTATAAAGTCTTCTGTTCTGGAAGCAGCTTGTAGATGCCGCACGGGATCAACAGGAAACAGATCGCAAAGGTAATCAACACCGTCAGAAATTCTTTGAATCCCCTCGGGAAATACAGCGCATAGTACAGTGGGCTTTTGCAGACAAATGGAACACGATCCGACTGGAACAGCGTCCGCATCCGCACGGCAAGCTCTCGGTTGTGCGCGTGAAGCTCCTGCGTTTCTTCCTTAATCCGCTCCTTGATGCCCTGGTTTTTCGCCTTTTCGCGGCGTGTCCGCGTGCGTTTCAGCTTATCCTGCAGCTTCCCAAGCTCATCGTCATAGCTTTTTTCAATCTCATCCCGGCGCTTTTTCACGGTCGAATTCACGGCATCCGCCACCGCTTTCCGCTCCGTCTCCAGCACGCGCAGACGCTTTTTCTCTTCCTGAGCAAGCGTCTCCTCCTGTTTTTCAAACTCCGCCAGCTCCACCACTGCCTGTCTGGCGTCTTCCAGAAATGTTTTCACATCCGTTATCGCCTGTGCCATCTCGCCCCTCCCGGTCTTTGTCTTTTTGTAACGGCTGCCTGCCCTTTATTCTTCCAGCACCTGTATCTCCAGATAATCGAAATCGATGCTCTCGATAAAGTTGTCCTGGGTAAAACGCGCCTTATCGTGGCGTTTGAACTCCTCGATCGTCTTATCCAGCCAGACCGGATGCCCCAGATCAAAGGCATAGCAAATCTGGTCGATCGCGTCAAACACCATCGCCGTTCTCGACATTGTATAATCACCGTTGCTGATCACAATATCCCTAAGCATCCGGTTTTCCTTCATCATTTTTCCCCAAAGACGAAACATCCTGCCGTTCCTTTCCCGCTGTCAAATTTCATTTTTACCGTGTCCGGATGTTCTCTCCGGACATCTTTTCTCACAATCTTATGTCCAGTATATCAGCTTTTTTAAGAGTTGACAAGGCGGGGCTTTTCGGCAAAATTCACTGCCACTGTGTCATCGTGCAGCACTTCCCATTGTGAACCTCACATGGCTAAAGTCACATGCTTCTCAGCCGTTTTAAACGGCAAGACTAAATATCGGCGGATACGCCAGTAACTTAGAATTCGTGCGGATACGCACTTTTCCCATGCCGGATACGGCTGGTTTCCACATTACAGGTAGTCCGCTGTATATCTGCCTGCGTTTATGCCGCTTTTAAATTGTTTACTTCTACATAAAGCTTTCTTAAATCTGCATAAACACATGAGGTTCTACGCTTCACTGCAGGTACTTTTGCCTCCAGTGAAGACCTTCCCGTTTCCGGCAAGGGTTTTAAAAGTTCCCGTATAAAATATCTCACTCCGATATTATAAAAAAACGCCTCTATCAGTTTTTGCTGATAAAAGCGTTTTTTATTCTATGTTCCATTTTCTATGTGTAGATCTGGGCTGCAGTTTCCTTCATGGAACATGCCAGAGTGAACGCCGCAGAACGCATATTCTTTTACAGACCCGCTCCTTACAGTCTCTTAAGCAGCGCCTCTCTCGCTTCCTCATAGCCCGGTTTGCCAAGCAATGCAAACATATTTTTCTTATAGCTCTCTACGCCCGGCTGGTTGAACGGATTGACGCCCAGAAGGTATCCACTGACGCCGCAGGCAAATTCGAAGAAATAGAAGAGCTGTCCTAAGCTGTACGCATCCATCGCCGGGATCGTCACTTTCAGGTTCGGCACACTGCCGTCGGTATGTGCCAGAATCGTGCCGTTCATCGCACTCTTGTTGACGAAATCCACGCTCTTGCCAGCCAGATAGTTCATACCGTCCGTGTCAACATCTTCTTTCTTCAAAATGATCTCCGCCGGAGATTCAGCCACTTCCAGAACTGTCTCAAACATGATTCTCGCGCCGTCCTGGATGAACTGACCCATCGAATGAAGATCGGTCGTTAAATCAACCGCTGCCGGGAAAATACCTTTCTGATCCTTGCCCTCGCTCTCGCCGTAGAGCTGTTTCCACCACTCCGATACATAGTGCAGGCTCGGCTCATAGTTTGCCACAATCTCGACCTGTTTTCCCTTCCGGAGCAGAATGTTGCGGACCGCCGCATATAACAGAGCAGAATTCTTCTCAAACGGAGTCTCCAGTGCATTCTTTCTCGCGTCTGCCGCGCCCTGCATCAACGCATCTATATCCGCGCCGCTGACCGCGATCGGAAGCAGACCGACTGCCGTCAGGACGGAGAAACGACCGCCAACATCATCCGGAACCACGAAGGACTCATAGCCCTCTTCATTTGCCAGATTCTTGAGTGCTCCCCGCGCCCGGTCTGTCGTCGCGTAGATTCGCTTGTTTGCCTCTTCTTTACCATATTTCTCAATCAGCATCTCCTTAAATACACGGAATGCGATCGCCGGCTCCGTTGTCGTACCGGACTTAGAAATAATATTGATAGAGAAATCTTTTCCATCGACCAAATCCATCAGATCATGGATGTATTTGCTGCTGATGCTGTTGCCAACGAAGTAAATCTCCGGTGTTTTTCTTTTTTCTTTCGGAAGATTATTGTAAAAACTATGGGACAGGAACTCGATCGCCGCTCTTGCGCCCAGATACGAACCGCCGATACCGATTACCAGCAGGACATCGGAATCCTTCTGAATCTTCTCCGCTGCTTTTTTGATGCGTCCGAACTCTTCCTTATCATAGTCCACCGGAAGGTCGATCCATCCAAGAAAATCATTGCCCGCGCCGGTCTTTTCTACCAGCGTCTCTCTTGCCGCCTGCACGCCCGCCTTGATACCGGCGATCTCTTCCTCATGAATAAATGCAGCTGCTTTTGAATAATCAAAGATCACATCTTTTCCCATATGTTTCCTCTCCTTTGCATTTCAGCCGTCCGCAGGCGGCGTGATTACTTTGTCAAAAACTTAACTTATCTTTATTATAGCAATCTGGACACCCGTGTGCAACCAGTTTTCAGTTGGAATCATCATTTACAACCCCGATAAATACTCCCTCATAATATCCCCCAGAACCTGCGCCTCCTCGCGGCTCAAACCTTTCATCCAGTCACCCGCATTTGCCTCGCCATTTCGTGTTTTCCGCGTATCCCGGCTTGCTGCAATCTGGTCGAGGCTCTGCTTCAAATACTCCATTTCCTTGTCGCCGGAACGCTCCTTCGCTTCCTGCCTGGGACCCGTATTGTTTTCCGTTTCATTTCCTGATACCATCCGGCGATCCGTAAGATGCCCATCTGTCTCATGCTTGTCCCGTTCCTCCGGTTCGCGCGGTGCAGTGCGAACTGCCCGCATCAGATTCTGTGCCCGTGCATCCCGCTCACGGAACGGATTCACTCTCATCGCTGTCCGCGATTTTCCTTTTTCAAACTCCGTTTCTCCCAGATCCCGGTTATCCGTTTCAGCATCATCCCGACCACTCACGCCGCGATCTGCCCGCAGAGTACTCTGCAGCCATTTCGGCATTTCCCGCACATTCGAGTCCACGCCAGCAACTCCGCCGGATACTCCAGAGGCTCCGGACATTTCCTGTCCGCGCGTCTCCTTCTCACGTGCCGCCCGAAGGAACACCGAATTATCCACATACTCCAAAAGCGCCGTTTCCAGCCGCTGCTGTTTCTGGTCAATCTGGAAACAGCTATCGATAAATGCCAGAAACAGACCGCTCATGACAGCTGCCGACGCATACAGCACAATATAGCTCGCATCCAGCTCATACCAGTACGCCAGAAATGCCTCCGCTGCTCCGGTCAGAAGCCCTAAAAGCACCATTTCCATTGACACGCCGTTCCACGCATCCAGCGAAATATGTAAAAATGAAAATCCGTCAATCTGCTTGTCCAGATATGCCTGCGTGTTCACGATGTTCTGTCCCAAACGGCAGGTATTTTCCAACCGCTGCTTCAGATTTTGAAGATTCTTGTTCCGGGTCATCGCCATGTTGTCAGTTTCTTTTAATAATCTTTTGTAGAGGCTCCGTGTAATCAACTTGCTGACAAATCCGATCATTCCGATTGCCGCAAGAACGGACAGCGCTTTTCCAGTTTGTAAAAATTCCAGCATAAAAAAGCTCCCCTTTCTCTACTTCCGGATCACTTCCGGGTGGCTTGCCACAGGTCAGGTTTAGGCGCTTCGCAGTTTGTCTCTTGCAATTTGCTTTTCACATTTTGCTTTTCACATTCTGTTTTTTGCGCCTGTCAAATCCCGTCTGCATCGTGGCTTTATTATATCCACCGAAAGAGTCTTTGTGAAGATGAGAAAGGGGAAAATCGTTCGTCAAATTCTGCCTTAATTCGATTTTTAATGGGGGTTTAACAACACTTTGCAAGAATTCTCCCATCCTCTCTAGGTGGTGAGATGAATT
>ERZ772867.4168-NODE-4168-length-11163-cov-2.342996_pt1 | contig 11163 bp, 10 predicted proteins | sample MGYA00511341_ERZ772867 | MGnify/ENA primary metagenome ERZ772867 (study PRJEB29015, sample SAMEA2737707) | human gut metagenome | biome: human gut; feature: human-associated habitat; material: faeces | place: China | collected 2012 ... | reverse complement strand
TGTCGACCGCATTTTCACGCGCGTCGGCGCGTCGGACGATTTGGCGAGCGGGCAATCCACATTCATGGTGGAAATGAACGAAATGGCGCACATTCTGCGAAGCGCTACCTCAAAGTCGTTGATTGTGCTTGATGAAATCGGTCGAGGCACCAGCACGTTTGACGGCCTGAGCATCGCGTGGGCCGTTGTGGAATATCTGGTGGATAAAAAGAAGATCGGCGCCAAGACACTGTTTGCGACGCATTACCACGAGCTCAGCGAGCTGGAAGGGCGGCTTGGCGGTGTGGTCAACTATCGCATCAGCGTAAAGGAGCACGGCGAGGACATCATCTTCCTGCGCAAAATCGAGCGCGGCGGCGCGGATAAAAGCTTTGGCATTCACGTCGCGCACCTGGCTGGAATGCCGAGACCCGTCATCATGCGCGCGCATGAAATTCTGGCGCGGCTGGAAACGAACGACGTCAGCCAGAGCACCATCGGCCAGAATATTCTGGGTGAGGAAGAAAAAAAACCGAAGCAGGTCAACCTTTTCGAAGCGCCCGCCATGGATCTGGTTGAAGAAATCCGAGCGCTTGACGTGATGAGCATGACGCCGATTGAAGCACTCAATACGCTGTTTACGCTCAAAGAAAAGGCGCGCAAAGCGTAACTCTATTCAAATCAACGCTATAAAAAAGAAAGGAAGGCTGCCGTGGAAGACAGACCGATACTCAAGCTCAATCAGGAGCTGATTGGCAAGATTGCCGCAGGCGAAGTCGTTGAAAGCCCCGCCTCGGCGATCAAGGAGCTGGTGGAAAACAGCTTAGACGCAGGCGCAACATGCGTCACCGTGGAAATCCGAGACGGCGGCATTGCCTATCTGCGCGTCACGGATAACGGACGCGGAATCCGCGCCCGTGACGTCCGTATGGCCTTTGAACGCCACGCGACAAGCAAAATCACAAAATCGGACGATCTGTTCGCCCTGCACACGCTGGGCTTCCGCGGCGAGGCGCTGGCCTCCATCGCGGCGGTATCCAAATTAACGATAACGACACGCAGCATCCACGAGGAAACGGGAACACGCGCGATCAACGAAGGCGGAGAGATCAAGAGCATCACGGAAGCGGCCAGTCCGCAGGGGACGACCATTGTGGCGCGCGAGCTGTTTTACAACACGCCGGTGCGCCTCAAGTTTCTGAAAAAACCGGCGACTGAAGCCGCGAAGGTCGCTGAGATGATCGCGCGGCTGATTCTCGCGCACCCGGATGTGTCCTTCCGTTTGATTCACAACGGCAAACAAATTTACGCCAGCTCCGGCAACGGAGATCTGCGTAGCGCAGTATTCAGCCTGTACGGCCGGGAAATCGCCGGCGCGATGATCGCGGTAAAATCAGAAGGCGCGGTCGCGGTCAGCGGTCTTGTCGGCGTAGGGCTTCAGGCCAGATCGAACCGCGCGCGCCAGACGTTTATCGTCAACGGGCGCACCATCCGCAGTCAGGTCTTGACGCAGGCGCTGGAGGACGGCTGCCGCGAGCGCGTGACCATCGGACATTATCCCATCTGCGTATTGAACATCGAGATGCCGACGAACATGGTGGACGTCAATGTGCACCCCAACAAGCTGGAAGTGCGTTTCAGCGACGAGCGTTTGCTTTACGAAAATGTTTGCGGCGCTGTAACTGACAGCTTTTCGGTTTCGCCGCTGAAAAGCGCGCCGCATATGACGCTGACCCGCGAAGTGCCGCAGACGACGCTCCGCCCCAGCGTTGTGCAGGTGATTGATACGCAGACCGAGGAAGGCATCGAGCAAGCGCGCGAGCAGCTCAAGGCAGAAGCGCCGCAGCCGACGGTGCGCGCCATCAACATCAAAATCGCCCCGCCGCAGCAAACGACCGTAAGCCCATCGACGGAGGAGACGGAGAGCACGCCCACCCCTCGGCAGCAGGCTGAATTCACGTCGTTTGTGACGCAGTATTTCGGCGGCGCGGCGCTTCGCGAAAACGCCGTGCCCGGCAGAAAAGAACCGCTCGCCTTTGCCAAGCTGAACGATGCGCTGCCGGAGCGCAAAGCACCGGAAAGCACCCGCGAAAACGAGCCGACAGCGCAAAATGCGTCTGCGCTCGCTCCCCGGCAGGAAGCGGTTCAGCAGGAGCTTCTGCCCAAAGCGGAAAGCAATTCCCTAGGCGACGAGCTGAGCGGCTATTCGATGGTGGGTGTGGCGTTTGACACTTATATCATTCTTCAAAATCAGAAACAACTGATCTTGATCGATCAGCATGCCGCGCATGAACGGATTCTTTACGAAAAAATGATGCGGGAAATCGACGCGGGAACGGGTTCTCAGGTGCTGATGGTCGCGCAAGTGGTGCACGTAACGCCGCAGGACGCAGTAAAAATTGAGGCGTATCGAGAAGATATCCGTGCCGCCGGGTTTGACATTGAACCGTTCGGCGACGACGCATATCAGATTCGCGCCGTGCCGAATGTGCTCGGTATCCCTCAAACAAAAAGCGCTTTTCTGGATATGGTAGATCGCCTCGGAGAATTGCGCGTGCTTTCAACGGCGCAGAAGCGGAGAGACGCAATTCTGCAAATGGCCTGCAAAAAAGCGGTGAAGGGCGGCGATAAGCTGACGATGGAGGAAATCAAGCCTCTGTTGGCGGATATGCTTCGCACAAACGCGCCGCCGACCTGTCCGCACGGCCGCCCGCTGGTCGTTGTGCTTGAACGCACGGAAATTGAAAAGCGGTTTCGGCGAATCAACGACTAATCGTTCCATCGGGAGAAAAAAATGAAACCGATTTTATTGGCGCTTGTCGGACCGACGGGCGTTGGCAAGACGCAGGTATCGCTGGATGTGGCAAGCGCGTTAAACGCGGAAATCCTATCCATGGATTCCATGCAGATTTATCGCGGCATGGATATCGGAACGGCGAAATCATCCTTTGAAGAAAGACGAGGGATCGCCCACCACATGATTGACGTTGCCGATCCGAGCGAACGATTCACGGTAGCGGATTATCGCGATCAGGCGATCCCGATTATCGACGATATTCTATCCCGCGGAAAGCAGCCGATGTTGGTAGGCGGAACGGGGCTGTATCTGGACGCAATTCGCTACGACATGAACCTCGGAAGAAAAGGCGCAGACGAGGCAATCCGTCTGCGGCTGAGAAAAATCGCGGAGGAACCTGATGGGCAGCTTCGGCTGCACGAAATGCTGAGGACGGTGGATCCGCAGACGGCGGAAAAGCTGCATCCAAACGACGTGCGACGGGTCATGCGCGCGCTTGAAATCTACGAAACCTCCGGCAAAACCAAGAGCGAGCAGGCGGACAGCGCGCGCGCGGAAGGCAAATACCATGTATTGGTTTACGGGCTGTCGCAGCCGCGCGAAATCATGTATGCGCGAATCAACGCGCGCGTGGATGAAATGATGGAAGCCGGGCTTGTAAACGAGGTCAAAGCGCTGTTGACGCAGGGCGTCAAACCGAACTGCGAGGGCGGCGCGATGCAGGCGATTGGTTATAAGGAAATCGTCAGCGCGCTGCAGGGCGATATTTCCATGGAGCGTGCAGTGGAATTGATTAAGCAAAATTCCAGACGCTACGCCAAACGCCAATGGACGTGGTTCAGGCACGATGCGCAGACAAAATGGTTTGATTACACGGATTTCTCCACACGGGAATCACTTGAAGATACGCTGCTGCAACGCATCCAAGCGGATTGCGCCGCTTATGCACAGCAGACATGAAGAACAGACCGGGGACTAAAAAACCTCGGTCTGTTTCTTTAGACGAAGCGAACATGCGGATGGAATCCGCCATAGGCTAATACCGACTCAAACAAGACGAGAGGTGGATGCCATGGACAGAAGCTGCTGTGACGAAGGACGCGGCAAACCAAGCCGAATATGCGGAAGCGGCGAATACATCGTTGAAAAAGTCATCGGCCGGTTTCGGCAATCATGCTGTTACAGCGGTCATCTGACCCTTGAGCAGGGGCAAAGCAATTGCCCGCCCCTGTGTCTAAGACACGTCGAGGTCATCGACATCAAACCCATCTGCACATCATGCTGCCATCCATGCGGCATGCAACGGCTTTGCCTGACGCTGACGCTGTTCGGCACAGATGGGCGAGGCTGCCGATATCAAGCCCAAACACAGATTGAGGTTGAAGTCCGAAATGTGCAGAGCAGACCGAACGTCGGTCTGGAAAATCTAAGAAGAGGTGCGCGCGTCTGCGTAAAATATGCACAATACTGTCCTTCGGTCGGTTTTGACGTCGAGCTGCTGATCGAGCTTGAAACGCTGATCACCTGTCTTTGCGTGATGGGGCAAAAGGGCGTGTGCACGCAAAATTGCCCGCAGCTTCCGCTTTATCCGCCACCTCCGCAGCATAAAGGTGAATGTTCGTGCGAATGGCCGGGATAAAACGAAAAAAGGGTTGAACGAACGCGCAAAGTGATGTAGAATGATAAAATCAATTTTGATATCAAGATGAAGGGGTAAAGATACGTATGCAGATGCTGAAGGATGCGATTCTGGAAAGAGGCAAGGCGCTCAATCAGGATATTCTGTTGGTGGATTCTTTTCTAAATCATCAGGTCGACGTTGCGCTGATGAAGGCCATCGGCGAAACGTTTGCCGAGCATTTCGCCAACCGGGGCATTACGCGAGTGGTGACGATCGAAAGTTCCGGCATTGCGCCCGCTTCCTTTACTGCGCTGGCGTTAGGGCTTCCGCTTGTAATCATGAAAAAGCAGACCTCCCGCATTTTGAACGGCGATCTGCTTCAGACGACGGTGCGCTCCTTTACAAAAGGCACGGAGTATCAACTGTCCGTAAAGCATGAGTTTTTAAATGCGGACGACAACATTCTGCTGATTGATGATTTTCTGGCCAGCGGCGAAGCGGCGTTCGGCGTCATCACGCTGGCTAAGCAGGCCGGCGCAAAAATCAGCGGCGTTGGCATCGTGATTGAAAAAGCCTTCCAGAGCGGCCACAAGCGTCTGGAGGACGCGGGCATCGACGTGTATTCTCTGGCGCGCATCGCCTCCATGTCTGCCGATCGTATCGAATTTGTAGATTGAGTTTCCCAACTCCTTCCGCGGCGGATTTCGGTCTGCCGCGTTTTGTTTTGCCAAAAAATCGAAGAGTTTACCGTTTATTTTTCTGCGCAATTTGCTAAAACGGCGAATTTCTGGTGCAAGCGGCACCAGAATATGATATAATGAAATGAAAATGCATACGGTTTGCAGCCCGCGCCTGTCGCGCGGTTCGTACTTTTCAGCATCGAGAGGATATCGAGGAGGTTTTATATATGATTCAACCTGTGCTTCCGCTGATTCTGGCATCCGGCTCACCCAGACGCCGCGAATTGCTGGATTTGATGGGGCTGACATATACCGTGGAAACGCCGGACGTGGATGAGAGCTTCTCGGGTCGTCCGTCGGAAACCGTTATGGAGATTTCACGCCGCAAGGCTGCCGCAGTCGCGGCTCGTCACAGCGATTCAATCATCATCGCGGCAGATACGCTCGTTTTTGCGGATGGCGCGCTCGGCCGGAAAGAGCGAAGGAGATGCTGCGCAGCCTTGCCGGAAACTGGCATCACGTCTACACCGGCATCACGGTCATTAACACGCGCAGCGGCCGTATTCTCCGCAATGTGGATAAAACGCGCGTCCATCTTGTTCCCATGACGGAGCAGGAGATTGACGCCTATGTGGCGACCGGCGAGCCGCTGGACAAAGCCGGCGCATACGGAATCCAAGGCATGGGCGGCATGTTTGTGGATCGAATCGACGGATCCTATTCCAATGTTGTTGGGCTTCCGATGTCGATGCTGCGCATCATGCTGGCGCAGGTCGGCGGCGTGGATGAACGAGGAGTTATTTAATGGCAGGTTTTCAATTTGTTTCGCCGGATATCGCAGTGGATATCGGCACGGATAATACCCGTGTTTACGTCAAGGACAAGGGCATCGTCGTCAACGAGCCTTCCGTGGTCATCACGCGGGGAGAGGGGCCGCGCAATATCGTTGCCGTAGGCGACAGCGCGGAGGAGATGATCGGCCGCGCGGGCGGAAATATCCGCATTATTCACCCCTTGAGGGACGGCGTGATCGTCGATTACGAGATGGCGCAGATCATGATCCACTACTTTGTCAGCAAGGCGATTGGAACGCGGCGCTTTGTGCGTCCGCGCGTGGTGGTGACCATGCCGGGCGACGTCAGCAAGGTTGAGCGGCGCGGTGATCAACACGATGGAAAAAATCGGCGCGCGGCAGATTTTCGTAGTTGAGCAGGCGTTTGCCGCCGCGCTGGGAACCGGTCTGCCCGTGTATGAGCCGCAAGGCAGCTTTGTTGTGGATATCGGCGGTGGCACGACCGAGGTTGCGCTGGTTTCGATGGGCGGCGTTGTGCTGTCCCACTCGGTTCGCGTCGCAGGCAACAAGATTGACGAAGCCATCGCGGGCTTTTTGAAAAAACAGCATGCGATTCTGGTGACGGATCGCGTAGCGGAGCAGATCAAGTTCGACCTGGCCGACGTTCGCAGCGAAAAGAAAATGGAGCATATCGCTGTCGTTCGCGGCCGCGACATCGCAACCGGCATGCCGCTGACGGTGGATGTGAATATGGCGAACGTCAGCGAGGCCATCCGGGAACCGCTTCAGGAAATCCTCGGCGCCATCAAATGGGTGCTGGGGCGCGTTCCGCCGGAGCTTTGCTCGGATATCCTGCAAAATGGTATCTATCTGACGGGCGGTTCGGCGGCGCTGCCGAATTTGGATACCATGATTGCGACGGAATTTGGCGTACCGGTATCTGTCGCCAGAGACGCGGGCGAATGCACGACGCTCGGCGCAGGCTATATGGCGGATCACTTTGACATGCTGGGCGGCGTGAGCGGCAAAAACGATTAAGGCTCACCTGCAGGGGAAGGCAAGCGATGAAGAAAAAACATCCTTTTTTATACAACGTCATCCGCAGATCCATCGTGGTGATTCTGCTGGCGATGATGGTGCTGACGGCCTACAATCAATCCACCGGATCTCTCGTTTCACCGGAGGGCTTTCTGGCGAAAATCATCACGCCGGTGCAGGGCTTCGTGTCTCAGGCCAGTCAGAATATCTCCAGTTATCTGTATCGTGTGAAGCTGAGAAGCAATATCGAGTACGAATACAATCAGCTCAAGGCGCAAAACGACGAGCTTACGCTGCGCAGCATCCTATACGAGGAGCTTGAGCAGGAAAACGCGCAGCTTCGCGCCCTGCTTGGCGAATATGAGACACGTTCGACGATGAACCCGATGCTCGCGCGCGTCATCGCCAGTGAAACGGGCAACTATTTCTCTACGTTTACCATCAACAAAGGCAAAAAAGACGGCGTAGATACGCAGATGGCCGTCATCACATCCGAAGGTCTGGTGGGCTACACATACGAGGTCTTTGATACCACGTCGAAGGTCATCACGATTATCGACGATCAGGCCAGCCTTGCCGCGCTGATTGAAAGCAGCCGCGACCAAGGCGCTGTCAAGGGCACGCTGGGCAGCACGGGCGAGCCGCTCTGCCGCATGTACTATCTCTCCGCAGACAGCGTACCCCGGCCGGGCGACCGGGTGATTACTTCCGGCGTAGGCGTATCCTTCCCGAAGGGTCTGTTGATCGGATACGTCCGCGAGAGTACCCGTGCCATCGAGGATAACAAGCATTACATTGTCGTGGAGCCTGCCGCGGACTTTGAGCATATCGAAAATGTGCTTGTCCTGCGGTACTATGCCGACGTTGAGGAAATGCCGGACAACTACGACAACACGGAGGTCATCATCGCGCCTGTCGCGACGGCCAGACCGCAGGCTGTGATCGAAGAGGAGCGCCTGACGAATTCCACGCCTGTTCCGCTGCCGGATGCACCGGGGCGCGTAACGCCGACCCCGACGCCCGAAACGCTGGACATTATGATTGACGAGGAGGCCATGGGCGATCTGGCGGAGCGCATCGCAACACCGACGCCTGCGCCGGAAATGACGCCCGAGCCGATTTACGATGATCCCGAGGTTGACGCGCCTTTCCCGGATGATCTGTGAGCCGACGGCATGAGGTGAGAAGATGTCAAGAGCAATACGGATTGTCATAACGGTGATTCTGGCGTGCATATGTCAGACGGATTTGGTCAAGTACATCCGAATCGCGACGATTGCGCCGGACATGCTGACGGTCTTTCTCGTGCTGCTGACAGGCTATACCGGCGCATATGGGGGGTTTTGCGCCGGCAGCCTGCTCGCCATGCTGTACGACGCGAGCGTGGGCTACGTTCTGGCGATCAATCTGGTTTGCTACACGTTCATCGGGTGGGCGTCGCCGATGCTGCGCCGCGCAATGAACGTGAAGCTCAGAAAAGTAAAACACAAAAGCTATCTGGAATTGATGCTCATCTGCTTTTTCCTGACGCTGATGCGGGAGATCGTCTATATCGGCTATCTGTTCCTCATCGGCGCAGAGCAGAGCATGGTGACGATTCTGCGCGCGCTGCTCTGCGCGGCATACAGCTCGGCCATGATTCTGCCCGGCTCGTTCGTCGTGCATAAAATTATGAGCGTCCATCCGTTTAAGAGGAAGCATGGCGATGATTTGACGGGAGATTCAGACATCATGGGAAACAATCGTTAAACACTTTCGGAGGTTTTGTGTTCTGTGAATAAAAAGTATCTGGGGCGATATCGGACGATTGCCTGCGTGGTGGCGCTGCTCTTCGGCGTTTTGATCACGCGGCTGTTTAATCTGCAGATTGCCGGCTATGACGATAACCTTTCCAGCGCGGAAAGCAAGAAGACCAAGACCATCACCAGTCAGGGTTCGCGCGGCACCATCATGGACGTCAACTCGCTGACGCTTGCCTATGATAAGCAGATTTACAACGTGCAGTTCTACCGCGATCCCAATTACACGCCGACCGACATTGACGAGACGACGGGCAAGACGATCAGCCAATACAAGGTTTATACGAACGCGATCATCAACGTCATCGATATCATTGAGAAAAACGGCGGCACGCTGAATACCTCGTTCTCCCTCGTGCAGGATGAAATGACGGGGCTCTGGGTCTTCACGTGGAACAACAACAAGTATACGCAGGCGCAGCAGGACGCGCGCGAGAAGATGTGGCGCAGCAACTTTTACGTCAGCAGCACCACGGCTTACCCGCAGCAGCAGCTTTTTGAAAAGCTGTGTAGCAAGTATAGAATTCCCGAGGAACTGAGCACGGAAAAGAAGATTCAGGTGCTCAGCGTCTGGGAAACGATGCAGAATAACGCCTTCCTGTCTCAGCCGATCACAATCGCCTCCAACGTCAGTTGGGAGACCGTCATCGAAATCGAGGCAAAGGCGCTGACGATGGAAGGCATCAGCGTTTCCGTGAGCACGCAGCGCGTGTATCCGAACGGCACGCTGGCCTGCCATGTAGTCGGCTACATCGGCAAGATTCAGAACTACGACACGTATTACACGTCCTACAAGGACAAGGGCTACGCGCTGTCGGATTTGATCGGCCTCGATGGTGTGGAAAAGACCATGGAGGATTGGCTTTCCGCCTGCACAACGCAGCGCGTAGGCAAGCGCGTGGTGGAAATTGACCGGTATGGCGCAGTCAGCAGGACGCTCTCCTCGACAGAGGCGACGGATGGCAACAACATCAAGCTGACCATCGACTCGAACCTCCAGCGCGTCGCAGAAAATGCGCTGGAAGAAAACATCAACTACATCCGCGATCAGCAGGAGACTTTGCTCAACAGCGATTCCTGGCTGGATAAGAACAAGGCCGACCTTCAGGGCACGACGCGCGATTTTGAAACCAACCCGATTGAGTTGGCGGAAAAGGGCGCGGTCGTCGTCATCGACATGGAAGGCCGTGTTCTGGCGCTGGCGAGCTATCCGCCATATGATCCCAATGCGTTTATCGTCGGCGGCGATGCGGCGGCCAACATCCTGCTGGATTCCCGAAACCCGCTGGTCAATTACGCCATCGGCTCCCGCGATACGCCCGGCTCCATTTTTAAGATGGTGACGGCAACGGCGGGTCTGCTGAACGGTCAGCTTACGCTGGCGGAGCAGATCAGCGACGGCGGCCGGTTTGACAAATACGATAAAACCAACCCGCCGCGCTGCTGGCTGAACCCGAACAGGCTGAGCCTGCACGCCAATCAGACCGTCGTAGAAGGCATCACCCATTCCTGCAACTATTTCTTCTACACGGTCGGTTCGCGCCTGTATGAGCATACGGACGATCAGCTCTACAAGACGGCGGCGCTCTATGGGCTTACGACCAAAACGGGAATCGATCTGCCCGGTGAGCTGCAAGGCTATGTCGCCAGCCAGACGACGCTGTATGACAAAAACAAGGCCATCAGCGCCGCGGAGCAATCGACATGGAGACCTTCGATCGTCTTCAATAACATCAAAAAGCACCTCGTTGACGTCGGTGAAAAGTATAACATGACCTTCGACGAGGAAAAACTGAACAAATGCGTGAAGCGACTGATGGATATGGCCGTTGATTACAACCAGAATGACTGGCTGCCGGAAATCCGAACCATCCTGATGGAAGAATTGGATATGCCGCGCGAGCTCGTCTATTTGCAGATTGTAGCCGGCGATACCTACATCATGCTGAACGAAATTAAGTGGGGCGGTTCGGAGGCGATCATGGCCGCGGTCGGTCAGTCGATCACCACGGTTACGCCGGTCGAGATGGCGCGCTATGTGGCGGCCGTTGCGAACGGCGGCAAGGTATATGACCTGCGGCTGATCGACTCCATCATCTCCCCGGACGGCGAAGTATTGAGCGAAAGCACCCCGATTCTGGCCTCCGAAATCGAAGGAGAAGGGGTGCAGGAATATCTGGCGGCGCTGCGAAAAGGCATGAGCGGCGTTACCGGCGACGACGGTACTGCTGCGAAATTCTATAAGGGCGAATATGCGGACGTCGGCGCGAACATGGGCGCAAAAACAGGAACGGCAGAAAAGACGACCATCGACCTTGAAAACAACGCATGGATGGTTGCGTTTGCGCCTTTTGACGATCCGCAAATCGCTGTCTGCGTCTATATTCCGCACGGCTACAGCGGCTCCTCCTGCTCCATCACGATTCGTGAAGTGCTGAATTATTATTTGGAACACA
>ERZ772867.4167-NODE-4167-length-11166-cov-3.530465_pt1 | contig 11166 bp, 10 predicted proteins | sample MGYA00511341_ERZ772867 | MGnify/ENA primary metagenome ERZ772867 (study PRJEB29015, sample SAMEA2737707) | human gut metagenome | biome: human gut; feature: human-associated habitat; material: faeces | place: China | collected 2012 ... | reverse complement strand
CCTGCGCCATTGAAATCCTAAGTTTTCAGAACTTTTATAAAGTTCTGAAAACTTGCTCAGCGGGGCGAAAAGACTTTTTCGACACGCTGAGTATCGGCCCTGTCAAAAGACGGGACCTGTGAGGGGGAGTACCATGGATAAGATCATTACCATCAGCCGGGAATACGGCGCAGGCGGCCATTCCATCGGCCAGCAGGTGGCAAAGGAACTGGGGATCCCGTTCTATGACCGGGATATTTTGAAGGCAACAGTCCAGACCAGCGGATTTGATCCGGATATGGTGGAGCACGATCAGGAGGATGTATCCTCCACGAATTTCTTCTTCAAGAGCATCTGCTCCTTTGCGGACGCCTCCTTTTCTGACACCCAGGATGCCATCCACGATGTGCAGAAGGCGGTCATTCTCCATTTCGCCAAGGAGGGACCCTGCGTGATCCTGGGCCGCTGCGCTGACGAGATCCTACGGGAAGCGGGCATGGAGAGCCTGAACGTGTTCATCCATGCCGACGCGGTGCACCGGGCAGTGCGGGCCAGCGAGCTTACCGGCTGCACGGACGCGACGGAGCTGCAGAAGATCATTGCCAAAAAGGACAACAGCCGTCATACCTATTACAACCACTATACCGGCAAAAAGTGGGGCGACAGCCATAACTACCATCTGGTACTGGATAGCGGCAAGCTGGGCTATTCCCTGTGCGCCAAGCTTATCATCGAAGCGGCCAAGGGCGAATAAGGGCGTTAAAAGCAGGGAACGGAGTTCCCTGCTTTTTTTCAAATACAAACTGACTGGATAACATCAAAAAAGGGGGACTGACCATGGAAGTGACAACGCTTATCCGGACGGTGGGATTGGATCTTTTGAAACCGGCGCTGCCGCAGAGACAGCTGGACGGCCATAAAGGGACCTTTGGAAAGCTGCTGATCGTAGGCGGCGCGGTGGGCTACACCGGCGCGCCCTATCTCACCGCGTCGGCGGCGGCACGGACCGGCTGCGGGCTGGTGTCGCTGGGGGTGCCGAAGACCATCTGGCCCATCGAGGCAGCCAAATGTGTCTCCGCCATGCCCTTTCCGCTGCCGGAGAAAAACGGCATGCTGGCGGGGAAGGCTCTGCCGCAAATTCTGGAAAAGCTGGACGGCTGCGATGTGCTGGCGCTGGGACCGGGGCTGGGCCGCAGCCGGGAGACAGCCCGTCTGGTGTGGGAGCTGCTGAAAACGGAAAAACCGCTGGTGCTGGACGCCGACGGCATAAACGCCCTTTCCGGGCATATAGATCTACTGGATGCCCGCCGGGGCAGGCCCACGGTTCTGACGCCCCATGAGGTGGAGTTCGCCCGCATCGGCGGCGATCTGAGCCGTGGGGACCGGGAACGGGCGGCACAGGACTTCGCCATGGCCCATGGCTGCGTTCTGGTGCTGAAGGGCCACCGGACCATCACGGCGTCGCCAGAGGGGGACGTTCTGGTGAACACAACCGGTGGCAGCGGATTGGCCAAGGGCGGCAGCGGGGATGTGCTGACCGGCGTGATCGCCTCCCTGATGGCCCAGCGGGCCGACGCGCTCCGGGCTGCGGCGGTGGGAGTCTGGCTTCACGGCCGCGCCGGGGATCTGGCGGAGCGGGAACTGACGGCCTACGGCGTCACGCCGGAGGATGTGGCCCGGGGACTGCCCGGAGCCATCCGGGAAATTCTGGAATAACGGAGGGAAACAGGGTGCGCATCGAAAACTGCGTACCAATGATAGCCCTGTGCCTGCTGCTGTGCGGCTGCGGGAAACAGACAGCGGAGCCGGCGGCGGACCTGCGGTCGGTCTATCAGGAGATGTCCGGCTGTGAAATGACGGCGGAGGTCACCTGTGAACAGTCCGGGCTGGAATGGTCCGCCACGCTTCACGGTACCTATGTGCCGGGCGGGGAGAGCACCGTGGAGGTGCTGGAGCCGCTGGAACTGGCAGGCGTCCGGGCGGTCATCCGGGAGGATGGCTGGACGCTGGAATACGGCGATCTCTGCCTGGATGCCGGAACGTTGACGGAGGAAGCCGTCAGCCCCGCCACGGCACTGGCCCGGATCATGTACGCTCTGCGGGAGGGCTGGCTGCTGGAACAGAATGACGAAAGCCGGGAGGGAGTCCCCTGTACCCGGCTGGCGCTGGACCAGACCGGTGCGTCGGACACGGACATCGTGACCACCGTCTGGCTTCGTCAGGCGGACGGAACGCCTTTCCTCGGAGAGATCGCCGTGGACGGCGAAACAATTTTGACGGTACGGTTTACGGCGTTCGGATTTTGTGATACAATAACGGATAATTCGTAAAAACAGCGGGGAGGACCCCGCAAATCCACATAAGACAGGTGAATCAACTTGGAGGATACGATTTTACGGCGCACCTGGGCGGAGATCGACCTGGATGCTTTGGAACACAACTACAATGTGGCCCGGCAGAAGATCGGCCCCGGCGTGAAGTATCTGGGCGTGGTGAAGGCGGACGCCTACGGCCACGGTGCGGTGCAGGTGGCCCGGAAGCTGGAACAGCTGGGGGCGGACTATCTGGCAGTGTCCAGTCTGGACGAGGGCCGGGAACTGCGCCACGGCGGCATTACCATGCCCATTCTGATCCTGGGGCATACCCCTCCGGAGATGGTGTCCCAGCTCATCGAATACAACATCACTCAGGCGGTGTCCGCCAAGGCCAAGGCGGAGGCGTACAGCGCCGAGGCTGTGAAGTGCGGCGGCACGCTGCGGGTCCACATCAAGGTGGATACCGGTATGTCCCGGCTGGGCTTTCTGGTCCGGGGCGAGCATTTCGAAACCGGCGTGGAGGCCATCGCGGAGTCCTGCGCCTTGCCGGGGCTGGACCCGGAGGGTATTTTCACCCATTTCGCCGTCTCTGATATGGACGGCGCGGACTATGAGGCGTACACGAGGGAGCAGTTCGGCGTCTTTACCCATGTGCTGGACACACTGGCCGCCAAGGGCCGCACCTTCCGCATCCGCCATTGCGCCAACAGCGGCGCCCTGACCCGCTATCCGGAGATGTATCTGGATATGGTCCGCCCCGGCATCGCCCTCTACGGCGTGGGGGATGATGCGGAGCGGCTGGGCCTGCGGCCGGTGATGCGGCTGAAGTCCTGCGTGTCCACCATCAAGGTCCTTGACCCGGATACCACCGTCAGCTATGGCCGGACCTTCCGCACGGAGGGAAAGACCCGTATGGGCGTGCTGCCCATCGGCTATGCCGACGGCTTCTTCCGGGGACTTTCCAACCGCATGGCGGTGCAGACGGCCTATGGCCCGGCGCCGCAGCGGGGCCGCATCTGCATGGATATGTGCATGGTGGACCTGACAGACCTGCCGGAGGTAAAGGTAGGGGACACGGTGGAGATCTTCGGCCAGACCCAGAGCGTAGACACACTGGCGGCGATTTTGGACACGATCCCCTACGAACTGACCTGTGCCGTGAGTAAGCGGGTCCCCAGATTGTATATGGAAAACGGCAAGGAGATCGAGCGGAGCCTGCGGCTGCTGTAAGCAGGTCAGTTCGCCGCCGCAAATGCGGCGTACAAGCGTTTTGCGGAGCAAAACCTTGAAATGGACGGGCTTTGCCCGGACATTTGAGTGAAATGCAGGGCTCCCATGTGCCCCCGGCACATGGGATGCAACCAGCCAGATCGACAATGTGATGGACGGCGACCTGGACGGCTTCCTGAATGCCTACCTGACGCAGTTAGCCACCGGCGAGCTGAAAAAATAAATGCCAGAAAAGGCGCGGCTGAAAGGCCGCGTCTTTCTTCCGAAAGCTGAATATGAAAGGAACCAATCAAACACATGAGTAAGCAAAACGCCGCGGGTGCGGCTCCCCAGGAAAACAAGATGGGCGTTCTGCCGGTGGGCAAGCTGCTGGCCGGTATGGCGGTGCCTATGATGATCTCCATGCTGGTACAGGCGCTGTACAACATCGTGGACAGCGTGTTTGTCTCCCGGCTCAGTGAGAACGCCTTCAACGCCGTGGGTCTGGCGTTTCCCCTCCAGAGCCTGATGATCGCCGTGGGCGCGGGCACTGCCGTGGGCATCAACGCACTGCTTTCCCGCTCTCTGGGTGAGAAAAAGCAGGAGATGGCGGACCGGGCTGCCGGCGCAGGTATCTTCCTGCTGCCCATTTGCAGCTATCTTGTCTTTGCCTTCATCGGCCTGTTCCTCTCCCGGCCCTTCTTCGTGGCGCAGGCCAAGGCAGTGCCGGAGATCGTGGAATACGGCGTGCAGTACACCCGGATCTGCTTAGGTCTTTCCGTGGGTATTTTCAGCCAGTTCTGCTTTGAGCGGCTGCTGCAATCCACCGGCCGTACCAGTCTGGCCATGTGCACCCAGCTGTTGGGCGCCATCATCAACATCGTCATGGATCCCATTCTGATCTTTGGACTGTGCGGCGCACCCCGGATGGGCGTGGCCGGCGCTGCTGTGGCCACCGTTGTTGGACAGATCGTGGCGGCGATCGTGGGCCTGATCGTGAATATCAAGTGCAACCACGACATTCACATCCACCGGAAGAACATCCGCTGGGACCCCATCGTGGCCAAGGAGATCTACCGGGTGGGTGTGCCCTCCATCATCATGCAGTCCATCAGCTCCGTCATGACCTTCGGTATGAACAAGATTCTCTTCGTGTTCACCCCCACCGCCACCGCCGTGTTCGGCGCGTATTTCAAGATCCAGAGCTTCGTGTTCATGCCCATCTTCGGCCTGAACAACGGTATGGTGCCCATTATTTCCTATAACTACGGCGCAGCCCGGCCTCAGCGGGTGTGGAAGACCATCCGTCTTTCCAACATCACCGCCATGGTCATCATGGTTGTGGGCTTCACCATTTTCCAGCTGTTTCCCTCCACACTGCTGGAACTGTTCGACGCATCGGAGACCATGCTGGCCATCGGCGTTCCCGCCCTGCGGATCATCAGCGTTTCCTTTCTGCTGGCAGGCTTCTGCATCATCGCTGGCTCGGTGTTCCAGGCCATCGGCAATCCGGTGTACAGCCTGATCGTCTCCGTGTGCCGTCAAATGGTAGTATTACTGCCGGTGGCGTGGCTGCTGTCCCGGACTGGACGGCTGGAGTTAGTGTGGTGGTCCTTCCCCATCGCGGAGGTCATGTCCTTCACCCTGAGCACAATCTTCCTGCGCCGCACCGTCAAGTCCGCCAACGAGGTCATGAATTCCAGCGCGGACTGACCGCATGCCTGATTTAAAAGTACACCCCGTTCTTCTGAAAAAGCGGAAGAACGGGGTATATTTTTGCGCATAAAACTGCATGCATGAGCAGCGCACCGCGAACATGCACAAATGCCAGTGCATGAAGTTTTCGTGCATCATTCCCGGTTGCCCTGCGGGGGCGAGGAAATGGCACATTTCTTATTTTACTGTGCTTTTGCATAGCAAAATCCCCCGGAAGAGACCTTCCGGGGGAGAGATGTATGTAGGATTTCAGGACAGGAGCATTTTGTCATTGGCCTCGTCAGAGCCGCTGGCGCGGCTGAACAGGGCCAGCAGGTCGGGGACCGTCAGCTTCTTCTTGTCCTCACCGGAGATATCCACCACCACCCGGCCGGCATCCATCATAATGAGCCGGTTGCCGTGGGCGATGGCGTCCTTCATGTTGTGGGTGATCATGAGGGTGGTGAGGTTGTTCTCCTGCACGATCTGGTCGGACAGAGCCAGCACCTTGTCAGCGGTCTTGGGGTCCAAAGCGGCAGTGTGCTCGTCCAACAGCAGCAGCTTGGGCTGCTTCAGGGAGGCCATCAGCAGCGTCAGCGCCTGACGCTGACCGCCGGAGAGCAGGCCCACCTTGGCGGTGAGGCGGTCCTCAAGCCCCAGATCCAGCGTTTTCAGCAGCTCTCTGTAATCTGCCCGCTCCAAGGCGGTGATGCCCCACTTCAACCCCCGGGGCTGGCCCCGGCGGGCTGCCAGCGCCAGATTTTCCTCGATCTGCATAGTGGGTGCGGTGCCCATCATGGGGTCCTGAAACACCCGCCCCAGAAATGCCGCCCGCTTGTGCTCCGGCAGCTTGGTAACGTCCTGTCCGTCGATGGTGATGGTGCCGGAATCCACCTGAAACACGCCTGCGATGGCGTTCAGCATGGTGGACTTGCCTGCGCCGTTGCCGCCGATAACGGTGACAAAATCCCCGTCATTCAGTGTCAGGTTCAGATGGTTCAACGCTACCTTGGCGTTGATGGTATTGGGATTAAACGTCTTGCAGATATCCTTCAGCTCAAGCATGGACGGAACCTCCCTTCTTGGTGTGGATGTGGCCCTTCCAGTAGGGGATCGCCAGAAACACGGCCACGATCAGGGCGGACACCAGCTTCAGATCGTTGGTGTTCAGACCCAACTGCAAAACGATTTGCAGAACGATGTAGTAGATGACGGCGCCGATGGAGACCGCCAGCAGCTTCAACGCGAAGTTGGTGAATACCTTGCCGAAGGCCACTTCGCCGATGATGACGGCGGCCAGACCAATGACGATAGCGCCCCGGCCCATGTTGATGTCGGAGGAACCCTGAAACTGGGCCAGCAGTCCGCCGGAGAGGGCTACCAGACCGTTGGACACCATGAGCCCCAGTACCACGTTGGCGTTGGTGTTGATGCCCTGAGCCCGGGCCATATTGGGGTTTGCGCCGGTGGCACGGAGGGAGCAGCCCTTTTCCGTGCCGAAAAACCAGTACAAAACGGCAATGAGCACCACTGTGAATACCACCAGCAAAGGCAGGGGATTATCCAGACTCACCGAACGCACATACCGCTGGGATACCAGCAGATCATACTTATCCACGCCTACTGCCTGATTGGCCTTGCTGCCCATGATCCGCAGGTTGATGGAGTAGAGGGACAGCTGGGTCAGAATACCGGCCAGAATGGCGGGGATGCCGCATTTCGTGTGGAACAGGCCGGTGACAAAGCCGGCCAGCATACCTGCCAGAAAGGCGCACAGCAACGCGGTCCAGGCGTTCAGACCTGCCCGGATCAGCATGACGGCCACGGCACCGCCGGTGGCCAGAGATCCGTCCACCGTCAGATCAGCTACATCCAGAATACGGAAGGTGATGTAGACGCCGATGGCCATCAGGCCCCAGATCAGGCCCTGAGCCACAGCGCCCGGCAGCGCGTTGAGAAGGGAGGATAGAAAACTCATACCGTTTCTCCTTGTTCACAGCGGGAGGAGGGGATTGCCCCCTCCCGCCAGATTTTCGTTATAGGATCGCGTTTGTTTTGGATCAGCCCTCGATGGCCTCATAGCCGTCCAGAGGCTGGATGCCCAGCTCCTCACAGATGGTGGGGTTGTACTTGGGGGTGGCATCGGTGTATTCGATGGGCATGGTGGAGATATCCGCCTCGCCGGTGAGGATCTTGGCGGCCATCTTGCCGGTGGTCACGCCCAGATCATAGTAGCTGATGGACAGGGTGGCCACGCCGCAGCCGGAGCAGATACCCTCCTCGCCGCAGATAGCGGGAACACCGGCGGGCACCAGGATGTTGGCGATGGCCTCGGTGTTGGAGGCGGCGATGTTATCGGTGGGGAGGTAGACCACATCCGCGTAGTCAGCGGCGGACTGGGTCACGGACGCCACGTCATTGGAGTCGGTGAAGGCAAATTCCTTGGTCTCAATGCCCTTGTTGGCCAGGCAGGTCGCTACTTCCTGGACCTGGTAGTTGGAGTTGGGCTCGGCGGAGCAGAACAGCAGAGCGACCTTCTTGGCCTCGGGGAACCACTCGGTGATCATATCGGCCTGCTGGCTCAGGTCAGCCAGATCGGAGGTGCCGGAGATGTTGCCGCCGACGGTGCCGGAGAAGTCGCTCAGGCCCAGAGCCACGCCGTACTCGGTGACGGAGGTACCCAGAACGGGGATCTCGTTGGTGGCAGACTGTGCAGCCTGCAGAGCGGGGGTGGCGTTTGCCATGATGAGGTCAACGCCGGAGGAAACGAAGCCGTTGGCGATGGTGGCGCAGGTAGCGGAGTCACCCTGTGCGTTCTGGAAGTCGAACTTCACGTTGTCACCGAACTCTGCGGTCAGAGCGTCCTCAAAGCCCTGCGTTGCAGCGTCCAGAGCGGCGTGCTGCACCAGCTGGCAGATGCCGATGGTGTAGGTGTCGCCGGAAGCGGCAGCGGAGCCGGAAGCGGCAGAAGATGCCACAGAAGAAGCAGCCGTGGAGGATGCAGAAGAGCCGCCGCAGGCGGTCAGGGCAGCAGCAGCGCCGCAGACAGCGGCAGCAGCCAGAAACGAACGACGAGTGATTTTACGCATAATGATTACTCCCTCATTTTTCCATCTACGCGGCAGCAGGACGCCGCGCCGAAAAGCATTTGAATGTCCAGCAGAGAGCCTCTGCTTTACACTCGTGAAGTATATCACGATTTCCGTCCGATGGCAACGCCGTTTCGGCTCTAATTATCTATTAAAATGAATACACCTATCACTTTTTTCGATAGGTGTTTCTTCTCTGCTGATAGTCCGTCAGTTTTTGCAGCTCTGTCTCGAGCCAGACGAGGTTTTCTTCCAGCTGAGGGAGGAACTCTTTCTCATAGTCGAACTTAAAATAGAGTGCCTGCCAGAGCTTCGCCTGCATCCGGCGGCGCAGGGGCGGCTCGAGGGCGGCGTCCAGCGGCTCCACCACGTCTTCCAGGTCCATGCAGGTCTGCGCCCAGCGGACGTCGGTCTTTTCCCGGGCAGGGACGTCGTAGCGGGCCAGATAGTCCTCCACTTTGGCTTCGATGACACGCCCTCCGCAGCCGGTGGGCTGCAAAAAGTAGCTCACCTCCCCTTCCCTGCTGATCTCCTGCGCCAGCGGGTAGAGGGCGCAGACCAGCGGTTCGGCGTCGTGGATGGCGCAGTGGTTCTCGGTGAGGAAGGGGCAGTTGTTCCGCTCCTCCTTCACGGGGGCCAGCCGCAGCACCGGCAGATGGCTCACCTGCCCGATGGACGCGCGGCAGAAGGCCCGGGCCACGGTCTGGGGCGGCAGGCGCAGCCGCCCCGCGATGCGCCAGAGGTCGAAGCCCGACAGCACGATGTCCTCCCGCCCCCGGCAGCAGCCGCCGCAGCCTGCGCAGGCAAACGAGAACGCCTCGTCCCGCGCCAGCAGCGGTGTCGTGCGGGCAAAATCCACCCGTCCGCAGAGGTCGAGCTGTGAATCCTTGAGCATGTATGTTTCTCCTGTATACTGTAGTAGATCATGTGGCGAAGTGACGAATAAATAATATAGCTATGTTATATTTCCCCACTTCGCCAACTTGGCGAAGTGGCCTCTTTTGGCGAAGTGAGGTCAGTTCGCCAGCCGCCCTCATTCCGCCACCTTGGCGAAGTGGCTTTTCAAGCGATGATACGTTCTTAATTTCCCACTTCGCCAGATAATATGCGGGTCTCAGAGAGGGGAAGGAAAGCCTCTCCCTCACTCAAACCTCTTCGCCGGTATCACGATCGCCCCGAACAGCGAGGCGATATACACCACCAGCACCACGCCCCACACCTGCCAGCCGGTAGCGCGCTCGAGCAGGACAGCCCCCGCCGTGCAGGGCGGCACCAGCACCAGCGACGCCATCGACCAGACCCGGAACGCCCGCACGATATGCTTCCAGTTGCGGTTGTTGTAATAGATGCCCGGGATGTGGATGTGGAACGCACCCTGTGCAAAGTTGTAGATGCGGTTCTCGTCGTAGTAGCGGGGCAGGGTCTCGGCCATCCAGAACATGGCATAGGCCCCGTAGACGACGCCGAAAACCACATCGACGATGAGCAGAGCCAGCGCTCCCTCGATGTCGGCCAGTCCCGCCGCCCAGACGGCCAGCGCTTCTGCGACGCCCAGCACGCAGCAGATGACATACACCGGCAGATACTTCTTCGTCCGCGCCTGACGGCGCTCCGGCGGCTCTGCCGAAAAGGTCAGCGCCTTGCGGATGAGGTCTTCGGTCTCCTCGCGGGTGAAGCGCCGCTCCTCCTCTACCCGGCGTCCCTGCAGAAGCTCGGCCACCGTCACGTTCAGCTGCTCGGCCAGCGGCACCAACAGCGAGATGTCCGGCACACTCAATCCCCGTTCCCACTTGCTGACGGCCTTGTCGGACACGTACAGCGTCGCGGCAAGCTCCTTCTGGGTCATCCCCTTTTCTCTGCGCAGCTGGGCCAGAAAGCGGCCAAATGCAGCCTTATCCAGTTCGTACATATCTTCTGCCTCCTTGCGGGCGTCTGCCGCCCCTTTCTGGCCTTATTATACCGGGCCGCACCCTCCCGCGCAACCGACGCGCAGTAGAATCAGCGCTCTTTCGTTTCTTTGTGTGAAATTTCTAACGTTTCACTGGTAATATTATTCTACCACGTTTCGGCGTGGACTCAATCCTTGTCCCCTGTGGGTTTATTCTGCCTCTTCATCCAGCGGTAGAGCAGGATGCAGACGATGCTGGAGAACAGCGAGCCGCAGGCCGGGGCAAGACCCATCGGCACGAGGGTCTGGGGGAAGAACCGGCAGGCCAGCCATGCGCCCGGCACACGCACCAGCAGGATGGAGAGGGTGTTGTGCAGAAACGACAGCCCCGACATGCCCCAGGCGCAGAAATAGCCGCTGAAGCTGAACTGGATGCCCGCGAACAGGCAGTCGAAGATGTAGCTGCGGATGTAGGCCGCACCGGCCAGCACCACCGCCTCATCGGAGGTGAAGGGCCGCACCATACTGGGGGCGATGAACTGCATCAGAAGGGCCATCACCGCACCGAAGCCCACGCCGATGGCGATGGCGTACCGGAGGATGTCGTCCGTCCGGTCGTACTTGCCCGCGCCGATGTTCTGAGCGCCCAGCGCCGACACGGTGGAGAGCATGGAACTGGGGACGAGGAAGAGGAAGCTGATGATCTTTTCCACGATGCCCACCGCCGCCGCGTCGGTAAGGCCGCGCTGGTTCGCCATGATGGTGATGAGCATGAAGGACACCTGAATAAAGCCGTCCTGCGCCGCCACCGGCAGGCCGATGGAAAGGATGTCTTTCATCGTGGCCTTCCGGGGGCAAAAGTCGCTTTTTGACAGTCTGATGCTCTTGCGCTTCAAAATGACGCAGAGGGCCAGCAAAACGCTCACGGCCTGCGAGAGCGTCGTGCCAAGTGCTGGGCCTGCCGGGCCGAGACGGAGCGCCCCCATGAAGA
>ERZ772867.4163-NODE-4163-length-11178-cov-4.328778_pt1 | contig 11178 bp, 9 predicted proteins | sample MGYA00511341_ERZ772867 | MGnify/ENA primary metagenome ERZ772867 (study PRJEB29015, sample SAMEA2737707) | human gut metagenome | biome: human gut; feature: human-associated habitat; material: faeces | place: China | collected 2012 ... | reverse complement strand
CATCAGGTGCCTCTGAAGATCAGCCGCGAGACGAACTACTCCAAGGATAAGAACCTGTGGCACCTGAGCCATGAGGGGCTGGATCTGGAGGATCCAGCCAATGAGCCGGATCTGGACAAGCCGGGTTTTCTGGAAATGGGCGTATCCCCCTTCCAGGCGCCGGACGAGCCCACCTATGTGACAATCGACTTCGAGGCAGGCGCTCCTGTGGCTGTGAACGGCGAGAAAATGAAGGCCTCTAAGATTATTGCAAAGCTGAATGAGCTGGGCGGAAAGAACGGCATTGGCATCATCGACATTGTGGAAAACCGGCTGATCGGAATGAAGGACCACGGCATTTACGAGACTCCCGGCGGTACTATTCTGTATTTTGCCCATGCCCAGCTGGAAATGCTGACCATGGACAAGGAGGTTATGCACGAGAAGCAGAAGCTGGCTGTGGATTACGCCGACCTGCTGTATAACGGCAAGTGGTACTCTCCCCTGCAGGAGGCCCTGACCGCCTTTGCAAACGAGGCCAACAAGGATGTTACCGGCAGCGTGAAGCTGAAGCTATATAAGGGCAACATCATTCCCGCCGGTATGACCTCCCCCTGCTCCCTGTATTCGGAAAATCTGGTCACCTTCGGTGAAAGCGACTACGATCAGGGCCAGGCCACAGGTTTCATCAACCTCTGGGGACTGACCACCAAGATGCAGGCACTGAAGGAGCAGGGCAAGCTGTAAACAAACCATCACATCCTGCGCCGGGGGAGATTTCTCTCCCGGCGCAGACGACCCGACAAAGGAGAACACCATGGATCTGAAAGGCAAACATTTTCTGAAGCTGCTGGACTTTACCCCCGAGGAAATCGAGGGGCTTCTGTCTCTGGCCGCAGAGCTGAAGGCCAAGAAAAAGGCCGGTATCCCCCACCAACTGTGTCAGGGCAAAAATATCGCCCTGATTTTCGAGAAAACCAGCACCCGTACCCGCTGCTCCTTTGAGGTAGCCGCCCATGATCTGGGCATGGGTGTGACCTATCTGGATCCCTCCGGTTCTCAGATTGGCAAAAAAGAATCCATCCCGGACACCGCACGGGTGCTGGGACGGATGTTTGACGGCATCGAGTACCGGGGCTACGGGCAGGACATCGTGGAGGAATTGGCGCAGTATGCAGGCGTTCCCGTGTGGAACGGCCTGACCAACGAGTTTCATCCCACCCAGATTCTGGCAGATTTTCTGACTATCCAAGAGCACTGCAGCGGTCTGAAAGGCAAAAAGCTGGTCTACATGGGCGACGCCCGGTACAACATGGGCAACTCCTTGATGGTGGGCTGCGCCAAGATGGGCATGCATTTTGTGGCCTGCGCCCCTAAAGCCTATTTCCCTGACCCGGATCTTATCGGTCAGTGCGAAGCCATTGCCGCCCAGACCGGAGGCAAGCTGGAATTTATTGAAGAGCCTGCCAAAGCCGTGCCGGGGGCCGATATTATTTACACCGATGTGTGGGTTTCCATGGGCGAGCCCGCCGAGGTATGGGCCAAGCGGATTGGCGATTTGATGCCCTATCAGGTGAACAAAAAGCTGATGGAGCAGGCTGGACCTCAGGCCCTGTTTATGCACTGTCTGCCCGCCTTCCACGATCTTAAAACCATCGTCGGCAAGGAGATGGGCGAGAAATTCCACATAGATGCTATGGAGGTCACCGATGAGGTGTTTGAAAGTCCTCAGTCCATCGTTTTCGATGAGGCTGAAAACCGGATGCACACCATCAAAGCTGTGATGGCTGCCACCCTGTGATGCTGCCGCCCTGTGGACATAGTAAAAAATGCTTCTGCGCCACCGGTGCAGAAGCATTTTTTGTCTTGCATATCAGAAATCAAAGCGGGGATGGTCACGATCTACAAAACCGGTCTTGATCTCTACGCCATCGCCAAAGAAGCGGCGCAGCAGCGTCACAAATTCCTCAGTCGCAGCCTCGACCTCCGCCTCATTCACATCGGAGAAGCCGTCAATGGGGAACAGAACCGACTTTGTCTCCTCGGTAATCTTGCCGCGCTCACTCTGCCGCCAGGTCCAGCGGCGGGTACGAACCTCACCGCCTGAGGCATAAATGGTCTCGCCCTCGTCCGGTGTCTCCTCCTCGGTTTCGCCAAAGGCAATAAAGGTGTCGCCGGGGCGAGCCAGACGCACATCCAGACCCTCATCCAAACTGTCGATGTCATGGGCGCCAATGGGAAGCCGGTGGCCAATGGAAATGGCATTGCCCAGATCCACCACGGCATTGATGCAGGGGAAGCCCTTTCCCTTGGCAATGCGGGTCAGCAGTGCCTCAATGGAGCAGAGATACTTGTTGGGATTGATCCCCAGCGCCCGGAATGCCTCACGATAAGGCACAATGTCAGGCGTTTCCTTGGGCTTCTTATCAGCAAAATACGCCTCGCAAACCTTGATGTTTTCCTGCAGCATTTCCTCCAGCCCGGGAATCTGGCGGGTATTGTCCAGTCCCCGCACCGCCACTGCGCCGAAGCACGCTGTGGGCAGTTTGTCAAAAACCTCTTGTGCAACCTGATAATACACGGTTCTATCCTCCTCATTCCGTATAGAATATTTATACAATTATTAAAAGTTGTATAAATTTTTTATACCAAGAGAGTACCACACTCTGTCTCGTCTGTCAACCCTTTTCCCCTTTTAATCGTTAAAGAGATTCGGGACCAGCCTATTTCTCCTTGTAATACAGCCGACAGTGGCAATAGCCCTCAAAATTCGGATCGGCAATCTGCTCTTTAAACTCCTTGCACATGCAGCGGTTTTCTTCAATGCGCTGGATGCGGCAGGGACAATAACCGCCGGTACGCTTCAGGCCCTGACGGATGGTGTCTACCACCTGCTTATCCTCGTTCAATCTGACCTTCATGGAGCTGCTCCTTTCGTATCAATTTTTTATACCATACCACATTGGGTTACAGGGTGCAACCTTCTTTCCATCACATAATCAGGGGCAGAATTTCCTGTTCATTCCTTTTTTCCTGTAATTTCCTGAAAAAACCTCTATTTTGCTGCAAAAATGTTGCTTCTGCAACAGAATTTTTTCTTATTCACGCGTATACTGACTACAGAAACCAAAGGAGGCCAGAAAATATGATACGGCGAGTCATTGAAATAGATCAGAAAAAATGCAACGGCTGCGGCGCCTGTGCGGCAGCCTGCCACGAGGGAGCCATTGGTATGGTGGACGGCAAGGCCACACTGCTGCGGGATGATTATTGCGATGGGTTGGGAGATTGTCTGCCTACCTGTCCCACCGGGGCGATCACCTTTGTGGAGCGGGAGGCTGCCGCCTATAATGAGGCGGCGGTGGAGCTGCACAAGCGGGCCAAAGCCCTGCGGGGCACCGCGCCGGTACAGGGCGGCGGATGTCCGGGCAGCCGGGTCAGAGTCATGGACCCCGCTCCCGCCGCTGCTGAAACAAAAAGCAGGGTACAGACCTCTCAGCTGCGTCAGTGGCCGGTGCAGATCAAGCTGGTGCCCACACGGGCAGAGTGGTTTGATGGCTGCAAGCTGCTCGTTGCCGCAGATTGCACAGCGTACGCCTACGCCCAATTCCATGAAGAATTCATCCGCGGCCACATCACTCTTATCGGCTGCCCTAAGCTGGACGGCGTTGATTACGCTGAAAAGCTGACAGAGATTCTGCGTCAGAACGATGTAAAAAGCGTGACCATCGTGCGCATGGAGGTTCCCTGCTGCGGTGGGCTGGAGTTTGCCGTGCGGACGGCGTTGCAGTCCAGTGGGAAGTTTCTGCCCTGGCAGGTGGTGACTATCTCCACCGACGGACGCATTCTGGATTAAGAATCCGGCTTTATATAATATTTCCCTGCAGGCGGTCTTTTAGCCGCCTGCAGGGATTTTTGCATGCTATTATTATATTATGCGACGGCAGCCTTTACAGCCGCCCCACTTTGCCGCCGGAGTGGAAAGGCATTTTACCGGATTATCCCGGCGTTTTTCTCCTCCAGCGCCTTAATGGTATGGTAGACAAACTCATTATAAGGAGTCGGGATACCCAACTGCCGCCCCATGCGGACCATTGCCCCTGAAAACATGTCGATTTCCGTGGGCCGGTGGGCATCCAGATCCTGCAGCGTGGAAAAGCGGGCTTCCGGCGACACGGCATCCGCCTTCAGGTCGGGATCCGCTTCGCTGTGAATGTCCACCCCGAATGCTGCCGCCACCTGCACCACCTCCCGGCGCAGGGCCGCGCTGAGAAATGCCACATGACTGCTGTGCGTATAAGCGCCATATCCCACACCCAAAAACGCCTGAGGCAGGTTCTTACTGATGTTCATGGCGAATTTGAACCAGATGTCATGGCGAATGTCCTCGCTGATGTGATAGCGCACGCCGCTTCCGTCCAGTGCATCGGCAATAGCCCGGACACGCTCTGTAACTGCGCCGTTTTCCTCGCCGAAGTACAGGCCCGGCGTTTTATCCGCCGGAAACGCGATGCTGCTGCCCACCCGCTGGGAGGCTATCTTAATCATGGAGTCCACCACATGCTCCCGGCCAATGGCCCCGGCGATGATCTCCTCGCTGTCCACTCCATTCATGGGGCACAGCACCACAGTCCTGGGCCCAACCACGGCCTGAATGGCCGGGAGGCTCTCCTGCAGCGCGCCATATTTCACGGCCACAATCAGCAGGTCGGCATTCTGGGCCTCCTGCGGCTGCTTCACATACAGGGAAAGTCTGCTGCCATTGACAGTCAGCCCCTCCCGCATCAGACGCTGCCGGCGCTCGCCCTGCGCAATGACCCAGAGGTTTTCCCCAAAGCCGGGGGTCAGACCTGCCAGAAAATAACTGCCCACAGCCCCCGCGCCCAGCACGGCAATGGTTCGAATCTTCATTGCTTCCTCCTTACGCATACAGCGGATGCTTTTCCACCAGCGCCGCTACCGTTTCCAGCACTTCGTCCCGATGCGTCTGCGGGGTATCCGTCATAAGGCGGATGCAGCGGGCAATGGACTGCATATCCGCCGGAGTAAAGCCCCGGGTGGTTACACAGGGCGTACCGATTCGCACACCGCTGGTGACCATAGGCTTTTCCGGGTCATTGGGAATCGCGTTTTTGTTCAGGGTAATATGCACCTCGTCCAGCCGGTTCTGTAATTCCCGGCCGGTAATATGGCGGCTGCGCAGGTCCAGCAGCATCAGATGGTTGTCCGTGCCGCCGGTAAGCAAATCGAATCCCTGCTGCCGCAACGCCTCCGCCAGCGCAGCGGCGTTTTCCACCGTACGCTGCGCATACTCCCGAAAAGCAGGGCTGGCAGCCTCTTTCAGGCAAACGGCCTTGCCGGCGATAACATGCAGCAATGGGCCGCCCTGCATGCCGGGAAACACGGCGCTGTTCAGTTTTTTCGCAAACTCCTCCCGGGCCAGAATCATGCCGCCCCGGGGACCACGGAGTGTCTTATGCGTTGTGGTGGTAACTACATCGGCATAGGGAATGGGACTTTCATGCTGTCCCCCCGCCACAAGGCCTGCAATATGGGCCATATCCACCATCAGCAGCGCACCGTTGCGGTGGGCAATATCCCGAAAGGCGGCAAAGTCCAACCGCCGGGGATAGGCAGAGGCACCGGCCACCAGCAGTCTGGGCCGATGCTGGCGCACCAGATCCTCCACCCGGTTATAGTCGATGCAGCCGGTGGCCGGGTCTACATCATAACTGACTGCATGGTACAGCTTCCCCGACTGACTCACCGGCGCGCCATGGGTCAGATGCCCGCCCCCTGACAAAGCCATACCCATCAGCGTATCACCGGGCTGCAGCAGAGCGGCATATACGGCCAGATTTGCCTGTGCGCCGGAATGGGGCTGCACATTGGCATATTCCGCGCCAAACAGAGACTTGGCCCGGCTGATTGCCAGCTGCTCCACCTCGTCCACAAACTGACAGCCGCCATAGTAGCGCCGGCCGGGATAGCCCTCGGCATACTTGTTGGTCAGACAGCTGCCCATAGCGGCCATCACCGCCGGAGAGGTGCAGTTTTCCGAGGCAATCAGCTCTATATTCTCCTGCTGGCGAGTATATTCCTTTTGTACCCAACTGCCTACCTCCGGATCGCAAGCCGTGAGATAGGCCATATTCTCCTGCAAAAAATGCTTCATAAGACATACTCCTTGTGGGCCCCGGCCGGGGCCGGTCTGATTGGTTTATTTTATCATCTTATGCGCCGAACTGCAACAAAAAGGTGCCTGCGGCACAGGTTGCCGCAGGCACCTTTCAAAGCGAGATTTCAGGTCACGCCTACACCTTTGCAGCGTGCTTGGAGGTAAGCTTCTGGTAAACAACAATCGCTCCCACGGCCACCAGTCCGATCACATCGGTCAGGGCCTCGGGCACCATCATGCACAGACCGCCTGCCACCAACACAAGGCGCAGCACCATGGGAATCTTCTTCCAGAAGAACCCATTGAGTGCAGCGGCAATGGCAAACAGGCCGACAATAGAAGTCACCGCAATCTGCAGCACCGGCCACACACCGCTGACCCCTTCAAACAGCATGGCCGGACTATAGGCAAAGATATAGGGCACGATAAAGGCGGCAATCGCCAGCTTGGTAGCGTTGATGCCCGTCTTCATGGGGTTGGACTTGGCGATAGCAGAGCCCGCATATGCAGCCAGCGCCACAGGCGGCGTGATGTCGGCCACGATACCAAAGTAGAACACAAAGAAGTGTGCCGCCACCATGGGGAAGCCCAACTGCACCAGAATAGGCGCACAGGTGGACGCCATGATGCAATAGTTTGCGGTGGTGGGCACGCCCATGCCCAGCACGATGCAGCAGATCATGGTCAGCACCAAACCGATGATGGTGGCATTTCCGGCCACAGAAACAATGGCATTGATGAGAATGGAGGCAAGTCCTGTAACCGTGATGCATCCGGCAATCATACCAGCCATGGCGCAGGCCACGCCCACGGTGATCGCGCCACGGGCACCGGCCTCCAGTGCGTCGACAATCTTACCGAAGGTCAAACGCTCATCCTTGTTCAGAAAGCCCACCACCACAGCGGCCAGAATCGCATAGGTGGCAGATTTCTGCATGGTATAGGTGCCGGTGGATACCAGCCACACCAGCAGCACCAGCGGAATAATCAGGTAGCATTTCTTTGCCAGAACGCTCCACGGCGTCATCTGCTCCTTGGGAATGCCGTGCAGGCCCAGCTTTTTGGCTTCCAGATGGACGGCAATGAAAATGCCTGTGAAATACAGAACGGCCGGCAAAATCGCCTTCACAGCAACCTGTGCATAGGGCAGGTTCATGTACTCGGCCATCAGGAAGGCTGCGGCTCCCATGATGGGCGGCATAATCTGGCCGCCGGTAGAAGCAGCTGCCTCCACCGCACCTGCAAACTCCGGCTTATAACCGGTCTTCTTCATCATGGGGATGGTAACAGAGCCGGTGGTAACCGTGTTGCCCACAGAGGAGCCGGACACCATGCCGCACAGGGCGGAGGAAATAACCGCTACCTTGGCAGGTCCGCCGCTGGACCAGCCCGCCACGCGGTTTGCAAAGTCAATAAAGAAATTGGAAATGCCGGTGCGCTCCAAAAAGGCGCCAAAGATGATGAACAGGACGATGTAGGTGTAGCACACATTCACAGGCGTTCCAATCATGCCGGAGGATGTATAGAACAGCTTGTAAACAATGTTCTTCAATGCCTGATAGAAGTCCGGATTCCAACTCAGCTGGTTATAGAATGTGTAGGCCAGCAGCGCACCTACCACACACAGAATAGGCACGCCCACGCAGCGGCGGCACAGCTCCATCAGGCACAGCGCGCCAACCACGCCAATTACCACATGCACCGGCTGAATCAGTGTAGCCAGCAGCACGATTTCGCGGGCGTTGATGGCAAAATACAAAAAACTGCCGGTGCCCAGCACCATCAGAATCACATCGTACCAGGGCAGGCTGTTCACATGCACGGAACCCTTCTTGGCCGGGTAAGTCAGATAGCCTACAAAGGTTATAAATGCCAGAAACAGGGACAAGCATGTCTCCTGCAGGGCAGTGCTGAACAGGGTCATATAAATGCAGTACAGGGAAAAAACCGCCATCAGTCCTTTGATAGCCAGTCTGGGCGTCCCCTCCCAGATGCGGGTATTGGACTCACGATCATATTTACGCATGACCTCGTCCAGATCGGCAGCCATATCGTTGCTGCCAGCTGCCGGGGCGGTGTCCACGGCCGGGGCGGTATCTCCCTTCTTTTTAAATACGCTCATCGGTTGATTTCTCCTTTTATACCGGGTCGTTATACCGGGTCAAGATCTGGATGTTAAAAACTCGTTACAGAAAGAGGTTCTAAAGAATAAGCCGTAACTACGGCAGGCGCTGCCTGCCGTAGTCACAGAATCAACTATTTCATTCAGCCGGGTCCCTTACTTGGTGGGAACAGTGAAGCCTTTCTCTGCGAAATACTTGGCCGCGCCGGGATGATAAGGCACGGAGGTAACGGAGGCGCCAAACTCCAGGCTCAGTTCGCCATACTTGGCGTGGCTGGAAGTAAGAGACGCTGCGTTATCGAAAATATCGGACACGAAGGAATAGATTGCATCCTCAGACACATCGTTGCGGGCCAGAATCACGGCACCCACAGCCACGGTAGTCACATCCTCGGAAGTGCCGTACACATCCTTGCTGATGGTATACTTGCTGTAGAAGGGGCACCGCTCAACCAACTGTGCAATATGCGCATCATCCAGAGAAACCAGATGCACATTCTTGGTGGTTGCCAGATCGGTCACCGCGGTGGTGGGAGCGCCCGCAGTAATAAAGGCAGCGTCAATCTTTCCGTCCTTCAGGTCATTGGCACTGTCGCCAAAGCCGCGATAGGTGGGAGTGATGTCCGCTTCGGTCAGGCCATAGACACCCAGCACATCCACTGCATTGAAATACACACCGGAGCCGGAGGCACCAATGGACACACGCTTGCCCTTCAAATCGGCTACAGTCTTGATATTCTCGTCCAGGGTAACAATCTGCACCTGCTCGGTGTAGAGGTTGGCTACGGTGGAGAAGCAATCCACCTTCTCGGTGAACAGCCGCTCGCCGTTATATGCATAGGCCATCACATCGGTCTGGCAGAATGCCAGTTCCGCGTTGCCAGCCTTCAACTCCTCCACATTGGACTTGGAACCGTTACCCACCAGGCCGGTGACCTGAATGCCCTTGGCATTATTTGTAGCATGCTGGGCAATTACAGAGCCGAATGCATAGTAAGTACCGGACTCGCCGCCGGTGACAAAGCGCATCTTTGTGGTGCTTCCGGCGCTGTCACCGCCGTTCCCGCCGCCGCAGGCAACCAAAGTCAGCGACATGACCAGCGCCAGAATAAGAGCCATAAACTTTTTCATAATTTTTCTCCTTACTTGATTGATTTCTATCCTCAAATAGATCAGTGAGGCTATTATACCCTGCTTCCTCTCCTTTTGCAAGAGGATTTTCAATTCTGTTCATTTCACATCCGTCTCCTTCCCTCTTTCTTTTTGCGAAAAATTATTTTTCTTTTTATCAAATACAAAATAATTTGCAATAATTTGATTTTTAAAAAATTCCAAAATATGCAATTTGCATTTTCAAAAAATAATATGGGCAGCAAGAAAACTTGCATATTTTGCAGGTTAAATCGCCAAATTATGCATTTTTGCAAGGGTGTTTTTCTTTTTCCCTTACCGCCGGCAAAAGCGGTGCTTATTTCGGCCTTCACTCCCGGTAATCGCCTTGTGGATTCGGCGCAAAAAAAGCGGCGGGCCGCAGAAAATATATGGATTCTGGCTATTGCTTTTTTCCTTTTTTTCATGCAAAATGATACACAATATAATGCTTACGAGGAGGAACGGACACATGAAGCTGCTGCAGGATCGGATTCGCGAGGAAGGCCGGGTGCTTCCGGGAAATATCATCAAGGTGGATGGTTTTCTGAACCACCGGGTAGACACCGCCCTTATGAGCGAGATCGCAGACGAATTTGCCAAGTATTTTGACATCAGCAACATTACTCTGGTGCTGACCGCCGAGGCCAGCGGCATCGCCCTGGCCACTGTATGCGCCCAGCGCTACGGCGTACCCATGGTGTTTGCCAAGAAGGCAAAAAGCGACAATATCGAGGGTGGCCTGTATCAAAGCGAAATCTTTTCCTACACCTACAAAAAGAAGGTTACCCTGCTGGTGGCTCAGGATTGGCTGAAGGCCGATGACAAGGTGTTGATTATCGACGACTTCATGGCCAAGGGCTACGCCGTTCACGGACTGATCGACATCGTGGAGAAGGCGGGTGCCCAGCTGATGGGCATTGGTATTGCCGTGGAGAAGGGCTTCCAGCATGGTGGCGATGATCTGCGGGAAAAGGGCTACAACATTCATTCGCTGGCAATTATTGACAAGGCCGAGCCGGGCAATATTGTATTCCGGGGGGAGCAGGCATGAAAAAAGTTCTTGTTCTCGACTTTGGCGGCCAGTACAATCTGCTGGTGGCACGCCGCGTCCGCGAGTGCGGCGTATACTGTGAAATCCGTTCCTGGCGCGAATCCATTGACAACATCCGCGCTTTTCAGCCGGATGCGCTGATTTTTACCGGCGGCCCCGCCACGGTGTTTGAGCCTAACGCACCCATGGTCGACCCCGCTCTGTTTTCCATGGGCATCCCTGTGCTGGGCATCTGCTACGGTGAGCAGCTGATGATTCATCTGCTGGGCGGCTCCTGCCGCCGTTCCGAAACCCGTGAATACGGCAAGGCGGAGCTGACTCACGATGGCACCAGCCCCCTCTTCAAGGATATTCCCGCAACCGCCGTGTACTGGATGAGTCACGGTGTAGAAGTAGACACACTGGCTCCCGGCTTCAAGGTTGTTGCGTCTACCGACGGCTGCCGCTGCGCCGCCATTGAGAACCCCGAAAAAAAGCTCTACGGCGTCCAGTTCCACCCCGAGGTTCTCCACACCCAGTATGGAAAAGAAATTCTCCAGAACTTCCTTTATGGCATCTGCGGCTTCCACTCCGAGTGGACGATGGCCTCCTATCTGGAGCAGGCTGTGGCCGAGTGCCGGGAAAAGATTGGCAGCGGCCGGGTACTGCTGGCCCTGTCCGGCGGCGTGGACAGTTCTGTGGCTGCCGCGCTTTTGC
>ERZ772867.4153-NODE-4153-length-11201-cov-24.680065_pt1 | contig 11201 bp, 10 predicted proteins | sample MGYA00511341_ERZ772867 | MGnify/ENA primary metagenome ERZ772867 (study PRJEB29015, sample SAMEA2737707) | human gut metagenome | biome: human gut; feature: human-associated habitat; material: faeces | place: China | collected 2012 ... | reverse complement strand
CGTCCGGTTCATTTGGAAGCCGGGTATTTGGTTTGATAAATTCTGCGTAGTACGCCTCGTCAAAGCCGTCGATGAAAAGCGTCTGCGCATCGCTTCCCATGAAGTAGTCGCGCAGCTCATGCGTCAAGGGCGTTGCCAGCACAGAGATACGCGGGGCGTAGAAGTCAAGCTCCGTGCTGTACTGCATCCAAGTGTCGATCGTTCCCGCATACGGCGTTTCGCCGACAGAGTACACGTGTCCGCCGAGCAGCGTCGAGAGATCGCGCACACCATACCAGTCCGATCCCCTTTCGCCGCCGAGCATCTCGGTCCCGATATACGGCAGCGGCGGCTCGTCATAGCTGTCGCCGTAGGCCGTATCGTTCACTCGCCAGAAAATCAGCGTGAGCGCCAATACACCGGCAATGATCGTAAGCGCGCGGTCCGCTTTCGCCCAGCGGTTGCGCGGCATCTTCTCCACGCGCTCGCACGCCTCCATCGCGCGCTTGAGCGTCCACATCTCGTTTCTCTCCTTTGCCTCGCTCAGGATACCGAGGATACTGCCTAAGATAATGGACACAAACTGAATGACCTCGCTCTTTTCCATCGTGAGGAACGACATCACCGGGAGACTCAAGGCACTAAAAAGGAAATAGACGAGCCAGATGTCCACCGCCAGGAAGATCATCGGCAGGAAATAGCTGCGGCGCAGCTTTTTGCACAGTCTGCGGTAGCCATAGGAGTCCGTACAGTCCTTCGGCGTGGGGACGTGCGCAGTCCTGTCACCGCGCCAGATATAGAAGATGCCGTCCTTCGTCCGGCAGACGTACTCCCAGCCCAGGCGGGCGCGCTTTTCGCGCAACAGCTCGTCGGGGTCGTCATCGTCCGCGGCGGGTTCCAGGTGATAGCGGCAGTCGCGCGGCTCGCCGATCACAAAATCGTCGTAGCGGAGCAGGAGCTTCCCCTCCGCCGCGCGCTCAGAAAGCCACTGCTCGATGCCGCGCGGGTCATAGGCGCTGGGCACAAAGCGGATGCTCTTCGTCTCGGGCTCATTCTCTTCGTTCGGCGCAGTCCCTCCGCTCCCCGGAAGCTCTGTTGTCTCGCGCAGGTCTTCGTCCATTCGCGCTCCCTCCTCTCTTCTCTCTATGGCAAAGTATAAAGAAGCGAGGGGGATTTTTCAAGCAAGTTCAGCGAGCATTGACAAAAATCGCGCGCAAGTTTATTGTTACATCGCAAAAAAGGCAGGAAATTCCTGCCTTTTTTCGTTTCACAGCAAAATCGGCTGAATTTGTCTTCCCTCCAGCGCCGCCTCGGCCGTCGGGATAATTTTGCGGAAGTCCGCGATCAGCGACGTGGGCTTCGCCTCGGCGTTGTCCTGCCCGAAGGGGACAAAATAGTAGTTCTTGCGGTTCAGCAGCACCGCGATGTTCGGCGCGCTCGCGGATAAGCCGTCATTCGTCGCAATGGCAAGCACAACGGGCTTACCGTTGCGCAGGTGCCCCTTCGCCGCCATCGTCACCGCGCCGTCCGTGATGCCGTGGGCGAGCTTGGCAAGCGTGTTTCCCGTGCAGGGCGCAATGACGAGCACTTCCATCGCCCCCTGCGGGCCGAGGGGCTCGGCTTCGACGATATTGCGCACGGCCTTCCGCCCCGCCAGCGCCTCCACGCGGGTGACGAAGTCCTCCGCCGTGCCGAAGCGCGTGGAATACTTCGCCGCATTTTCCGACAAGATTGGCACAATCTCGTGCTCGCGCGCGATGTCCTCGTAGAGTTTCAGCAGCTCGGGATGGTTGCAGAACGAGCCGCAAAAGGCAAATCCGATCTTCATGCTTCCTCCTTGATGAGTCGACATAACGTCTTTTTGATGGCCCGCGCCGCCGTCTCTGGCGCGACGCGCCCGGGCAGTCCCCCTGCCTTGAGATACGAAAGGCGCAGCGTTTCGACCGCGTCCATGTCAAAGCCGCTCGCGCTCGCAAGCTCGATGAGCAGGCAGTCCGGCGGCAGCTCGGCAAGGAGCGTTTCGTCCAATACCTGATGCGGCACGGTGTTGAACACCACGCGGAATTTCCCCAGCGTGCCGGAGAGGCGGTTCGTGTGCAGCGGCGCGTAGCCGAACGCGTCGATCCACGCAAGGTCCGACCGCTTGCGCGCGCTGACGCTGACCTTCGCTCCCAGCGCGCTCAGATCGTGCGCGAGCACCTTTCCGATGCGGCCAAAGCCGAGCACGAGGCATGGCGTGCCGTGCAGCGTGACGCTCGTGTGCTTCATCGCCGCCTCGATGGCCCCCTCCGCCGTCGGGATCGCGTTGCGCACGCTCAGCTCTTCCGAGGCAAAGTAGTCCGTGATCGTAAGCCCCAACGACTGCGCGAGCGTTGACGCGTCGTTTTCCACATTGCCCGCGAAAATGCGGTGCTCGCGCCGCAGCGAGCGCAGCAGGCTCTCCATCGTGAGCTCTGTGCCGCTCAAATAGCCGTTTTTCTCCGCCGGCAGCGGCAGGACGATGATGTCTGCTTTCAGCGCGTCGCACAGCGCCAGCGGCTTTGGCGCACCGGTCAGCTCCCACGAGCAGACGTCGTATCCCTCCGCAGCCATCATCTGGGCAAGCAGGCGCATGCGTGCGTCGCCGCCCAGGAATGCTATCGTCTGGTCCATCTCATTCCCCCTTTTCCATAAAGGGTATGCCGTAGCGCGTGCGCGCATGACGCAAACTATTTTTGATTTTTTTCTTGACTACTCTATTTTTATCGTTATAATAAGAATTATTCTAATTCTTATTAAGGAGAAACGCATGACCAAGTACGCCCAGCAGATTCTCGATCTCGTCCTGTGCTCCACCGAGCACCCGACTGCCGAGCAGATTTTTCTGCAAATGAAGCAGGAAAATTCCAAAATCGCGCAAGCTACAGTGTATAACAACCTCAACGCGCTTGTAGCGGACGGCAAACTCATCCGCCTGTCGCAGCCCGGCGCGCCCGACCGCTACGACAACACCACGCGCCACGATCACCTGATCTGCACCCGCTGCGGCGCGCTCGCAGACTTCAAGTTCACCGACCTGACGCACAACATCGAAGCCGCGCTCGGCGCGCGCATCCAGTCCTACGACCTTCGCATTCACTATCTCTGCCCCGCCTGCCGCAAGGCGCAGGAAGAGCATTAAATTTTGAGAGAAAAAGGAGAATTTCACCATGAAGACCAACAAGTATTCCGGCACCAAAACCGAGCAGAACCTGCGCACCGCCTTCTCGGGCGAATCCGAGGCGCGCAACAAGTACACCTTCTTCGCCTCCACGGCCAAGAAAGAGGGCTATGAGCAGATCGCCGCGCTCTTCCAGAAGACTGCGGACAACGAAAAGGAGCACGCCAAGATGTGGTTCAAAGAGCTCCAGGGCATCGGCTCCACCGCCGGCAATCTGCTCTCCGCCGCTGAGGGCGAAAACTACGAGTGGACCGACATGTACGATTCTTTCGCCAAGACCGCAGAGGAAGAGGGCTTTCCCGAGCTCGCGCAGAAGTTCCGCCTCGTCGGCGAGATCGAGCGCCATCACGAAGAGCGCTACCGCGCGCTGCTGCGCAACGTCGAGACCGCCAAGGTCTTTGAAAAGAGCGAGGTCAAGGTCTGGGAGTGCCGCAACTGCGGCCACATCGTCGTCGGCACCAAGGCCCCCGACGTCTGCCCCACCTGCAACCACCCCCAGAGCTACTTCGAAGTCCACGCGGAGAATTATTGAGAATCGGCAAACTAACAAGAGAGCCGCAGGCTGTGCCTGCGGCTCTCTTACTATTCACTTACTCCTTCGGCAGCAGGATGCAGATCGTCGTGCCCTTGCCCTCTTCGCTATGAAGCTCGACTGTACCGTGATGGTACTGCACGGCGTGCTTGACGATGGAAAGGCCGAGGCCCGTGCCGCCGCTTGCCTTCGAGTGGCTCTTGTCCACGCGGTAGAAGCGCTCGAAGATGCGGCTCTGGTGCTCCGGCGCGATGCCGATGCCCGTATCGGCCACGGAGACGAACGCCTTGCCGTCCCGCTCGCCGACGCTTACCTTCACGCTGCCACCCTCGACGTTGTACTTGATAGCGTTGTCGCAGAGGTTATAGATGACCTCGTACAAAAGCCGCCGCACACCGCCGATGGTCTCGCTCCCGCCCTCGACGGCAATCGCGATGTGCTTCTCCGCCGCCGCGGTCTTGAGATCGTCCGCTGCCTCCTGCGAAAGCGTGAGCAGGTCGACCGTCTCGCGCGGCATTTCGTCGCCCTCGTCGAGCTGGGACAGGCGGATGATGTCGCCGATCAGCGTGACAAGGCGCTGCGCTTCTTTTCGGATGTGGCCGACGAAGCGGGGGACGTCCTCCTGCTTCACCATGCCGTTTTCCAGCAGCTCCGCGCTGCCGATGATGCCTTGCAGCGGCGTTTTGAGCTCGTGCGACACGTTCGCCGTGAATTCACGGCGCGTCTGCTCCGCTGTCTCGCGCTCGGTGATGTCGAAAGCCAGCAACACAGCGCCGACCGCCGCGCCGCTTGCGCCGATGCGGCTGACGTCAAACTGCCAGATACGGCCGCCGCGCTCCACGCGCGCCTCACTGTGCCCCTCGTCCATGGCGCGCTCGATGGCAAGGCTCATGTCGTGGCTGCGGTCGATGGTCAAAAAGTCCTGCCCGACGTAGCTCTCGTCCGTGCCGAAGAGCTTTTCCGCCGCGGGGTTGATACTCAGCACATGCTCTTTTTCATCGAGCAGCACAAGCCCTTCGCGCATGCTGCTTGTGATCTGCGAAAATTCCGTCTGCTGGCGCTGAAGTTCGTCCATCTGCTCGTCGATCTGCAAGTGCTGGCGGTTGATGCGCCCGAGCAGCGGGGCGAGCTCTTCATAGACGTCATTTTCAAGCGGATGCTCAAGGTCCAGCTTGTTGAGCGGCTGGACGATGCGGTGCGACAGGCTCTTGGCTAAAACAGAGGACAGGATCAGCGCCACGATCAGCACCACTAAAATGGGCTGCCCCATGCCGACGAGCAGCACACCCGCCGTCGCACGGCTCATCGAAATGCGCAGCACGCTCCCGTCCGCGAGTCTTTCCGCGCAGTACATCGTCTTTTGCAGCAGCGTCGAGGAATAGCGCGTACTCTCGCCCTCGCCGTATTCCAGCGCTTGCTTGACCTCCACGCGGTCGGCGTGATTTTCAAGGCTTTCGGCATCGGTCACGGTGTCGTAGAGTACCGTACCGTCGTTTTCGATCCACGTCAGGCGGTAGCGCTCGGAGGAGAGCTGAGAGAGATACTCCGTCCCGTTTTCCTCCACGGCGACGGCGGCAAGCTCCAGCTCGTCGCGCAGCTGCTTTTTTTCGACGCTCCCGAAGTATTCGTACAGGCAGCCCATGATGACGAGCAGGCTCGCCAGCAGCACCGTGCCCGCCACAAGCAGGATGGAGTGAAAGATCTTTTTTGTCATGCCTTGCCCTCCATCCGGTAGCCCACGCCGCGCACGGTCTCGATCTTCTCGCCGTACGCGCCGAGCTTCTGCCGCAGCGTGCGGATGTGCATGTCCACCGTGCGCGTCTCGCCGCAGTAGTCCGTGCCCCACACGTCCGCCATGAGCTGGTCGCGCGAAAACGCCGTGCCGGGATGCGAGAGGAACAGGCGCAGCAGTTCGAATTCCTTGTATGTCAGCGCGACGCTCTCTCCATCCGCCGTGACGGTGTGGCTCTCTTCGTCGAGCACCAGACCGCCGCAGCGGAACTGGGATGCGCTCTTTGTGCCACAGCGGCGCAGCACCGCCTTGACGCAGGAGACGAGCTCCATCACGCCGAACGGCTTTGTCAGATAGTAGTCTGCACCGAGGTCGAGACCGCGGATCTTGTCGTATTCCGCGCCCTTGGCCGTCGCCATGACGACAGGGATATCGGAAAGCGCCGCGTCCGCGCGCATGCGGCGCAGCAACTCCATCCCGTCGATGCCGGGGAGCATCACATCGAGCACGACAAGCTCGGGTCTTCCCGTGCGCAGCGCCTCCCAGAACGAAGTACCGTCCTCAAAGCCTTTGGCCTCGAAACCGGTCGATTGCAGGGCATATACCTCGATATCGCGGATACTGGCATCGTCTTCCACGCACCAGATCATACTTTACCCCTCCTTATGCTCTCCTGTCACAGAGAAAATGACCCATTCGGCGATGTTCGTCGCATGGTCGCCGATGCGCTCAAAATACTTGGCGATCATCAGCAGGTCGAGTGCGAATTCACCATCATCAGGGTCCTGCGCGATGCGCTTGATGAGGTCCTTCTTCACGCGCGCGAAATAGTCGTCCACAGTGTCATCCTCAGTGATGACCTGATCGGCAAGCGCCGTGTCGTGCTTGACATAGGCATCCACGCTCTCGGTCACCATCTTGATGGTCGAGCGCGCCATCTCGCGCAGGAGATTACTGTTTTCCGCACCGCGCCCGCCGAGGAACGTGATGATCTCGGCAATATCCTCGGCCTGGTCGCCGATGCGCTCCATGTCCGTGATCATCTTGAGCGCCGCCGAGATCTGGCGCAGGTCCTTTGCCACGGGCTGCTGCTGCAAAAGAAGCTTTAGGCACAGCGACTCGATCTCGCGCTCCTTGCGGTCGATCTCCTGATCGAGCGGTGCGACGCGCGCGGCCAGCTCCGCGTTGCCCTCCGTCAACGCCTGTGCCGAAAGGGCGATGACCTCCTCGCACAGCGCGCCCATCTCAATGAGCTCGCGGTTCAAAAGCGCAAGCTGTTCATCAAACCGGCTTCTCATTTAACCGAACCTCCCCGTGATGTAATCTTCTGTCCGCTTGTCCTGCGGCTGGGAGAAGAGCTTCTCCGTCTTGCCGTACTCTACGAGCTCGCCGAGCAGGAAGAATGCCGTGTGGTCGGAAATACGCACCGCCTGCTGCATGTTGTGCGTGACGATGACGATGGTGTACTTCTCCTTGAGCTCCATCGCGAGCTCTTCGATCTTCGACGTCGAAATGGGGTCGAGCGCACTTGTCGGCTCGTCCATCAGCAACACCTCGGGCTCGACCGCGAGCGCGCGGGCGATGCAAAGGCGCTGCTGCTGGCCGCCGGAGAGGCCGAGCGCGTTTTTCTTCAGGCGGTCCTTGACCTCGTCCCAAATCGCCGCGCCGCGCAGGGATTTTTCAACGATCTCATCGAGCTTTGCCTTGTTCTTCACGCCGTGCGTGCGCGGACCGTAGGCAATGTTGTCGTAAATGCTCATTGGGAAGGGGTTCGGCTTCTGGAACACCATACCCACCTGACGCCTAAGCTCGCTCACATCGACGGACGGGTCAAAAATGTCCTCGTCCTTATAGAGGACGCTGCCCGTGATCTTCACATCGGGGAGCAAATCGTTCATGCGGTCGAGCGTCTTCAAAAACGTCGACTTGCCGCAGCCGCTCGGGCCGATGAGCGCCGTAATGCTTTTTTCGGGAATTTCAATGTTGATGTCCTTGAGCGCCTGATGGCTCCCGTACCACAGACACAGGTTCTCAACGGAAAGGATGTTGTTCATAGCCCTCTCCCCTCTTTCAATTTGTCTTCAAAGGCGAGGCCGTACCAGTGGCTCTCGCCGCGTTTTGCCGTTTTCTGCACGCAGTCGTCGCAGAATTCCGCCGCGTCTTTCAGGGCTTGCGGCATGCCTTTACCGTTCATCAGCTCGCCGCACAGGGCAGAGACGAACACATCACCCGTGCCATGCAGCGTCTGCGGAAGGCAGGGCTTGAAAATTTCCATATACTGCCCGTTCAGCCGCGCGCAGTAGCCGATCTCCTCCCCGCGGTGGACGCCGGTGATGATGACATTTTCCACCGTGAGCGCTTTAAGAAGCGTTTCTATCGGTGCGTCCATCCCGCAGCCCGCGAGAAGCGCCGCCTCCGTGCGGTTGGGCGTGATAAGCTGTGCGCTCTCGCACAGCGCGCGCATCGCCTGCACGTACTCTTCGGTAAAGCAGCCGTACAGCGCGCCGTTGTCGCCGAGCACGGGGTCGACCACAACGATGGTATCCTCCCCCGCAAAGTCGCGGAGGAAATCTTTTGCAAAATGCATCTGCTCCACCGAGCCAAAAAAGCCCATGCAGATGCCGTCGAATTTGATTTGAAGCTGTCTCCAGTGCGCGGCAAAGGCCTTCATCTCGTCCGTCATATCGCGCATGACGTAGCTGCCGAAGCCGTCCGCCGTGTGCGTCGATAAAATGGCCGTCGGCAGCGGTACCGTCTCCACCCCGTAGGAAGAGAGGATGGGCATGGCCACGCTCAGCGAACACTTGCCGAAGCAGGAAAGGTCATTTAAGAGCGCCATGCGCTTCATGCCGCTTCCGTTGACAGGTCGTATCATTGCTGTTTCCTCCTGAAGTATCGGCCGACCAGATCGGCGATGAGGTTAATGAGCATCGTCAGCAGCATCAAAATGGCCGCGATGGCGAACACCACCCCCGTATCGCTCGACTCCTTGGCGTAGAAGTACAGCGCCACCGTCAGCGTCGCGCCCGCGTTGTGCATGCCCTCAAAGAAGTTGTAGAGCATGTGCGCCGAGCCCGCCGTGAATAAGAGCGCCGCCGACTCGCCGAGGATGCGTCCGATCGACAGGATACAGCCCGTCACGATACCATCCACGCAGCTTGGCAGCACCACCGTGCGGATGGTGCGCCATTTGCCCGCGCCCAGGCCGAACGCGCCCTCGCGGTAGCTCTGCGGTACGGTCTTGAGGCTCTCCTGTGTCGTGCGCATGATGGTCGGCAGGTTCATGATCGTCAGCGTCAGCGCACCCGCAAGAAGCGACGTGCCGTTTTTGCAGAAGATCAGCATGCCGACAAGGCCGTAGATGATCGACGGGATACCGGAGAGCGTTTCGGACGCGTATTCGATGATGGAGACGAGCTTTTTGTTCGCGGCGTATTCATTTAAGTAGATGGCCGCGCCCACGCCGAGCGGCAGCACGATTAAAAGCGTCGCGATGACGATGTAGAGCGTGCTCAGGATGTCCGGCAGGATGCCGACGCGGTTGGCAAGATAGCTCGGCGCGGTGGAGAGCATCTCCCAGGTGATGTTTGGAATGCCGTTGCCCAATATATAACCAATCATACCGACTACGAGCGCGCAAGTCAATACTGCGGCGACGCCCATCAGGAGCTTCATCGCCGTGATATAGGCCTTGCGGCGGGCCGAGGACTGCATTTTCAGCATCAGTTACCCTCCTTGTCGCGCTTTAAGAAGAAGTTGAGCGCCGCATTGATGAGCAGGATGAAAAGATACAGCACGAGCGCGATGGAAAAGAGCGCCTGACGCTGCAAGCCGCTCGAATACGACATCTCGCTCGCGACCGCCGTCGTGAGAAAGCGGACGCTCTCAAAGATCGAGCCGGGCATGTTCGGCGCGTTGCCCGAGACCATCATCACGGCCATCGCTTCGCCGATGGCGCGGCCCACGCCGAGCACGACCGCCGCGGCGATGCCGCTCTTTGCCGCCGGAACGGAGACGCGGAAATAGGTCTCGACCTCAGTCGCACCGAGGGCAAGCGAGGCGTCCTCATATTCATGCGGAACGGCCTCGAGCGCTGTGACGCTCACCTTGATGATCGACGGCAGGATCATGACGGCCAGCACGATGATGGCCGCAAACAGGCTTGCGCCGTCCGGCAGGTGGAACGTCTTGCGGATGGCAGGCACGAGCACCAGCATACCGACAAGGCCGTACACGACCGACGGGATCCCCGCGAGCAGGCTGACGGCGGCCTCCAGCACGGTGCGGACCTTCTTGGGCGCGACCTTGGAGAGGTACACCGCCGTCAAAAAACCGATGGGCACGCCGAGGACGATCGCGCCTGCCGTGCCGTAAACACTCGTTAAAATAAAGGGCAGAATGCCGTACTTCGGCTCCGCCGACGTCGACGACCACACCTTGCCCGTGAGAAACGGCACAAGGCCGATCTTCTGAATGGCCGGGATGCCGGAGATGATGAGATACACCGTGATCAGCAGCACGCATCCGACCGTAATGAGGCCGAGAAGCAGAAAAATACCGTGGACGACGGCTTCAAACATTTTTTTCCTCTGCGCCATAATTGTTTCCTCTTTTTGCTGTCAGCGGGAGACGGCTCACGCCGCCTCCCGTGATGGTTCCTGTGTTCTGTTAGTTGGCTGCGACCGCACCGGCAGCGGCGATGATGCTTGCCGCGTCAGCGGACAGCGCGTAGTCGAAGAAGGCCTGTGCCGCGGGGGAAAGCTTGGTGCCCTCCTTCGTGACGAGCACGAACGGACGCTGGACCACATAGCTGCCGTCCTTGACGGTCGCCTCCGTGGCTTCCACACCGCCGACTGTCAGCGCCTTGACGCTCTCGCCCACCGCGGAGAGGGAGGCATAGCCGATGGCGTCGGGGTTCTGGGACACGGTGTTGATGACGTCGCCCGTGGAGGTGAGCTCCTGACGGTACTGGCAGGCGTCCTTGGTGCCGGTGATGGATTCAAAGCCGTCGCGCGTGCCGGAGCCGGCCTCACGGCCGATGAGCACGATCTCGGCGTCGTTGCCGCCGACGTCCTTCCAGTTGGTGATCTCGCCGGTGTAGATCTTGGCGATGGTGTCAATGTCGAGATCGGAGACAGGGTTCTCGGGGTTCACGACAATGGCGATGCCGTCGAGCGCGACGACGGTCTCAACAAGGCCGGAGGCCTTTTCGTCATCCTTGAGCGCACGGCTCGAAAGGCCGATGTCGCAGCGGCCTTCGCTAACGGCCTGAATGCCGGAGCCCGAGCCGGTGGGGTTATAGGTGAACTTCACGTCCTTGTTCATGGCCATGAAGGATTCGCCAAGAGAGTTGATGACCTTTTCCATCGAGGTGGAGCCGTCGGTCGAGACGGTGCCGGAGAGGGTCGTTTCGGTGTTGCTGCCGTCAGTGTTGGTGTCGGCGCTGTTGTCGTTCTTGCTGCCGCAGGCGGTCAGCAGGCTCAGCGCCATGACAGCAGTCAGCGCAAGAGTGAGAAACTTTTTCATTTGAAATACTTCCTTTCAATTTTTCCAAGATGTTGTTCCTTGCTACATTTGCCATCATAAAGGCAGGTTGTAAAATCAGAAAGTCGCCTTTTGTAAAATCGCGGTAAAAGAGAAAAAGGACGTTTTCCGTCGGAAAACGTCCTTTTTGAAGGTCAAATATCGTGTTATTCGGTGCGCAGCGCTTCGACAGGGTCCTTGCGCGCGGCGATGCCGGAGGGAATGAGGCCCGCGAT
>ERZ772867.4149-NODE-4149-length-11213-cov-5.524915_pt1 | contig 11213 bp, 4 predicted proteins | sample MGYA00511341_ERZ772867 | MGnify/ENA primary metagenome ERZ772867 (study PRJEB29015, sample SAMEA2737707) | human gut metagenome | biome: human gut; feature: human-associated habitat; material: faeces | place: China | collected 2012 ... | reverse complement strand
AAATAAATTAAGGAGTGATTGAGCCTATGGTGAATGTCAAGGACGTAAAACTTGGTAAGAACACGAGAAAGAGCTTTGCCAAGATCAATGAGGTTCTGGAGATGCCTAACCTTATTGAAGTGCAGAAGAACTCTTATCAGTGGTTCCTCGATGAAGGTCTGAAGGAGGTCTTCAGAGATGTTTCAGCTATTACTGATTATAATGGTACGCTGGAGCTGACTTTTGTTGGATACCATTTCGACGAAGAGGCTAAGTATTCTGTTGCAGAGTGCAAGGCGAGAGATGTAACTTATGCAGTGCCACTGAGAGTTACTGCAAGACTTAACAATACCGAGACCGGCGAGATCAAGGAGTCCGAGGTATTTATGGGTGACTTCCCTAAAATGACCGACAGCGGAACTTTTGTTATCAACGGTGCAGAGCGTGTTATCGTTTCTCAGTTGGTGCGTTCACCAGGTGTTTATTACGCTTTTGATAAGGACAAGACCGGTAAGGATCTGTTCAAGACAACTGTTATCCCTAACAGAGGCGCTTGGCTTGAATATGAAATGGATTCTAACGACGTGGTTTATGTCAGAATCGATAAAAACAGAAAGATCCCTCTTACTACTTTCCTGAGATCGCTCGGTATTGGTACTAATGAGGAGATCGAGGAAGTTTTCGGTCCTGATGAAAGACTTACTCAGACTATCATGCAGAAGGATCAGACTGCTAACAGAGAGGAAGCTCTTCTTGAAGTTTACAAGAAGCTCCGTCCGGGCGAGCCTCCTACAGTAGATTCTGCTGTTACTCACCTGAACAACCTGTTCTTTGACGCTAAGAGATATGATCTTTCAAGATTTGGCAGATATAAGTACAACAAGAAGCTTGGCGTTGGTTCAAGACTTTCAGGTCACAGACTTTCAAGACCTGTTGTAAATCCTATGACAGGCGAGGTAATGGCTGAGGCTGGCGATCTTATCAGCTTTGATAAGGCTATGGAGATCGAGACCGCAGGTGTTATGGAGGCTTACGTTGACGTTGAGGTAAAGGAGCATCTTACTTCCGCAACAGGCGAGGCTGTTACAAAGCTTGAAGAATGCGAAGTTAAGATCATAGGCAACGGCATGGTAGACATCAACGCTTATGTTGATTTTGACTGCACTGAGCTTGGTATCAACGAAAAGGTATCTTTCAAGGCTCTCAAGGAAATTCTTGAGGATTCTGAGAATGAGGAAGAGCTTAAGGAGAACATCAGACTTAAGGCTGACGACCTCGTTCCAAAGCACATCACTATCGATGATATTATCGCTACGGTTTCTTACTTCCTCAACCTTTGCGAGGGCGTTGGTGCTGTTGACGATATCGACCATCTTGGCAACAGAAGAATCCGTTCAGTAGGCGAGCTTCTTCAGAACCAGTTCAGGATCGGTTTCACAAGAATGGAAAGAGTTATCCGTGAGAGAATGAACATTCAGTCACAGGGCACTGAGGTCGTTACTCCTACAGCTCTTATCAATATAAGACCTATCACTGCGGCTATCAGAGAGTTCTTCGGTTCTTCTCCACTGTCACAGTTCATGGATCAGAACAACCCTCTGGCTGAGCTTACTCATAAGAGAAGACTTTCAGCCCTCGGCCCTGGCGGTCTTTCAAGAGACCGTGCCGGATTTGAGGTCCGTGACGTTCACTATACTCACTACGGCAGAATGTGTCCTATCGAGACGCCTGAAGGTCCTAACATCGGACTTATCTCTTACCTTGCTTCTTTCGCAAGGATAAACGAGTACGGCTTTATCGAAGCTCCTTACAGACGTGTTGACAAGGAAACAGGCGTTGTAACTGACGAAGTTGTTTATATGACGGCTGATGTTGAAGATAACTACATGGTCGCTCAGGCAAACGAGCCTCTTACTGAGGATAACAAGTTTGCAAGACCTAAGGTAAACGGCAGATACAGAGATCAGATCCTCGAGATAGAGAGAGAGAAGATCGACTTCATGGACGTTTCACCTAAAATGGTAGTTTCTGTCGCTACTGCTTGTATCCCGTTCCTTGAGAACGATGACGCTAACCGTGCGCTCATGGGTTCAAACATGCAGAGACAGGCTGTGCCGCTGCTCAAGACTGAGTCTCCTATCGTTGGTACTGGTATGGAGTACAAAGCTTGTCTTGATTCAGGCGTTGCTGTTGTTTCTAAGAACGCAGGTGTTGTTGAGAGCGTTGACGCTGACAAGATCGTTATCCGTGAGGACAGCGGTATGCTCAGAACTTATGAGCTGACTAAGTTCAAGCGTTCAAACGCAGGTACTTGCACAAACCAGAGACCTATCGTCAATAAGGGCGAGAGAATTGAAGCTAATCAGATAATCGGTGACGGCCCTGCTACTTCAAACGGCGAGCTTTCACTTGGTAAGAACGCTCTTATCGGCTTCATGACTTGGGAAGGTTACAACTACGAGGACGCCGTTCTTCTGAACGAAAACCTTGTAAAGCAGGATAAGTACACTTCTATCCATATTGAAGAGTATGAGACAGAAGCCAGAGATACAAAGCTCGGACCTGAGGAGATCACAAGAGATATCCCTAACGTTGGTGAGGACGCTCTTAAGGATCTGGACGAGAACGGTATCATCAGAATAGGCGCAGAGGTTCGCTCGGGAGATATACTTGTTGGTAAGGTAACACCTAAGGGTGAAACTGAGCTGACAGCAGAAGAAAGACTTCTGAGAGCTATCTTCGGCGAAAAGGCTAGAGAAGTTAGAGATAATTCTCTTAAGGTACCTCACGGCGAGGCTGGTACTATCATTGATGTTAAGATATTCACAAGAGAGAACTGCGACGAGCTTTCTCCTGGAGTAAATATGCTCGTCAGATGCTACATCGCACAGAAGAGAAAGATCTCTGTGGGCGATAAGATGGCAGGTCGTCACGGTAACAAGGGTGTCGTTTCAAGAATACTCCCACAGGAGGATATGCCATTCCTTGAGGACGGTACTCCGCTTGATATCTGTCTTAACCCATTGGGCGTACCTTCTCGTATGAACATCGGTCAGGTGCTTGAAGTTCATCTTGGTATGGCGGCAAAGGCTCTTGGCTGGAAGATAATGACCCCTGTATTCGACGGTGCTCACGAGGCAGACATCAGAGAATGCTTCAAAATGGCTCAGCAGAATTATCTGGAGCATAAGGACGATGAGTTCACTCTCCACACAATGGACGAGGTCATCAACCCTAACGCTCTGAGCATGAGCGAGGACGGCAAGTTCACTGTTTATGACGGAAGAACAGGCGAGAAGTTCGATAACAGAGTTACAGTCGGTTATATGTACTACCTGAAGCTCCACCACCTCGTAGACGATAAGATACACGCACGTTCAGTTGGTCCTTACTCACTGGTAACACAGCAGCCACTCGGCGGTAAGGCTCAGTTCGGTGGTCAGCGTTTCGGAGAAATGGAAGTTTGGGCGCTCGAAGCATTCGGCGCAGCGCATATCTTGCAGGAAATCCTGACTATTAAGTCTGATGACGTTGTTGGACGTTCTAAGGCTTACGAGGCTATTGTAAAAGGTGAACCGATGCCTACTCCGGGCATTCCTGAATCTCTGAATGTATTGTTACATGAATTGAGAGGATTGGGATTGAGTATCAACCTTGAATAATAAAAATATAACTCTTTACAATATAAACAAGAAAGTATGGCTTTTAGAAAAGAAACGAAGATAAAGAGTAATTTCTCGAAAATCTCAATTGGTTTGGCTTCACCTGAAGAAATCCTTGAGAATTCGAGTGGTGAGGTGTTGAAGCCCGAAACTATCAACTACCGTACCTACAAACCCGAACGTGACGGTTTGTTCTGCGAACGCATCTTCGGTCCGGTAAAAGACTATGAATGTCATTGCGGTAAGTACAAACGTATTCGTTATAAAGGAATCGTTTGTGACCGTTGCGGTGTTGAAGTGACAGAAAAGAAAGTTCGTCGTGAACGTATGGGGCATATCCAGCTGGTAGTGCCTGTGGCACACATTTGGTATTTCCGTTCATTGCCGAACAAAATCGGTTACTTGTTGGGATTGCCTACCAAGAAACTTGATTCTATTATTTACTATGAACGTTATGTCGTAATTCAGCCGGGTGCTGCCGCTGAAGAAGGCGTAAATGAATATGATTTGCTTTCGGAAGAGGAATATCTGGATTTGCTGGAAAAACTTCCGAGAGAAAATCAGTATCTGGAAGATACAGACCCTAACAAGTTTATTGCTAAGATGGGAGCTGAAGCCATCTATGATTTGTTGGCTAAACTTGACTTGGATGCACTTTCTTATGAATTGCGTCATAAGGCAAGCAACGACTCTTCACAACAGCGCAAGAATGAAGCATTGAAACGCTTGCAGGTCGTTGAATCGTTCCGTGCATCTCGCGGACGCAATAAACCTGAATGGATGATTGTACGTATTGTTCCGGTGATTCCGCCCGAACTTCGTCCGTTGGTTCCGTTGGATGGTGGTCGTTTTGCAACTTCTGACTTGAATGATTTGTATCGTCGTGTGATTATTCGTAACAACCGTCTGAAGAGACTGATTGAAATCAAGGCTCCTGAAGTAATCTTACGCAACGAAAAACGTATGTTGCAGGAAGCTGTCGATTCATTGTTCGATAACTCACGTAAGTCAAGTGCTGTAAAAACAGATGCAAACCGTCCGTTGAAATCACTGTCTGATAGTTTGAAAGGTAAGCAAGGACGTTTCCGTCAGAACCTGTTGGGTAAGCGTGTTGACTACTCAGCCCGTTCGGTAATTGTCGTTGGTCCTGAACTGAAAATGGGAGAATGCGGTATTCCTAAATTGATGGCTGCCGAACTTTACAAGCCGTTTATTATCCGTAAATTGATAGAACGCGGTATCGTGAAGACTGTTAAGTCTGCCAAGAAGATAGTAGACCGCAAAGAACCTGTTATTTGGGATATCTTGGAGCATGTCATGAAAGGACATCCGGTATTACTCAACCGTGCGCCGACATTGCACCGTTTGGGTATTCAGGCATTCCAACCCCATATGATTGAAGGTAAGGCTATCCAATTACACCCATTGGCATGTACTGCGTTCAATGCCGACTTTGACGGTGACCAAATGGCTGTTCACTTGCCTTTGAGTAATGAGGCTATATTGGAAGCTCAGATGTTGATGCTTCAGGCACATAATATTTTGAATCCGGCTAACGGCGCACCTATTACTGTACCCGCACAGGATATGGTACTTGGTTTGTATTATATTACAAAACTGAGAAAAGGTGCGAAGGGTGAGGGACTGACATTCTATGGACCGGAAGAAGCTTTGATTGCTTATAATGAAGGAAAGGTAGATATTCATGCTATCATCAATGTTGTTGTAAAAGACCTGGATAAGGATGGCAACATTGTAGATGTGATGATGAAAGAAACTTCTGTAGGTCGTGTGATTGTAAATGAAATCGTTCCGGCTGAAGTAGGTTATCTGAATACCATTATTTCTAAAAAGTCTTTGCGCGACATCATTAGTGATGTTATTAAGGCTGTGGGTGTTGCTCGTGCTTGTGAATTCTTGGACGGTATTAAGAACTTAGGTTACCACATGGCGTTCAAGGGTGGTTTGTCATTCAACTTGGGTGATATTATTATTCCGAAGGAAAAAGAAGAACTGGTAAAACGCGGTAACGAAGAAGTTGAGCAAATCATGATGAACTATAATATGGGTTTCATCACTGATAATGAACGTTACAACCAGGTTATTGATACATGGACTCATGTCAACAGCGATTTGTCTGACATCCTTTATAAGACTATTAAAAATGATGACCAAGGTTTCAACTCAGTATTTATGATGCTTGATTCCGGTGCTCGTGGTTCTAAGGAACAGATTCGTCAGTTGTCAGGTATGCGTGGTTTGATGGCTAAGCCGCAAAAGGCCGGTGCTGAAGGTGCTCAGATTATTGAAAACCCGATTCTTTCAAACTTTAAGGAAGGTTTGTCGGTATTGGAGTACTTTATCTCTACCCACGGTGCTCGTAAAGGTTTGGCGGATACTGCTTTGAAGACTGCCGATGCCGGATACTTGACTCGTCGTCTTGTAGACGTATCGCATGATGTGATTATTAATGAAGAAGACTGTGGAACACTGCGCGGTTTGGTTTGTACTGCTTTGAAAAATAACGATGAAGTTATTGCCACTCTGTATGAACGTATCCTCGGACGTGTTTCAGTACATGATATTATTCATCCTACCACCGGTAAGTTGATTGTTGCCGGAGGTGAAGAAATTACTGAGGATATCGCACAGGAAATTGAAGATTCTCCGATTGAAAGTGTAGAAATCCGTTCTGTATTGACTTGCGAATCGAAGAAAGGCGTATGTGCCAAGTGTTACGGACGTAACCTTGCTTCCAGCCGTATGGTTCAAAAGGGAGAAGCTGTCGGTGTCATTGCTGCACAGTCTATCGGTGAGCCGGGTACTCAGTTGACGTTGCGTACTTTCCATGCCGGTGGTATTGCCGGTAACATGGCTGCCAATGCAAGTATTGTTGCCAAAAACAATGCTCGTCTGGAATTTGAGGAACTTCGTACTGTTGATACAGTAGATGAAACTACCGGTGAAGCTGTGAAAGTGGTAGTAGGTCGTTTGGCCGAGGTTCGCTTTATTGATGTAAATACCGGTATTATTTTATCAACTCATAATGTTCCTTACGGTTCTAAATTGTATGCTGCTGACGGTGATGTGGTTGAGAAGGGTAAACTGATTGCTAAATGGGACCCGTTCAACGCTGTTATTATTACTGAAGCAACCGGTAAGATTGAGTTCGAGAGTATGGTTGAGAACGTAACTTATAAGGTAGAATCGGATGAAGCTACCGGTTTGCGTGAAATCATCATTATCGAATCTAAGGATAAGACAAAAGTTCCTTCTGCTCATATTACGACAGAAGATGGTAACTTGATACGTACTTATAACTTCCCTGTGGGTGGACACGTTGTTATTGAAAACAATCAATCGGTAAAGGCCGGTGACATCCTTGTGAAGATTCCGCGCGCTGTTGGTAAAGCTGGTGATATCACCGGTGGTTTGCCTCGTGTTACAGAATTGTTTGAGGCACGTAACCCGTCCAACCCTGCTGTGGTTTCTGAAATCGATGGTGAAGTTACCATGGGTAAGATTAAACGTGGTAACCGTGAGATCATTGTAACATCTAAGACCGGTGAAGTGAAGAAGTACTTGGTTAATCTTTCTAAGCAGATTCTTGTTCAGGAGAACGACTATGTACGCGCCGGAACTCCGCTGTCTGATGGTGCGATTACTCCTGCCGACATCTTGGCCATTAAAGGTCCTACGGCTGTACAGGAATATATCGTAAACGAGGTACAGGATGTTTACCGTCTGCAAGGTGTGAAGATTAATGATAAGCACTTTGAGATTATCGTTCGTCAAATGATGCGTAAAGTTGAAATTGATGAACCGGGTGATACCCGCTTCTTGGAACAGCAAGTGGTAGATAAGCAAGACTTCATGGAAGAAAATGACCGTATTTGGGGTAAGAAGGTGGTTGTTGATGCCGGAGATTCTCAGAACTTGCAACCGGGTCAGATTGTAACAGCCCGTAAGTTGCGTGATGAGAACAGTATGTTGAAGCGTCGTGACTTGAAACCCGTTGAAGTGCGTGATGCTATTCCTGCAACATCTACTCAGATTCTGCAAGGTATTACTCGCGCTGCTTTGGGAACTTCAAGCTTCATGTCTGCTGCATCATTCCAGGAAACAACCAAGGTTCTGAATGAAGCTGCTATTAATGGTAAAGTAGATAGATTGGAAGGTATGAAGGAAAATGTGATTTGCGGTCACTTGATCCCTGCCGGTACCGGACAGCGTGAATTTGAAAAGATTGTTGTTGGTTCGAAAGAAGAATACGATCGCATCTTGGCAAATCGCAAAAATGTACTTGACTATAGTGAAGTAGAATAATACGATTCATTAAGACTTTAAATAGAAGGTCGGTTTTCCTAATGGGAGACCGACCTTTTTATTGTTCACCCGGCATGGGTATATCCTCCTGACTTCATCACTTTTCCCTACCATTACATAGCGGAAAAATGGAGTGACGCAAGTATGCTCTTGTCTCAATCAGGATGAAAGGAACCAGTATTCACACTCGCTACCTCGGTCAGCACATTGAGCCGGAAGCGGCAGCGGGAGGTGAGAAAAGCGGTTACTTCCTGTATCAGGGAGCATGGCGTCGTCTTCTTGACAGCATCTTTCGAGGATTCTGATTCTACTGCCTCTTCAATGTTTTTCGAAGATATCTTCCCGGCTTTCTTTCAATATGCTTCCGGGGAAGATTGTTTTGAGAGTGATGAATACATTCATGAGGCACTTTTTGAGATTGGGCGAATTACAAATATACAACATAAAAAAGCGTTTGTCTAGAAGAGGAGGCAAACAAATCAAATTCCGGTACAGGATATGACGGAATCTGACACAATGACATATATATGTGTAGGCTTATGCGTACGTCCGTGTAGCCCGATGCATATATACGTGTGGGCTTACACATATATAGGTACAGGCTTGTGCCACTGTATGTGTCAAAAAGACCTTGATGTCTTTTAAAAAGATCGGGAAGTTTCTTACAAACTTCACCACCTTTTAAAAAAAGCCCGGTATGTTTTTTATGTAAGGGCAGATGAGATTACCTTTCATCAAATTGGTCATTCCTTTTTTTCCGTTCATCCTTACATTTTAATCAAAACGTGCGGACAACCGCCGGCTAATAATGAAAGGGTATCCCTTCACTCCCATTTCAGTCACACTTCCCAAGCCGTTTTCAAATCTGCCTTCAGCATTTTTTTCACCGAAAGATGTTTTAAAATGAAAGGAGGCTGAAAATACAACACGGCATGTTCATTCACCACCGGAACTCCCATTAACAGGACGTTTTGGCAGTTAATGAAAGGAGGAAACATATTTCCGCTTGTGGATGAAAAATACAGTTGGTTTTGTGGATTTGTCATTGTATGACAAACCACGTATAGGAAAAGTCGAGTGCCGGCATTGCTCCGATACTAGCCACGGACTTTTGTAGCTGATTTCTTTTCCACATTTATATGTTTGCGTAATTTCCCTTAATGGTAAGTTAACACCAACAAGCCTTCTATGCGATAGTAGCAATAAGTCAACTGCACAAAGGAAGTCAAGCGAAATCATACGGCATTGGCAAGCCGGTCTTCACTAAATAGAAATGATATTCCGAATCATTCGTAAATCATATTTTGTGATAAAAAGATTTCAGCCATTTCTCAACAGGCTATCATTGTTTTTCTAAAAGTTTGATAATAATAGTCCCTTTTTCAGAATAATATATCTATATTTGTAGTCATTCAAAGCGACAAAGAGAGTTCGTGTTTGATATATTAATGTAAATAGAGCGTTTTTGATATTACTTTGTGTTAGAAAATCCCCAATTTTCGAAGCGGAACAAAGTGGATACAACAGAACGCTCACGTCGTGTGTTTATACTTCCTTCTAAAAGGAAATATGCATAACGGCGTGGGACTGTTGTTTTTATTTGTTCCGTGGGTATGGGGATACCTCTAACACAGATAAGACATTAAAACAGTTCCCACGCTTTTTTATATATTTATGCCATCCTCAGGGAGCAGGGAAGGGGTACATTGGGCTGCTATGAAAACAATAGAAGAATTGGAAGAACTCAACCATCAATTGCAAGTCGAGTTGAGGAAAGCTAGAGCCGCTCAGGCTCAAGCCGAAGCTGCTAATCAAAATAAATCAGTGTTTCTAGCCAATATGAGCCACGAGATACGAACGCCGCTTAATGTTATTATGGGGTTTTCGAATTTGATTGTTACTGCTGCTACCGAAGAAGAAAAGCGAATGTATGCAGAAGTTCTGGAAAATAATTGTTCTTTGCTGCTTCAGCTTATTAATGATATTTTAGATCTGTCAAAAATAGAGTCGGGAACATTGACTTTTGCAGAGGAAGAAATGGAGCTGAATATATTATTGGAAGAATTGGCAAGCGCAATGCGTACACGAATTGTTGCCGAGGAGGTTATTTTGAATTGTGTAACACTTTCTGCTCCTTGTTTTGTCGTGGCGGAAAAAAAACGGCTTTCTCAAGTACTTATTAATCTATTGACAAATGCTATTAAGTTTACTACCAAAGGCAGTATTCGTTTAGGTTATGAAATTCATGGAAAAATGCTTTATTTTTATGTGGCTGATACCGGATGTGGTTTTCCTGAATCCCAAAAGCAGAAAGTGTTTGAACGATTTGTGAGACTTGATTCAGCTAAACCGGGAACAGGGCTGGGGCTTGCAATTTGTCGTACTATTGTGGAAAAAATGGGGGGATGTATCGGGGTAGAATCAGAAGAAGGAAAAGGATCTTGCTTTTGGTTTACCATTCCTTATATTCCTCTCTGTATAGAAAAAAATGATATTTAGTGCGTCTATTGTTGCTTGATTGGTTCCTTTTCCTTATTTTTGTTCGCCTGCTAATAATAAGCAGATAATATTTACCTTTAATTATAGAAGAAAATAATCATGGAAAACGAAAAAAACAACAATCAGCTTCAAATAGAGTTGAAAGAAGAAGTAGCACAAGGCACATATGCCAATCTTGCCATAATTACCCATTCTAGTTCAGAATTCATAGTAGATTTTGTACGTGTAATGCCTGGGTTGCCGAAAGCAGGAGTTCAATCTCGTATTGTATTGACTCCTGAACACGCTAAGCGTCTGATGTATGCTTTACAAGAAAATGTGGCAAAGTATGAGCGCAACTTTGGACCGATCCGTATGCCTGAAGAAATGAATGGTGCCAATGGCGGTCCTGATGGCAAGACTTTTATTCCTCCTATGAGTGGCTTTAAAGGAGAGGCATAAGTTATAGCTTTGTCGTGGAAATGGCATATTAGCCTGTTTTTCAAAAGATTTTTTTTGGAGACAGGCTATTTTTATTGCTTAAAAGTATTGTTTATTAAAATGTTATTCGTAACTTTGCAGCCTAAAATGTATAGTTTTGGATTAAAATAGTAAATTAATAAACAATATATAACAATTAAAAATCAAACAAAATGCCTACTATTCAACAGCTAGTAAGAAAAGGAAGAGAGGTTTTGGTTGAGAAAAGTAAGTCTCCGGCACTGGATTCATGTCCTCAAAGACGTGGCGTTTGTGTTCGTGTGTATA
>ERZ772867.4140-NODE-4140-length-11227-cov-3.071697_pt1 | contig 11227 bp, 10 predicted proteins | sample MGYA00511341_ERZ772867 | MGnify/ENA primary metagenome ERZ772867 (study PRJEB29015, sample SAMEA2737707) | human gut metagenome | biome: human gut; feature: human-associated habitat; material: faeces | place: China | collected 2012 ... | reverse complement strand
TGAGACAAATTTGCTATTACTCGCCACCTAAAGAGGTGGGAGTCTTCTCGACTGAGATAAAACTTACAAATGGAGGAAAACACAGTGAATAGAAAATCACCTATTATCATCGGAATTGCCGGAGGAACCGGTTCAGGAAAATCCACTTTTACAAACCGTCTGAAAGACGCATTTGGCGATCAGGTAACCGTGCTTTACCACGACAACTACTACCGCGCCCACGATGACATGCCATTTGAACAACGCAAAAAGCTGAACTACGACCACCGGATGCATTTGAGACAGAGCTGCTTCTTGAGCACCTTAATAAACTGAAAAACTGGGAGGCGATCGACTGTCCAACCTACAACTACGCCAACCACAACCGCGCCGAAGCAACCATTCACATCGAGCCGCGCCCGGTTATCCTGTTGGAGGGCATTCTCGTTCTCTATGACGAAGCACTCCGCAATCTGCTCGACATCCGCATTTTCGTCGATGCCGACGCCGACGAGCGCATCCTCCGCCGAATCTTACGTGACACGAAAGAGCGCGGACGCGATATCGAAAACATCATCGACCAGTATCTGACTACCGTCAAACCGATGCATGCTCTCTTTGTTGAACCGACCCGCGCCTATGCGGATGTGGTTACCAACAGCGGGCGGAATGAGGTTGCATTCTCGCTGGTGCGGGGGGAGATTGCACGGCTGCTGGAGGAGGCGAAGGCGGGAGAATAATATTTCAAAATATTGGGATCATCGAGGTCACAAATGAGGTCATCGAGGTCATGATTTGATTTCTGACCTCAATGACCTCATTCTGACCTCGATTTACACACCAAAAAGCAGCGGTATCACACTGTCAGCGCTCCATTCTTTTTTGAATGTCTCGCTGCTGCCGATACCGCCGCTTTTTCCTATATACTTTTTCTATGATATCTGCTCTAACATAACATTTTGTTTAATTCATCATCACACAGCTCTGCTCGATCTCAATCTGGCTCTCCGCAATCACTCCCTGAAACCGTTCATATTCCGCCGGTTCCATCCGCCAGGCAATTCCACAGCCTGCTGAGAGTTCGCGTGGGACAGGCACCAGGCGCCCTCTGATTCCCTGTTCCCGGCAGAATGCCTCCATCTCCATCGCCGCAGCCGTCGTGTGAAAGGTAAAAATCCGATATTCCCGTTTCTGCCTCATCATTTCCACCTATTTAATATTCCAGAGCAGCATCACGCTTCAAAGGTAATGGTGAAACAGCCGTTTTCCAGCACCTTGGTGTGCCCCTCTTTTCCATGATACTCCAACGTGCGCTCAATATTCGTCCGGGTGTGTGCCTCATCGCCAAGCACACGGATCTGTTTTCCCGGATGTTCATCCATCGCATCCATCACCATCAAAACCGGTTCCGGACAGGAGAGTCCCCGCACATCTACCTCAACAAAATCTGACATTTTCCGTTTCCTCTTTTTTTTATTTCTTTCTACGTTTCATATTTGCCGCTGCAATCACGAATAACAGGGCAATACATACAATTACGGCAATTTTGCCCGGCATCGCCGGACCACCCAAAACGGCTGCTTCTGTCTCGGTTGCCGCTTTTGCTGCCGCACCAACCAGGTTAAAATTGTGTGCAAGTGCCGCACCTAACAGCATTCCCAGAAAGGTTACCGCACTGTCCGAGGAGCCCTGCCCTGCCAGAATGATCTGACGCAGCGGGCATCCGCCAGCCAGAACGGCTGCAAATCCAACGGCATACATACCCAGAATATTCCAGAGATGCTGGGAGTGCGCGATCGGCTGACCGGAAAAGCTCAAATGGAAATTGCCAGTTGCAAGGTTAAAAATCAGCATGACTGCAAACAGTGCGCCGATAATGCTGAGCAGATCAAAGTTTTTCATCAGAATCACATCACGGATGCTACCTGCAAAACACATACGGCTCTTCTGTGCCAATGCACCAATCAGGAGAGCCGCAACTAGGGAAATCAGAACCGGTGCGTGCTTGCTTCCCGGTCCTTCCGTGCTGGCTGCGTATACGCCTGTTACTGCTCCAATGATAAAAAGCGCCAGAAGGAGCACCGGAAGCACATATCCGCTTGATTTCTGCGTCTCATACGCTCTGCCCAGCGAAAATCCCTTTTTCAGGAAGAACGAACCAGTTGCAATACCGCCTGCAAATCCAACCAGCGCTACATACGCATTCAGGTCACCGGCTGCCATACGCAGAACCATACGCAGCGGGCACCCTAAGAATACCAGCGCGCCGATTACCATGATCGCACCCAGAACAAAGCGGATCATCGGTGAAGAGCCTGCCGTCGCCTTATACTCGTTCGTCGCCAGTGAGATCGCAAATGCTCCCACTGCAAATCCTACAATCTCCGGACGGAAATACTGAACCGGTGCTGCTGAGTGAAGTTTCAGCGCGCCCGCCGTATCACGTACGAAGCACGCAATACAGATCGCCATATTGGCCGGATTTCCAAAATACGCCAGCAATGCTGCCAGCACACCCACAAGCGCGCCTGCCACTGCCAGCTTCCATGTCTTGTCAAATACTTTCATACCTGCCTCCTTTTTTATTTCATGTACTCTTAAAGTTTTTCTCACACTCGTCATTGTGGGTGATTTCACGCACCACACTCGCATTTCATCAATACATATCAGAAATTTGAGTGCATCTGGCAAAAAAATCATCTCACAAAATCAAACAAGAAAAATTTCAAGCGCGTACATTTCATGGATCTATCCATACTTTCCGCAGACAAGTATAACATCCTGTATTTTTATGGTAAAATCGTTTATATTGATATTTACTATAAACTTATTGATATTTTCAATAAATAAAGCTACACTCTTCTTTAGGGATTGTCTTCACCTGTCTACTATTCATTTTAATTTTGGATTTTATCACAGAATCATTAAAAATTGATTTTATCTATAGAAAGGATTTTAAATATATGGACATCCGCCAATTAGAAGCTTTCGTGTACACCGTCAAATATCAGAGTTTTTCGCTTGCCGCCCAGAAGTTGTACATCTCACAGCCGACTGTCAGCGCCCACATCCGCAGTCTGGAGGAGGAATTTCACACCCAGCTTTTAAAGCGCACCACCAAATCGCTCTCCCTGACTCCTGCCGGGACAAAATTATATTCCTATGCCACGGAGATTCTGACCCTGCAGCAGAAAGCAATCGTGGAACTCGCCAACGAGACGAAACCGCAGCTTCGGATCGGCGCATCCTCCGTTCCGTCCCTTTATTTTCTGCCGGAACTTTTAAGCGCTTATCACGCAGTTCATCCTGATATCCGTGTCTATGCCTCCTGCTCAGACAGCCTGGACGTTGTACATAAGGTGGATGACGGCATCTGCGACATCGGTCTGGTCGGAACTACTACCTCGGACACCTCCTGCGAATTTCTCCCCTTTGCCTCCGATGAGCTTGTGATCGCCGTCCCCGCCACGCCACATTATCAGGCTTACCAGACTATGCCATCACCGCTGGATGCCCTCTTAAAAGAACCGTTTCTGCTCCGGGAAGATAATTCCGGCACAAAACAGGAAACCCTTTATTTCCTGAAAAATAAAGGGCTTTCACTCGATGATTTAAATGTTATTGCCGTGATGGACGATGCCGCCGCCCTCAAGCAATGTATCATGCTGGGAATGGGCATCTCCATTCTCTCAAAAGCAACTGTGCAGGCAGACGCACGGCAAGGAAAACTGCTTCTCTTTCCGCTTGGGGAAGCTGCCTTTCTCCGGAAACTCTATCTGGTGTATTCACCGGTTAAGTATATGGCGGAGGAAGGCGGGGTGTTTTTGGAATTTGCGAAGAGGTTTTATCAGCTATAACTGTCCAGCATTATCAACCCCCATAAAAGTGCTTTCTAAATTTCCTACGCCTCTTCCCCCACCAACAATCCATACAATGTCGGCTTCACATGCAATTCCTTCATCATTGTCTCTAATGCCGCCCCGTCTGCTTTCTTGCCCTGGCGGATCGCACGGATCATGATGTTTTTCGGTGTGTGTTCCATGTCGATGAATTCGAGAATCTGCGTCCGGTAGCCGGACATTTCGAGGAGCTGCCCACGGATTCCGTCGGTCAGAAGCGCCGACATACGCTCTTTCAGAAGGCCGTACTGTAAAACCGGCGACAGAAGATCGTTCTGAATCTGCTTGTTAATCTCATGCTGACAGCATGGAACGGAAAGAATGACTTTTGCGCCCCATTTGACCGCTTTTGCCAGCGCATAATCGGTCGCTGTATCACAGGCGTGCAGCGTCACGACCATATCGACCTGATCGACGCCCTCATATCCGGCGATGTCGCCGTGCAGGAAGGTCAGGTTCTCAAATCCAAACTTCTTGCTCAGGCGGTTGCAGAGCGCAATGACATCTTTTTTCAGATCCAGACCGATGACACGGATCGAATATTTTTTCAGCACATGCAGATAGTAATACATCGCAAACGTCAGATATGATTTCCCACATCCGAAATCAATGATCGTATTCGTCCGATTCGGATCGAGATTCGGAAGTACATCCTCAATAAATTCCAGGAAACGGTTGATCTGGCGAAATTTGTCGTAGCGGGATTTCACAACTTTGCCTTCTGCCGTCATGACACCGAGATCTACCAGAAATGGGACTGGGACGCCTTCCTGAAGGACGTATTTTTTAGTACGGTTATGGGATAACGACGCCAGACGTTCTGAAAACGCTGCGGCATCCATGCCAGCCGACAGTCCTGTTCCGGCATTTTTCTGCTGTTTCGCATTGCTCTGCAGTTTACCATTTCCCTGTATTTTAGCACTTCTCTGCATCTTTCCGTTTTCGTGACTTGACTGACTCTGACCCGATTTTTCGAGCGAATTTTCTTTCACATCTGCATGACTCTTCGCCGGCATCTGCTTTCCAGCTTTCTGCACATCACCTGCTGCCACCGATACCGTCCGATTCTCTGCCCTTTTAACCCCCACCTTCTTCTCTTTGATCGTCACCGTCCCCTTCTTACTGATCAGAATATTGACAATCCCGTGAAGCGACGCGATCTCCGCATTGCGGTAACGGTTTTCCAGCTCTCCGAGCAGATACTCGGCGGTCTTTTCTGCGTTCTGATTTTTCTGAAATGCCTGTTTTTCCGTAAATTCTTCCGTCTGAAAAGCAAGCGCCCCCCGCAGAAGCAGAGGACGCACGGTTAATTTCAGATAGGATTCACGGGTTCTCGGGTTGCTGAAAATGATTCGCTCCAGATCGGCATCAAGATACCGCAGAAGCACCTCTCTCAGTTCCTGTGATTTATCCATATGAAACTCCTATTAGTTCTTAAAGCTGTGTACTGGTGCCGGGATACGTCCGGTACGTTTGACAAAGTTGTCGCAGGAGAAACGGTTGACCGGAATGATCGGCGCATAGCCAAGCAAACCGCCGAACTCTGCCGTATCGCCCACTGTTTTCCCGATGACCGGAATCAGGCGGACTGCCGTTGTCTTCTGGTTGATCATGCCGATTGCTGCCTCATCTGCGATGATTCCTGCGATGGTGGTTGCTTTTGTATCACCCGGAATCGCAATCATATCAAGACCTACAGAGCAGACACAGGTCATTGCTTCCAGCTTCTCAATCGTAAGCGCACCCTCAGAAACTGCATCGATCATGCCCTGATCCTCGCTGACCGGAATAAACGCACCGCTGAGTCCGCCAACATAGGAGGACGCCATGATGCCGCCCTTCTTAACCTGATCATTTAACATTGCCAGCGCTGCTGTTGTACCCGGGGCACCGCTGCGCTCTAAGCCGATCTCTTCCAGAATCTCCGCCACACTGTCTCCGACTGCCGGAGTCGGTGCCAGCGACAGATCAATGATGCCAAACGGAACGCCCAGACGTTTGGACGCCTCCTGTGCTACCAGCTGTCCAACACGGGTGATCTTGAACGCCGTCTTCTTGATCGTCTCACACAGCACCTCAAAGTTCTCGCCACGTACCTTTTCCAGAGCCGTCTTTACAACTCCCGGACCGCTGACGCCGACGTTGATGATCGCATCCGCCTCAGTCACGCCATGGAATGCACCTGCCATGAACGGGTTATCATCCGGCGCGTTGCAGAATACAACCAGCTTCGCACAGCCGAGGGAATCATTGTCCTTCGTTGCCTCTGCGGTTGCCACAACCATCTCGCCCATCAGACGGACCGCATCCATGTTAAGACCTGTCTTGGTAGAACCGACATTGATGGAGCTGCACACACGGTCGGTGCAGGCAAGTGCCTGCGGGATCGAGCGGATCAGAAGCTCTTCCGCCGGTGTCATTCCCTTGGAAACCAATGCGGAATAGCCTCCGATAAAGTTGACGCCCACTTCTTTCGCTGCCTTATCAAGTGTTTTCGCAATCTCTACAAAATCCTCGCTCTTCTTGCAGGCACTTCCACCTACCAGCGCGATCGGAGTAACCGAGATACGTTTATTGACGATCGGAACCCCAAATTCACGTCCGATGGCATCGCCGGTCGATACAAGATCTTTCGCATAAGTTGTAATCTTATTGTAGATCTTCTCATTCATCTTCGCCAGATCACTGTCCACACAGTCTAAGAGGCTGATACCCATCGTGATCGTCCGCACATCCAGTTTTTCATGCGCGATCATGTTATTAGTTTCCAGAACTTCCTGCATGTTAATCATTGGTTTTACGTCCTTTCTGAAAATATTTGCTTAGATTCTGTGCATACTGGTAAAAATCTCTTCTCTCTGACAGAGAATCTTTACGCCGATCTCCTGTCCCAGCTTGTCCAGCTCATGCGCCATATCATCAAAGGATGTCTTGGAACCGGAAATATCCACGATCATCATCATGTTGAAATATTCCTGCAGGATCGTCTGCGTGATGTCAAGAATGTTCATGTTGTGGTCAGCCAGATAATTACACGTTTTTGCAACGATACCGACGCGGTCCTGTCCAACGATAGTAATAATAATCTTACTCATAGCTTTCATCCTCCTGTGTGCTCTCCGTCCTATGGCGGAAATGTTTTTATGACTTACTAATTTCTATAAAAACTCAACTGCCATCCGGCTGCTGACTTTTACACCTAAAATGATATTCCGTTACTGGACACGTATGCGTGTACAGTAACGATATTTCTGTCAACCCCACACTTTTGTTCATGCCTCCAAGCCATAACCCCAAATATATCTTCTGGCTTGTTTTCAGACTTTGTATAACCAATTTTAATACTTTTACGTCTTCTACACCGTCACAATCTGCGACACTGCATCGCGTTTTGCCACTGTGATCGGGAAATCATTCGCCTTATACGGCGTATCTCCCTCTGTGATCTCCAGACGCACCGTCTCATATGCCAGCTCTTCGTAATTATTTTCCTTACTCAGATGCCCCAGGAAAATGTGCTTCAAATTGTCATGCAGAATGGAACTTAAAAGCCGCCCCGCATTTTCATTGGAAAGGTGTCCGTAATCGCCTAAGATACGACGCTTCAGGTAATACGGATACGGTCCTGCCTCCAGCATTTTGACATCGTGGTTGGCTTCCAGCAAAATCGCATCCAGCCCCTGCAGATGGTCAATGATGTACTGGGAATAATGCCCCATATCCGTCGCCACCGCCACCGATCTTTTTTCATTCTGAACCCGGTAGGCAACAGGATTCGCTGCATCATGGTCGATCCGGAACGGTTTGACTTCCAGATCTCCTACCATAAAATCAACATCCGGCGTAATCGGGTGCATCAGATCTTCCGGAATCTCGCCAAGACTCTTGGAATCCTGAATTTCCTCTAATGTCTCTTTTGTGCTGTAAATAGGTGTGCCATATTTGCGCGCCAACACGCCGAGTCCTTTGATATGGTCGGAATGTGCATGCGTGATGAGAATTCCATCCAGTTCCCGCGCATTCAGCCCCAGGTCATTTAACCCCATCTCAATACGCTTGTTGCTGATCCCCGCATCCACCAGAACGTGGGTGTTGTCGCTTCCTATATAAATACAATTCCCGCTGCTGCCGCTGGCAATACTAACCATCCGCATATGTATCCTAATCCTCTTTTCCTAAAAATGACGCTATCTGCTTCCGAATATCCTCAATCCCGCCGTTGTTGTCCAGCACACGCGTCGCAAAGCTCCGGTAATCGTCCTCGGATGCCTGATTTGCCATGATGCCCCGGCATTTTTCCTCGCTGTAGCCGCGGCTTGCCATCAGACGCTTGATGCGGTTTTCCACCGATGTGTATACATACCAGATTTCATCAAACATCGCATTGTGCTCGTCATCATAGAGAGCTGCCTCCACAACGATGATCTCCTTGTCAGAATGGTTGATCGCATAGCGGATCTCCTCCCACGCCATCGGGTGGATGATGGCGTTCATCGTCTCCACCGCCTCTTTATTCTGGAAAATAAGCGCCGCCAGCTTTTTGCGGTCAATGCTGCCGTCCTTATTTAAAAAGGAATCACCCAGCGCCTCTACCACATGCTGATAGCCTTTCTTACCCGGCTCCATGAGCTGGTGAGCCACTTCATCTGCCTTAATAATTTCCGCGTCAAATTCCTCCTGCAGCACACGCAGGACCTCACTCTTACCGGAACCAACGCCTCCGGTAATACTGATTATCTTCATGTTTATCTGTACCTTTCCATTATTTCGTTTCAAACCACGAATTTCCCATCTTCATATCGATTTCCAGCTCCACCTGCAGCTGCGCCGCACGTTTCATCTCCGTCGCCAGAATCGACTGCACCTGTTCCAGCTCTTCTTTCCAGGTTTCAATCAGGAGTTCATCGTGCACTTGGAGGACAATGCGGGAACGCAGTCCTTCGCGGCGCAGGCGTTGATCGACGCGGATCATCGCAATCTTGATAATGTCGGCTGCAGTTCCCTGAATCGGGGAATTCATCGCCACACGCTCACCGAACGAACGCTGCATAAAATTGCCGGATTTCAGCTCCGGAATCGGTCTCACGCGCCCATACATAGTCTTGACCTCGCCGTATTTCCTGCCCGTTTTTACCAGACCATCGAGGAAACGTTTGACATCCGGGTAGGTTTCAAAGTAGCGCTCAATGTACTCGGTCGCTTCCTTGCGGGAAATGCCGAGATCTTCGCCCAGCCCAAACGCGCTGATACCATATACGATACCGAAATTGACTGCTTTTGCATTGCGGCGAAGCTGCGGTGTCACTTCCTCAAGCGGCACATGGAATACCTGCGACGCCGTGATCGCGTGGATGTCCTCCGCCTGCCGGTATGCCTGGATGAGGTTCTTGTCATTCGACATATGCGCCAGCACACGCAGCTCAATCTGGGAATAATCAGCGTCAACCAGCACACAGCCCTCGCGCGGTACAAACAGCTTCCGGATCTCGCGTCCCAGCTCCATACGCACCGGAATGTTCTGCAGGTTCGGCTCTGTACTGCTGATACGTCCTGTCGCTGTGATCGTCTGGTTAAAGGTTCCGTGGATTCGTCCGTCCTCCCGGATAAATGCACCCAGCCCGTCCGCATAGGTCGATTTGAGTTTCGCCACCTGGCGATAGTCTAATACTTTCCGCACAACCGGATACTCCGGCGCCAGTTTTTCCAGCACATCCGCCGCCGTCGAATAGCCGGTCTTCGTCTTTTTGCCGCCCGGCAGGGACATTTTTTCAAATAAAACCTCACCCAGCTGCTTCGGGGAATTAATATTAAATTCACAGCCCGTCTCGGCGTAAATCTCCTGCTCCAGTTTCTCTACCTGCGTCTGGAGGCGTTCGCCGTAGGCTTTCAATTCCTCCCGGCGCACCTGAATACCTTCCTCTTCCATATGGTAGAGGCTGTAAATAACCGGCATCTCTATCTCATAAAAGAGATGCATCATTCCATGTCTTCGAAGCTGCCCCAGCAGGATTTCCCGCGATTTCCACGCCGTATATGCCATGTAGCAGACACAATTCAACGCTTTCTCCGGCATTGTCTCAAATGCATCCGACAGCGCCGTTTTTCCAAGCAAATCGACCTGTGACGGCACGGTCATATCCAGGTAATCGCGCGCCAGGTCATCATATCCATAAGTATCCTTGAGCGGATTTAACAGATACGCCGCCACGCCTGCGTCCATAACCGCACGGTTTCCTTCTGCATTCCGGATGCCGTCCACGATCCGGCGGCTATGATTTTTAAGAAATGGAAGCTGGATCTTGAGATCCAGAACCGTCACAGACGGAACCACCTCCATCAGGCGTTCCAGCTCCTCCGCCAGATACTGTCCGGTCAGGAACCCAACCGCCGGGATCGCATAGATCGATGTCCCATCCAGGCAGAGTGCCAGTGCTACAACCTCTCCTTTTTCAATCACCAGCTGCGCGCCGATCTCCTCCGCCCGCTGTGCACGGTCAAAAATCACCTGTGCCTCGCCAAAATCATTTACCAGACGGAAAGATTTTTCCATTTCTGATGACGCAAAGGCGTCCTCACCAAATTTCTGCAGAATGGACTTAAATTCCAGCTGCTTCATATACTGATATGCCTCCGGCGTGTAAAGCGAATCCAGCTTCGCCTCCTCCAGCGAAAAACCAATCTCGCAATTGATGCGGATCGTTGCCAGATCCTTGCTCATCTGCGCCATGTCATAATGCTCCCGAAGCGCTTTCTGTGCGCGCGGCGGCTTTACCTCATCAATGTGTGCATACGCATTCTCAATGCTTCCGTAGGTGGTAATCAGGCTGGTTGCCGTCTTTTCACCGATCGATGGCACACCCGGAATATTATCCGAAGTATCGCCCATCAGCGCCTTTACATCAATAAATTCGATCGGCGTCACCTGATACTCCGCCTTCACATCCTCCGGGTAATAGTCGCGTATCTCCGTCGTACCTTTCGAAGTACGCGGCATCCGAATCTTAATGTGCGTATCTGCAAGCTGCAGCAGGTCACGATCTCCTGATACGATAGAAACCTCCACGCCCTCCGCCGCACAGCGTTTCGCGATCGTTCCCAGAATATCGTCTGCCTCATACCCCGCCTTGGTAAGAATCGGCACGCCCATCGCTGTCAGCACTTCCTTCATCACCGGAACCTGCTCATGCAGCTCCTGCGGCATCGGTTTTCTCGTTCCCTTGTATGCCGCATACATTTTGTGACGGAATGTCGGCTCTTTCAAGTCAAATGCCACTGCCAGATAGTCTGCCCCCTCATCCTCGATCACCCGGAACATGATATTTAAAAATCCGTACACTGCATTGGTGTGG
>ERZ772867.4124-NODE-4124-length-11266-cov-3.093658_pt1 | contig 11266 bp, 9 predicted proteins | sample MGYA00511341_ERZ772867 | MGnify/ENA primary metagenome ERZ772867 (study PRJEB29015, sample SAMEA2737707) | human gut metagenome | biome: human gut; feature: human-associated habitat; material: faeces | place: China | collected 2012 ... | reverse complement strand
ATAAAAAATGCAGTATTTATGCGGCCGGTGGCGTTTTTAAACGTCTAATTATAACTTTGGATTGGAGGTTATCAGGAATGACAGAAAGAGAAAAAATGATAAACGGAGAGTTGTATGATTCAGCGGATAAGGAATTAGAACAATTACGTCTGAATGCACGTAAATTATCAAGAAAATATAATTTGACGGACGAAGATTGCTCAGAAGAGCAAATGCAGATATTGAGAGAATTATTGTCGGCAACAGAGGAACTTCCGTATTTACAGGCACCTGTTTATTTTGATTATGGATGTAATACGTTCTTTGGAAAATTCAGCTCTGCTAATTTTAATTTTACATGTTTAGATGTATGCGAAATACATATAGGGGATAATGTGATGATTGGTCCCAATGTCACATTGGCAACTCCTATGCATCCATTATTACCCGAAGAACGCAATATCCGAAAAAGAGAAGATGGCAGTTTTTATAATCTTGAATATGCGAAACCAATAACTATAAAAGATAATTGCTGGCTGGCATCTAATGTGGTTGTTTGCGGTGGTGTCACCATAGGAGAAGGGTGTGTAATTGGTGCAGGAAGCGTTGTGACAAGAGATATTCCACCCTATAGTCTGGCAGCTGGAAATCCATGCCGGGTTATCCGTAAAATAACTGAGAAAGATCATATGTCAGATGGAATTGAAAAATTCTAGTTTGATGTAGAAAAAATCATTTATTCATGTCCTTTGTCATATAGTTTCTGTATATTTTTGTGAAGTTTATCAGGCAGGTACTTTTTTAATGTTTGCATATTATAGATTTAAAGCAGATATGATATATTTTGTAATTATCGGAATAAGAATAATATGAAATATAAAAAAGGAGCATATATGGCAAATCAGAAGCTGGAAACGCTGTTAAATGTCAGCATGCAGGCAACGCAGGAAGACAGGGCAAAATCGCCCGATTTATCGGCAGGAGTAGATGAAGAAACAGGTATATGGGAAATTATAGTTAAATATACACAGGATTTATCACAATTTTCAGCAAAATATCCGGGTATGGAAATATATGAATTACTGGGTGGATATGCAATTATAAAAATAAAAAAAGAATACATTGATTCATTGTCACAGGAAAAACAGATACAGTTTATAGAAAAGCCTAAAAGACTGTATTTTCAATTGAGTAATGAGAAATCAGCTGCCTGTATAACACCGGTACAGGCAGGATCTGACAATCCATACGGATTATTTGGAGAAGGAGTTATAACTGCAATTATAGATTCAGGAATAGATGTGACGAATCCTGATTTTAAAAATGAGAATGGAACAACAAGAATTATCGGTATATGGGATCAGGACAGAGATATATTTTATGACAGCAGTCAGATAGACAGATATTTGGATGGGGAAAATCCAAAAGGGATGCGTGCACAAAGAGCCCCTGGATTTGATATAAGCGGACATGGAACGAATGTTGCAAGAATTGCATGTGGTAACAGAGGTGTTGCGTCAAAATCCGATATTCTTGTAGTAAAGATGGGAAATACAGACAGAACATCATTTTCTGGTACAACGCAGCTTATTAAAGGGGTTGATTTTTGTATAAAAAAAGCTGCAGATTTGGGAAAACCTGTAGCAATAAATATAAGCTATGGCAATAATTATGGTGATCACAGTGGCAGCTCAATTCAGGAAAGCTTTATTAATACAGCTTCTGCATCATGGAAATGTGCAATATGTGTCGGAAGCGGCAATGAGGGGCTTGGAGCAGGACATACATCAGGCAGGCTTCGACAGGGAGAGGAACAATACGTCCAGATAGCTGTTTCTGAATACGAGACATCACTTAATATCCAGATATGGAAAGATTATTGGGATGATTTTAATATTGAGGTAATAACTCCGGCTGGCATAAATCTGGGACGTATTAGCCGATATAATACATTGAACACGGTAAGTACCGGGACGGAAAAAGTGCTGTGTTATTATGCACAGCCGCTTCCGTTCAGCATGAGGCAGGAAATATATATAGATATTGTTCCGGTAAATAATTATATAACATCAGGCTTGTGGAGAATTAATTTCATACCGGATAAAATAAGAACCGGCTTCTTTGACATGTGGCTTCCGGCTGCAGCTTCACTGAATCCTGAGACAGGAGTAACACGTCCTGATTCTTCCCTTACTTATACGGTTCCGTCAACATCATCCAATGTTATAACTGTTGGTTCATACAATGCAGCGACAAACACGCCATCTCCGTTTTCAGGAAGAGGGTACGTGACACAGTCAGAATCTGGAATTGCAGTAAAGCCGGACATAGTGGCACCTGGGGAAAATGTGCGTATAGATGAAAGGACTACAGTAAGCGGTACTTCATATGCAGTACCATTTGTTACTGGAGCATCAGCACTTCTAATGGAATGGGGAATTGTGCGTGGCAATGACTTGTTTCTTTATGGCGAAAAATTAAAGGCACATCTTATAAAGGGAGCCTTACCGCTTAATGGAATGAATATACCAGATGATGCTACCGGGTGGGGGAAAATGTGCATGGCACAAAGTATATAATTTTCTTGATTTTATAACAGCCATATGGGTATAATAATTCCACAATACATTCCGTAATATAAACGGTTTGTCAGATATAAAAAAACATTCAGAAAAGAGGTTTTATTATGGTTATAACACAGAATAATTTTAATACGGAAGTTGAAAATAGCGATAAGCCTGTTCTTATCGATTTCTGGGCATCATGGTGCGGTCCATGTATGATGATGTCACCTGTAGTCGAGCAGATAGAAAAAGAACATCCTGAAATTAAGGTTGGAAAAGTTAATGTAGATGAGGAAATGGTGCTCGCACAGAAATTTATGGTTGTCAGTATTCCTACACTTATTTTATTTAAAAATGGAAAACCGGAGATTACATCTATAGGTTTCAAAGGAAAGGAAGAGCTTGAGGAAATATTCAAGCTGAAATAATTTTTATGGCACAGAAATTTTACGCAGTGCGTGCCGGAAGAAAACCTGGAATATATATGTCGTGGGAAGCATGTAAAACACAGGTTCATGGCTTTGCAGGAGCACAGTACAAAAGTTTTACGACAAGAGAGGATGCAGATGAATATATGAGTGCGGCAAAATGCAGTCATGTCAGGTCGGAAGCATTTGCATTTGTTGATGGTTCATTTAATATATCGACATCAGTATATGGTTATGGCGGATTTATAGAGTATAAAGGTGAACGCTATGAACTTATGGGAAGTGGAAACGATGCTGATATGGCATCAATGAGAAATGTTGCAGGAGAAGTGCTTGGCAGTATGGCGGCAGTAAAAAAGGCGATAGAGCTGGGAATCAGGTCGCTTGATATTTATTATGATTATATGGGAATTCAGATGTGGGCAACAGGTGAATGGAAGCGTAATAAAGCCGGAACTATAGCATATTACGATTATATTCAGTCAGTAAAAAATGATATAGAACTGCATTTTGTAAAAGTTAAAGGACACTCAGGCGTAGAAGGCAATGAAGAGGCCGACAGGCTGGCAAAAAAAGCGGTGGGCATACAATAAACAAATAACCCGGCATTTACGGAAAATGAACAGAACCCATGTTTATTCCGTAAATGCCGGGCTTTTTATTTACGCGTGTAACGAGCCAAAGTCCGTGCTTGCACGAGACCTTGGCGACTGCCGCGATAACTTGAGAAACTCGCGGAGCGTGTTTCTCATAGTTATTTTTTCAGACTGTTAAGATATTTATTAGTCTCGGATACAACAACGCCATTTAATGCAATAAGTGCAATAAGGTTAGGTATAGCCATAAGACCATTGAATATATCTGCAATTGTCCATACAGCTGAAACAGTCATAAAAGGACCTATGAAAATACATAAGATATATAACCATTTGTAGGCTTTGATAACATTTTTCTTATCTCCGATAATATATTCGAGACAGCGTTCGCTGTAATAATTCCATCCAAGTATTGTTGTAAATGCAAAGAATACAAGACAGAGCATGAGTATGAATGAAGAGAACTGTGCCGGAAGAGGAAGTCCCATCTGGAACGCTCTTGTTGTAACAGAAACGCCTTCAAGACCGATATTCCATGAACCTGTTATAACAATTGTGAGTCCTGTCATTGTACAGATTACAATTGTGTCAATAAAAGTACCCATCATAGAGATAAGACCCTGCTGTGCAGGTGCATCAGCAACGGCAGCGGCAGCAGCAATAGGAGCACTACCAAGACCTGCTTCGTTAGAAAAGATACCTCTGGCAACACCCATCTGCATAGCCATCATCATAGAGCCTATAGCACCACCGCCGACAGCACGCAGACCAAATGCACTCTGGACAATAGTTGCAAGAGCATTTGGAATTTCCCTGAAATTGTATACAAGAATAGCAAGTGTAACAATAAAATATGTAACAGCCATAAAAGGAACTATAACCTGTGCAACAGATGAAATTCTTTTGAGACCGCCAATGAGTACAAGAGCGGCAAATATTGTAAGAAGTATGCCGGATATAATAACAGACCATGAATATTCACGTCCAAACAGTGTTACCGTCCATTGGTTATTGGCATCAAAGAAATTATTTACAGCACTTGTAATACCATTAATCTGTGTAAATGTACCGATACCAAGAAGACCAACGCCAACACCGAAAAATGCAAATAACTTGGCAAGCCATTTCCATTTTTTTCCCATTCCATGTTCAATATAGTAGAAAGGTCCTCCGAGAATATGTCCGTCCTTCTGGATGACACGGTATTTTACAGCAAGAAGACATTCTGAATATTTTGTTGCTGTACCTACAAGGGCGGCAATCCACATCCAGAATAAAGCACCGGGACCGCCTGCAACAAGAGCAGTTGCTACACCAACGATATTACCTGTACCTATTGTGGCTGATAAAGCTGTACAAAGTGAAGCAAAACCGGATACTTCGCCATCGCCGGATGCTTCATTTTTTACCATATGCTTAATGGCAAGTCCGAGCTTTGTAATCTGGAGTCCTTTCAGACGGATTGTAAGAAACAAACCAACAGAAATAATAAGAATAATAAGGGGAAGTCCCCAAACGAAACTATCAATCGTTTTAAGGATTGAATTAAAGCTTTCAAACATAAATAAGTCTCTCCGTTCAAAAATGATATTTTCTTAAAACTATAACACAAAAATGTTTTACTTGCAAAAAAAAATATTAGCAGATAAAATGTATAAGGCAGAATAAAAATTAAAGAGGAGTTTTTTAAATGGAATTACAGATTTTACATTGGTTTGAAAGCCTGCACAATCCGTTTCTCAATCCAATTATGTATGGCATAACAATGCTTGGCGAGAAAGGAATATTTCTTATACTGGTAGCACTGGCAGCTCTTACGGTTTTACCTAAAAAATATAGAAAAGTAGGACTTACAATGGCATTTGCACTTATAATATCGCTTATAATGTGCAATGGAGTTATGAAAAATGCATTTGCAAGGGTCAGACCTTTCAATGTAGATACATCATTTGAGAGTTTGTATAATATTTTTGCTACAATTGATGACTGGTCATTCCCTTCAGGTCACACATCAGCAGCTTTTGCTGCAGCACTTGCCATTTTCATGTGGTATAAAAAAGAAGGTGGATTTGCTATTGTTATAGCAGCACTTATAGCAATTTCAAGACTTTACCTTACAGTACACTATCCTACAGATGTTCTTGTCAGCCTTATACTGGGAAGCATTTATGGAATTATTTCATATTACATAGTTAAGTTTATTATGGAAAAATCAGAAAAGATGCGTAAAGTATTTGATGAAGGAGCACCTTATAAAACGTTATTTCAAAAATAATTAATGACAGGTTAAACTTTTTTGCAGATGATTTCGTATATAGCTATAGACAAATAATTAAAGAAATGTCAGATTTATTTTTCTAGGAGGTATTTATCTATGGTGGGAGGAATCGGACCGGTTAATGATGAGCTTATGGAACTTTTATATAACAAAGATAATTCTTATGAGAGTGGGCATGACATGACAAAAAAGCCATGCAGGAGTGGAAATATCAGTGTCATAGACAGTGAATATGTACCATTAAAAATTAAGGGCTCAAAATTTCCGGATATAAAAGGGTTTATTAAGAAATTCCTGAAAAAATAAAATGGAGATTTATATGTTAGATGTAATAATTGATACACTTATTGACAGTGTAAAACTGCTGCCGTTTTTGTTTTTTACATATCTGGCGATGGAATATATAGAGCATAAGACGACAGCAAAAACGAAGCGGATGATAAAGAATTCCGGCAAGGCAGGTCCTTTTGCAGGTGCCATCCTTGGTGCTGTGCCTCAGTGCGGTTTCTCTGCGGCTGCGTCCAATCTTTATGCCGGAAGAGTAATTACTCTTGGAACGCTGATAGCGATATATCTTTCGACATCAGATGAGATGCTGCCGGTGTTTTTATCTGAGAAAGTTCCGGCAAGCACAATACTTACAATTATTTTATGGAAAATAGTTATCGGAATGGCTGCCGGATTTATAATTGATTTTGTAATAAGAAAAGCAAAATCAAGAAATCAGGATGATATAACACAGAAAATCGGTCATGTATGTGACCATGACCATTGTCACTGTGAAAAGAGCATATTTGCGTCTTCATTAAGGCACACTCTTGTTATATTTGGATATATCCTTATTATATCATTTATCCTTAATACGATAATACATTTTGTAGGAGAGGAAACTTTTGGCAGCTTCATGCTTGACAAGCCGATTATCGGACCGATGGTATCAGCACTTGTTGGACTTATACCGAACTGTGCGTCATCTGTTGTTATAACACAGCTTTATATTGAAGGGCTTATGCCTCTTGGAACTGCTATGGCAGGACTGCTTGCCGGTTCGGGTGTCGGCATACTTGTGCTTTTTAAAGAAAATACAGATATAAAAGAAAATATAAAAATACTCGGTCTTTTATATGCTCTTGGTGTAGTATCAGGAATTATAATTGAACTTGTAATAAGACTGATTTAAGATATTACCGGAATAGCGTTTTGTGCGTTATTCCGGTTTTTTATATTTTTTTGATAAAAATTTATATATTTTTGTTGATAAATGATGCATGAAGTGATATTATGATAATAACTTTAGAAAACACATTTTATAAAAGTTGTTTTAATAAGCCGGAGCTGAGATTCATATAATAAGCCGGCGGGAATGGAGGCAAGCATGAAAATTCATAGTGTCTGTGACAAAGAATTTGCACAGTACGGAAGAGTTCTTGCAGAACTTGATACAAAAGAACTTATAAGTGCAATGGAAAAGACACCTGTGCCGGATGATGTTATATATGTTCCATCCGACAAAGAATTAGAGTCACTTAACGTGTATGATGTAATGTCAAAAGTGGTTTACGGTGATATGCCTGTTCAGATAGGATACTGTAACGGACATAACCAGAAACTTAATGCAGTGGAATATCATAGAAGTTCTGAGATAAATGTAGCTGCTACTGATATGATTTTACTTTTGGGAAAACAGCAGGATATAAAGGAAGATTATACATATAATACGGCTGATATTGAGGCGTTTCTAGTACCTGCAGGTATGGCTGTTGAAGTTTATGCGACAACACTTCACTATGCACCATGCGGCGTGAATAATTCAGGTTTCAGGTGTGCTGTGGTTCTTCCGAAGGGAACAAATTACGATGTAAAAAGACAGAAGAATACAGGCGAGGACAGACTGCTTGCAGCAACAAATAAATGGCTTATAGCACACAAAGAAGCACATATAGACGGAGCATTTGAAGGACTTATCGGGGAAAATCCAGAAGTCTGAAAGAAAATATAACAAAGAATAGGAGAATTTATCATGAACAAACCAACAGTTAAAGTGGGAATTGTAGCAGTCAGCAGGGATTGTTTCCCGGAATCAATTTCAGTAACAAGAAGACAGAATCTCGTAAATGCATATAAGGCTAAGTATAACGCAGATGAAATTTATGAATGTCCTGTATGTATCGTTGAGAGTGAGATACATATGATGCAGGCACTGGAGGATATTAAAAAAGCAGGATGTAATGCACTTTGTGTATATCTTGGAAACTTTGGTCCTGAGATTTCAGAGACTATGCTTGCACAGTATTTTGACGGTCCTAAGATGTTTGTTGCGGCAGCAGAAGAGACATCTGAGAATGGCGGACTTGTACAGGGCAGAGGAGATGCATACTGTGGTATGTTGAATGCAAGTTATAATTTAAAGCTTCGTAATGTAAAAGCATACATTCCTGAATATCCTGTAGGAACTGCAGAAGAATGTGCAGATATGATTCATGAATTCATACCTGTTGCGAAGGCAGTTTATGCACTTTCAAATCTCAAAATAATAAGCTTCGGACCTCGTCCTACTAATTTCCTTGCATGTAACGCTCCTATCAAGCAGCTTTATAATCTCGGAGTTGAAATTGAGGAAAATTCAGAACTTGACCTTTTTGAAGCATTTAATAAGCATGCGGGAGATGAAAGAATTCCTGAAGTCGTAAAGAGCATGGAAAAAGAACTTGGAAACGGCAATAAGAAGCCTGAAATTTTACCTAAGCTTGCACAGTATGAGCTCACACTCCTCGACTGGGTAGAACAGCACAAAGGCTCAAGAAAGTTTGTTGCAATCGCAGGAAAATGCTGGCCTGCATTCCAGACACAGTTTGGTTTCGTTCCATGTTATGTAAATTCAAGACTTACAGCCATGGGAATTCCTGTATCATGTGAAGTTGATATTTACGGAGCGTTGAGTGAATTTATCGGTGCAGTTGTAAGTGATGACACAGTTACACTTCTTGATATTAATAATACAGTTCCTTCAGATATTTATGAGCAGGATATTAAGGGTAAGTTCCCATATACAATCAAAGATACATTTATGGGATTCCACTGCGGAAATACAGCAGCATGCAAACTTTCATTCTGTGAGATGAGAAATCAGATGATTATGGCACGTTCACTTCCTGAAGAAGTTACAAATGGTACACTTGAGGGAGATATTATTCCTGGTGATATCACATTTTTCAGACTTCAGAGCACATCAGATGCCAAGCTTACAGCATATGTGGCACAGGGTGAGGTACTTCCTGTTGCGACACGTTCATTCGGAGCAATCGGTATATTTGCAATTCCACAGATGGGCAGATTCTACAGACACTGGCTTATCGAAAAGAATTTCCCACATCATGGTGCTGTTGCATTCGGTCATTTCGGAAAGCAGCTTTATGAAGTATTTAAGTATCTCGGAGTAGAAGAAATAGGCTTTAACCAGCCGGCGGGAATGCTTTACAAGAGTGAAAATCCATTTGCAAATTAATTCTTGATTATAGATGGGAGACGCATATGTATTATATAGGTGTTGATTTGGGAACATCTGCCGTTAAATTGATTTTAATGGACAAAGAAGGTAATGTAGTTAAGACAGTTTCAAGAGAATATCCGCTTTATTTTCCTAAGCCGGGCTGGTCAGAACAGAATCCGTCAGACTGGTATGAAAATGCGGTTGAGGGAATAAAAGAGCTTACAGACGGAGTTGATGCGGCACAGGTTGCAGGCATCAGCTTCGGTGGACAGATGCATGGACTTGTAATTCTTGATAAGGACAATGAAGTAATAAGACCGGCGATACTCTGGAATGATGGCAGAACAACAAAAGAATGTGAGTATCTTAACAATACTATAGGCAAAGATAAAATCGCAGAATATACAGCAAATATCGCATTTGCAGGATTTACAGCACCAAAGATTTTGTGGCTTAGGGAAAACGAGCCTGAAAATTTCAAAAAAATAAGCAAAATAATGCTTCCAAAAGATTATCTTGCATATAAGATGACAGGTGTGCATTGCACAGATGTTTCAGATGCTTCAGGAATGTTGCTCTTTGACGTAAAAAACAGATGCTGGTCCAAGGAAATGCTTGATATATGTGGCATAGATGAAAACTGCATGGCGAAAGTATTCGAGAGCTATGAATGTGTAGGAAATCTTACAAAAGAAGCTGCACAGTGCATGGGACTTACAGAAAATGTCAAAGTGATAGCAGGTGCAGGAGACAATGCGGCGGCAGCAGTCGGAACCGGAACAGTAGGCGACGGCAAATGTAATATTTCACTCGGAACAAGTGGCACAATATTTATTTCAAGTGATAAATTCGGCGTTGATGATAATAATGCCCTTCATTCATTTGACCATGCAGACGGACATTTTCATCTTATGGGCTGTATGCTCAGTGCAGCTTCATGTAATAAATGGTGGATGGATGAAATTATAAAAACAAAAGAGTATTCAGAAGAGCAGAAACCCGTTACAGATGATATGCTTGGAAATAACAGGGTATTTTTCCTGCCATATCTTATGGGAGAGCGTTCACCACACAATAATCCGGCGGCAAGAGCAACATTTACAGGAATGACAATGGATACGGACAGAACTGATATGACACAGGCAGTTCTTGAGGGTGTTGCATTTGCAATACGTGATTCGTTTGAAGTCGCTAAAAGTCTCGGAATAAATGTGACAGAGACAAAAATCTGCGGTGGTGGAGCAAAGAGTCCGCTCTGGCGTAAGATGATAGCTAATATTCTTAATATTAAGGTATCAGTTCCTGTCACAGAGGAAGGTCCGGCACTCGGTGCTGCAATGCTTGCGGCAGTGGGAACAGGTGCTTATAAAAATGTAGAAGAAGCAGCTTCGCATATTGTAAAAATCAAAGAAACAATAGAGCCTGATAAAGAGATTGCGGCAAGATATGAGAAAAAATATCAGCAGTTTAAAAAAATTTATCCGGCACTCAAATCAGTATTTGACGAATTCGATTAATGCATATAAAATATTATCAGATTGTATTTTTAAAAGGAAAGGTGGTTCTTTATGAAGTTTTTTATTGATACTGCAAACGTAGAAGATATTAAAAAAGCAAATGACATGGGAGTTATTTGCGGAGTTACAACAAATCCTTCACTTATTGCAAAAGAGGGAAGAGATTTTAATGAAGTAATCAAAGAAATCACATCAATAGTTGACGGACCAATAAGCGGTGAAGTTAAGGCAACTACTGAAGATGCCCAGGGCATGATTGCAGAAGGCAGACAGATTGCAGCAATACATCCAAACATGGTTGTAAAGATACCTATGACAGTTGAAGGATTAAAGGCTACAAAAGTTCTTTCATCAGAGGGAATAAAAGTAAATGTGACACTTATTTTTTCAGCAAATCAGGCACTTCTTGCAGCA
>ERZ772867.4121-NODE-4121-length-11276-cov-2.631940_pt1 | contig 11276 bp, 8 predicted proteins | sample MGYA00511341_ERZ772867 | MGnify/ENA primary metagenome ERZ772867 (study PRJEB29015, sample SAMEA2737707) | human gut metagenome | biome: human gut; feature: human-associated habitat; material: faeces | place: China | collected 2012 ... | reverse complement strand
CTTTTGCCTGTTTTATTTTGTTTCGGTTTTCAAATAGCGGAATAGAAATACCGAACGATATGCCGTTATATTTGTCTGTGGGCTCCATTTCTCGTATGTAACCGATCTCGAATTTAGGAAACCATAGGAATTTGCTTAGCGAAATATTTTTTCGAGCTACTTTCAGTTCGTTTTCGAGTGAACGTAATTCAGGGTCAGCGGCTATGGCTTCTTGACTGTAAATTTCAAAATTTTCCGGAAAATCCACAGGGGAATAATCGGTTAGCTCTTCTCCGATCGGTAAATTTCCATTTAAAGTTTGTAATTCTTTAAGTTTATTATTCCGTTCGGTTTCTATCAACCGCATTTGTGTTTTTATATTATAAAGTTCTAATTCTATTTTGTTGGTCTCCAAGATATTTGCATCACCGGTAGATAACCGTTTCTGATACAGGGCCGAGAGTTTCTGTACATTCTGAAGCCTGAGGCTCAGTAACTTTTGTTGTTGAAAGAGAGAAACCAGATCGAGACAGATTGTTTTTGCATTAAGCAACACTTGCTGGCGGATGATCTGTTTTTGCTGATCATACAAGTCTGATTTTAGATCATAGAGCTGGTTTTTATGAACATATACCGATGGAAAGTCAAAACTCTGCGATACCGACAGCTCTCCGGTTTTTCCTATCGAGGCCGGTTTTCCCCATTTCCGTTCGTATGATACATTTGGGTCGGGCAGAGTGTTTTCTGTTGCTGCTTCCAGTTTTTTAGAAAGGGTCAGTTGTTCACTGGCTTGTAATTCTTTATTGTTTTTTTCGATAGATCTGAGTATCGATTCGATGTTGTTCTGTGCCGCTAAATTTCCGGCACAGAACAACAAGAAGACAATTATATAGAATTTCATAAGTCGCTTTTTTTATGGTTCATAATCTGATAAACAATGGGAACGATAAATGCGTTCAATAGGGTAGAGCTTAATAATCCGCCTAAAATTACTTTTGCCATCGGGCTTTGGATTTCGTTTCCCGGTAGATCTCCACCTATTGCCAACGGAATGAGAGCAAGAGCGGAAGACAGGGCTGTCATTAAGATCGGGTTAAGACGATCTAATGATCCGTGTATGATGGTATCTTTCAGATTATAGCCTTCGTTTTGAAGATGGTTGTAGTGCGATACCAGCAGCATTCCGTTACGGGTAGCGATACCGAATAGCGAGATGAATCCGATAATTGCAGGAATACTTATTTCTCCGGATGTCAGTTTCAGCATGATAACTCCGCCGATCAAGGCTAAAGGGAGATTTAGCAAGATAATGCCTGATTGTTTTGCATTTCTGAATTCGTGATAGAGTAATAGGAATATTACCAATACCGAAATCATTGACGTCAGTAATAACGTCCGGGATGCGGCTTGTTCGCTTTCGAACTGACCACCGTATTCAATATGATAATCTTCTGGTAGCTTTATTGTTGCATTTATTTTTTCTTGTATATCTTTTACGACCCCGTGCAAATCCCGGTCGGCAACATTTGCAGAAATTACGATTTTGCGTTTGACATTCTCCCGGTTTATCGTATTCGGGCCGGATGAAGAAGAGATGTCTGCTACATAAGATAACGGTATTTTTGTCCCGTTTGCATCGATCATCAGATTTGCTATTTTTTCGATTTTGTCCCGTTCGTCATCCCGGACCTTTACCGTAAGGTCGAATGACCGTCCGTTTTCGTATACTTGAGATACAACTTCCCCGGCTAATGCAATATCGATGAATTCGGTAAATTCGGGCAGTGTGATGCCGTATTTGGCAAGCATGTCGCGTTTCGGATTAATTTTAAGTTGTGGGCGTTCGATTTGCTGTTCTACATTCAGATCGACGACTCCTTCGACATCTTTTATTGCCGCTTTTATTTGGTTGCCCAAAGAAAACATTTTGTTCAGATCATCACCGAACAGCTTGATTGCGATTTTTGCTTGTGTTCCGGATAGCATGGCATCGATACGGTGAGATATCGGTTGCCCTATTTCTACGTTTACTCCGGGCAAACTTCCCAATTTCTCTCGGATGTCGGCAATCATTTCTTCATGAGAACGTTCTCCCCGTTCATAAGGAGCTTCTATTTCAGAAACGTTTACCCCTAAGGCATGTTCATCCAGTTCTGCACGTCCGGTTTTTCGGGCTACAGTTTTGATTTCGGGGACAGATAACAGTAATTGTTCTGCCCTCTGTCCGATTCGATCCGATTCTTCAAGAGAAATTCCCGGTAACGTACTGATATTTATGGTAAACGAACCTTCGTTGAACGGAGGTAGAAAACTTCGTCCTAATGTGAAGAATAGTGCCAAAGAAACGATGAATAATCCGATAGTCGATCCTAAAACCGCTTTTTTGTGGTGTAAAGTCCACACTAAAGCTCGTTCATATACCTGTTTCAGATTTCGAGCGACCCACGGTTCACGGGAGAGTTTTTTATCATTTTTCTTGTCGGTCAGCAGGTAACTGCAAAGTACCGGAGTCAGGGTAAGAGCTACTACTGTAGAAGCAAATAGAGCTATGATAAATGAAATACCGAGAGGCATCAACATTCGTCCTTCCATACCGCTTAAAAAGAATAGGGGAACAAAGCTGACGATAATGATGAGTGTTGAGTTGAGTATCGGCATACGTACTTCTTTGGATGCTTCGAAAATTACATCTATCGGACGTTTGCGTTCGTTTTCCGGTAACAGGCGATTTTCTCGTAATCGTTTATATACATTTTCTACATCGACTATCGCATCATCGACCAGAGAGCCGATTGCAATTGCCATACCTCCCAGACTCATCGTGTTTATAGTAAGTCCCATAAAGTGAAGAGTCAGTATCGATACCAATAAGGAAAGGGGCAAGGCAACTAAAGATATAACGGTAGTCCTTAAATTCATCAAGAAAAAGAATAAGACGATTATGACGAAAACAGAACCTTCGAACAGAGATTTTTGTATGTTATCGATCGAATTGTCGATAAAACGGGATTGCCGGAATACATCGGTGGAGATGTGAATATCTGCCGGCAAATTTTTTTGTAATTCTGCAACGGACTGATCTAGTTTTTCTGTCAGTTCGAGCGTACTGGTATTCGGTTGTTTGGTAACCGTGATCAATACGGCAGGTTCTCCTTTCTCCGAAGCCATACCGAGTTTGGGCGCTTTGTTTCCGATTTGAATGTCTGCAATGTCTTCAAGTAGAACCGGAATGCCGTTTATTGTCTTTACTACTGCTTTGGACAGCTCATCTATATGATTTGTTGAAACTATACCTCTGACGATATATTCGTTACTGAATTCGTATAATATACCACCATTTGCATTTTGATTCATATTCCGGGTCGTGTTCATGACCTCGTTCAGTCCTATGCCGTAATGCTTCATGCGGGCCGGGTCGAGCAATATCTGGTATTCTTTGATTTCACCTCCGATAACTGTTACTTGGGCGACACCACCAGTGGAGAGAAGTCTTGGTCTGATTACCCAGTCGGCCAAAGTACGTAAATCCTGTAAAGACGTAGAATCGGATGTAATGCCGAGTATCATGACTTCTCCCAATATAGAAGATTGCGGTCCGAGAGTAGGAGTCCCGACATTTGCCGGTAAGCTTTCACTCATTACTGCCAATTTTTCGGAAGTAATCTGGCGAGCTCGATATATGTCCGTGCCCCAGTTGAATTCTACCCATACGACAGAGAACCCTGTCGTGGAGGAGGAGCGCACGCGGCGTACGTCTGTAGCCCCGTTAACAGCCGTTTCTACCGGAAAAGTAACGAGGCGTTCTACTTCTTCAGGGGCCATGCCCGGAGCTTCGGTCATAATTACGACCGTAGGGGCATTCAGGTCGGGAAATACATCCACTTCCATTTTCATGGCAGTATAACTGCCGATAAAAAATAAAAGTATGGCTGCAAAAAGTATTAATAACCTGTTATGCAGCGAATAGCTGATAATTTTATTTAGCATAATCTGTTCCTCCTGTTAATGGCTGTGAGAATGACCTTCGGGAATAATGCTGCTGTTTGCCGCAAGTTTTACTTGGTAAGCGCCTTTGGTTACGACACGGTCTCCGGGTTTTATTCCTGCAAGGATTTGTACTTCTTTCCCGTCATTGACTCCGAGAGTAACTTCTTGTTTTTTGTATCCTTCTTTATCGAGTTGGAGATATACGAAATAACTTCCTTGCTCTTCGGTGAGGGCTGTTACCGGAACAGTTATTACATTATTTGTATTTCCGGATAAAAGAAAGACTTCGACATAAGATCCGGGTATAATGTCTCCCTTATTGTCGAATTCGAATATGACCGGAAGATAAAAAGACCCGTTGTCGGAGGAGCGTCCGTATGATTTTAATTTTCCATTGAGGCTTTCTAATGTATAGACTTTGTCATTATACGGAGTTTTAAAATGGGCGGAGGTTAGTGTCGGAAGGAATTGATAATATCGTTCTGAAACTTCGGCCTTCAACATTAACCGGCGATTTTGAGAAATGTTTAGTAACGGTTGACCGATTTCGACATAATCTCCGTCATTAACCAGCCTACTTTTGATGAATCCGTTCATCGGAGATGTAATTGCAATGCCGTTGTTCCCCTGATGTCCGGCTGTGGCTTTCCATGCGACACGAGCCGTTTCATAACTACTCAATGCTTGATTATATTCTTTTTCGGATATGATCTTATCTCGATAAAGAATTGCCGCACGTTCATATTCTTTTTGAGCGGTTCGGTAAGTTATTTCAGCTTTTTCCGCCGGATCTCCGTCCTGTATGTTCTGGGCTGAAATAGAAAGCAATATTGTTCCTTTATTTACGGCAGACCCCTCGGTAAGGGATGCTTTTCCGAAAGCAACTATTCCCGAAGAAGTTGCTGCAATAGTCATATCGTCTCCTTGTGCAGCAAGAACTTGTCCGGATGTTTTAATGACATTTCGGAAAGTTTTGGGCTGTATTTCCGATATGACTATACCTGCTGCTTGAGCTTTTTCTTCGGTAAAAATTATTTCGTCTTCATGTTCGTGATCAGTATCGACTTCGTTTTGTTGATGTTCGTGATCGACATCTTTGGGGGTATTGTTATTGCATCCGGCAAAAAAATAAGCCGAGGCAATAATACATATTATAATATGTTTCATTGAAAATTTGTTTTTAATCTGATAATATTTCGTGACGGACTACTCGTTACTTATCGTACACAATAAAATCTCGACACGATAAAATTGAAAATTGTCGTTTTATATATAATCAGATTAAATGGGGTGGAGCTCGTAATCCGGAAGAGAGGCCTTTGTATTCAGAAATGCAAAAGTCTTTATGAGGAATAGGCAACGTTGTACATTCCGTTTCGTCCGGTCTGAAATCGAAAGAAGTGATTGTTGCGGGAAGTGCAATGAAAATATTTGACTGGAGGTCGGGATTTCCGGTAGAAGTCCGGTAAGCGGCAAAACGCGCAAGGCAGTCAGTTTCACAGTCAGGCCGGTGTGTAATATCCCGATTTTGTCCGTTTTCGGGAATTTCGGATAATTGCAAGCATATTCTACCGTCGATATGGTGGTGATGAGGCACAATTGTAACGAGCAACATGCAGCATGCCGCTAACCAAAGAAAAGGTAGAAGTACTTTTTTTTTCATTAAAATAGTTCCTGTGCAATTGCTCTTTGTGTACAAAGGTAGTAACAAAAGATCGGATTAGGAAAATGGATACTCGTGTTTTTTTATTTTTAACAAGAATGTTTGATCCATTCGGGCCAAGAACTTTTGTCGGTGTTCGTGTTTGCATTTTTTGTAAGTAAAGTAGCTTATAATTAAATATTTATTTTGTTACGAGATGCAGAAATTTGTTATCTGAAAATTTTTTATGGTAAGAAAAACACTAATTTAAAGTTTATATTTGAAAATAATCCTATATAAGCTTGCTGACAAAAAAACCGCATAATTTTTTTCTTTGAAAATAATGTACTACATTTGACCCACAAAAGTTGCTTTAATAGCGGTATTCTTTGGAAAATTTGGAAAAATGCCATGTAAAACAATATCCTGCCTGAGGTTCCGTTGTTTTATAAAATAGGTGTTGTTTCGAGGCTGCCGATATTGCAAATATGAAAAAACGGTTTTTTATTGCGGAATTTGAAGAACACGGAAGATTAAAAGCTCTTTAAATAGCGTTATAGGAACTCAAAATAATAAAGAAAATAAATTATCAAACTATTTTAATTTAACAGTCAACCACTTAGAATTTTTTTATTATGGAAACTAAAAAAACTGAAACTAAAGCTAAAGCTAAAAAGAAAACATTTCGTGGCATTGAGTCTGCATTTCTTGTGATTGTAGCATGCTTTATTATTGCTTTGTGTATTTTCCATTTCATCTTGGGAAATCCTGCAAACTTTATGGATAATGATCCTACAGGACACCCTCTGCCTGGAAATATGTTGGGTACTATCTATAAAGGAGGTGTAATCGTACCTGTCCTTCAAACTTTGTTACTTACCGTATTGGTATTAAGTGTTGAACGTGCATTTGCTCTTATGAAAGCTAAAGGTAAAGGGAGCACGACTAAATTTGTTGAAAACATTAAAGCTGCTTTGGCAGACGGTGATATTCAAAAAGCTCAAGCTATTTGCGACAAACAGCAAGGTTCTGTAGCAAGTGTTGTTACTTCAGTATTGAAAAAATATGCTGAAATGGAAGCTAATGATACTTTGACTAAAGAACAAAAACTTGCTTATATCCAAAAAGAAGTTGAAGAAGCTACCGCCCTTGAATTACCGACATTGGAACAAAATCTTTCGGTTGTGGCTACAATGACAACATTGGGTACGTTGACCGGACTTCTCGGAACTGTGTTAGGTATGATCAAGGCGTTCGCCGCTTTGGCAAATGCTGGTGCTCCCGACTCAATCGCTCTGTCAACCGGTATTTCTGAAGCACTTGTAAATACTGCTTTCGGTATCGGTACTGGTGCGTTAGCCGTTATTTCATATAACTTCTTTACCAGCAAAATCGATAAAATTACCTATGCTATTGATGAAGTAGGTTTCTCTATCGTACAAACTTATGCAGCAACTCACAAATAATTAAAGACCTGTTGAGATTATGCCAAAAATAAAAGTAAAAAGGAAAAGCACGTTCATCGACATGACGGCGATGAGTGACGTGACTGTACTTTTGCTTACGTTTTTTATGTTGACTTCTACTTTCGTACAGAAAGAACCTGTGCAAGTAGCGACTCCGGCATCTGTTTCGGAAATTAAGATCCCCGAAACAAATATATTGCAGATTCTGGTAGATCCGAAAGGTAAAATCTTTATGAGTCTGGATAATCAGGATAATCGGGTCGATGTATTGCAAAATGTAGGCAGAGAATACGGTATTGAGTTTACTCCTGAAGAGATCAATAAATTTAAACTGATGAATTCTTTCGGAGTTCCTCTTGCCCAGATGAAGTCTTTTTTAGCTCTTCCGACGGACAGGCAGGACGCTATCTTGAAAGATTACGGGATTCCTATCGATACGACGGCCAATCCTTCTAACGAGTTTAAAGCTTGGGTTAAAACGGCAAGGAATGTAAACGGAGATTTGAGAATTGCAATTAAGGCGGACAGAACGACTCCTTATTCCAGAATAAAAGAGATTATGTCATCTTTACAGGATATTAGGGAGAATCGTTATAATCTGATTACTACGCTTAAGAGTATTCCCGCAGATAATTAATAATAGTCATAAAGGAAAAATATTATGGCAGAAGTACAACAAAAAGATAACGGGGGAGGCAAAGGTAAGCAGAAGAAGATGACGATTCGCGTGGACTTCACTCCTATGGTGGACATGAATATGCTTTTGATCACATTTTTCATGCTTTGTACATCATTGAGTAAGCCGCAGACGATGGAAATCAGTATGCCTTCCAATGATAAGTCTATTACAGAAGAAGACCAGACGAAAGTTAAAGCATCTCGTGCTATTACGTTGATTTTGGGAGGAGATGACCGAGTATTTTATTATACCGGTGAGCCTAATTATGAGGATTACACCTCATTGAAAGAAACTACGTATGAAGCCGATGGTCTGAGAGCTATGTTGATGGGACGTAATGCAGATATCGTTGCCAAAATAAAAGCTTTGAAAGCTGAAAAGTTGGAAAAGAAATTTTCAGATGAAGAGTATAATGAAAGGGCGATGAAGATCAAGGATGTAAATACTGCTCCCGTAGTAATGATAAAGGCAACAGATGATGCGACTTATGAGAATCTTGTAGATGCTCTTGATGAGATGCAGATTTGCAGCATCAGTAAGTATGCGATTGTTGATATAACCGAAGGTGATGAGTTTTTGTTGGATAACCTTGAACAGAAAGGAAAACTGACGGAAAATATCGATCGGGATCAAGTTAAGAAAAACTAATTAGTACTCATTTAAAAAAGAAGAAAAATGGCAAAAATAGATTTAACTTCGAGAGAGTGGTGCGATTTGGTTTTTGAAGGACGTAATAAGAGCTATGGAGCATACGATTTGCGTATGACTTCTTCGAAACGACATAATGTTGCAATGCTTATTATATTGATTGTAGCAGTTGTAGGTTTCTCGCTCCCTTCTTTGATTCGTATTATGACTCCTGAAAAAGTAGAAGATTTTACAGTTACAGAAGTAACACAGTTGTCAGATCTTCCTAAAGCAGAAGTCAAGAAAAACGAAGAATTGAAGCCGATGGCTCCGACGACTCCTCCTCCTCCTTTGAAGAGCTCTATCAAATTTACGGCTCCGGTCATAAAGGATGATAGTGAGGTTTCCGATGAAGAAGATATCAAATCGCAGGATGAATTGGCAGCTAACAGTAAGATCGCTATTTCTATCGCCGATGTAAAAGGTAATGATGAGATAAACGGACAGGATATTGCGGATTTCAAGGAATTCGTTCAGCCTGAAGCTCCGGTAGAAGAAGAAAAACCGTATCAGGCTGTAGAACAGATGCCTCAGTTCCCTGGTGGTGAAGCAGCATTGCTGAAGTTTATCAATGAAAAGATCAAATATCCTATTCCTGCACAGGAAGCGGGTATTCAGGGACGTGTGGTAGTACGTTTCGTAGTTTCTAAAACCGGTGAAATCAAGGATGTAACGGTTTTGAGAAGCGTCGAATCCTCTTTGGATAAAGAAGCAGTACGAGTTATCCAAATGATGCCTAAATGGATTCCGGGGAAACAGAACGGTAATAATGTTGCTGTTTATTTTACAGTTCCTGTAGTGTTTAAACTTATGCAGTAAGATTGTTGTTATTATATTAACAATATCACCTAAAATACTCCGCACCTCTATGTCTCCAGATGTAGGGCTGCGGGTATTTTAGATTAAATACCTATAGTTATGGAAACAGAAAATGATCTTCAAAAGCCACAGAAACCCACAAAAAAAATTAATATGGGTTATATTTTCGGGATATTTATGATCCTGATTTACTTTGGGATGGCTTATCTTTTAATCTTCACACCTCTTTTTGAAAACACTTTTTCAGAAATATTTCGGTATAGTATAGGAATTGTTTTCGCAATATATGGTATCTTTAGGGCCTATAGACAAATTAGAAACCAGAGGTATAGTTAGGAGATTTTATAATGAAAATAAAAAGATCGTTTTGTCTTTCAGTTTGTGCGGTATTTATCTTTGCTGGGATTTTTGCAGCATGTAACTCCTCTAAGAAAAAAGGGATTACCGAAACCCCTACGTCAGGACTTATCAAAATAAGTGCGGACCAAACCTTTGAGCCGATTATGGAGCAGGAGATAGATGTTTTTGAAGGACTATATCCTAAAGCTAATATAATACCGGTTTATGCCGATGAGGTGGATGTTATAACCTCTCTCTTGCAAGATAGTGTGAGATTGGCAGTTACGACTCGGAGGCTTTCTCCGAAAGAAGTAGAGACTTTGAATGCCCGGAAACTTTATCCGAAAGAAGTAAAAATCGCTACGGACGGAGTCGCCCTTATCGTAAATAAAGCAAATCCTGATACATTGATTACTATGGACCAGCTTCGGCGGATTCTTACGGGAGAAGTTACGGAATGGAATCAGGTTTATCCTGAATCTAAATTAGGTAAATTGCAACTTGTATTCGATAATCCGAATTCGAGTACGGTGCGTTTTGCAATAGATTCTATTTGTGCGGGAAAACCTTTGTCGAAGAATCTGAATGCTCAGGATAACAATGAAAATGTAATCGATTATGTTTCGGAAGTGCCTAATGCTATTGGTGTAATCGGAGCTAGTTGGATCGGAAATAAAAATGATTCGACGCGTCTCTCTTTCTCAGATAGAATTACGGTGATGGGTGTCAGTCGGGATGATGTAGCTTATCCATCGAACAGTTATCAGCCTTATCAGGCTTATTTGGCAATGGGATTATATCCATTGACCAGAGATGTTTATATAATAACTACCGATCCCAAAAGCGGTTTGCCAAGTGGGTTTACTACATTTGTCGGATCGGATAAAGGTCAGCGGATTATTTTGAAGACCGGGATTGTTCCGGCGACACAAGCAATCCGTATCGTAAACATGAGAGAAAATTTATAATAATAATATAATAGAAAACTATAGAAATTATGCGAACTAAGTCAATGTTACTTGCTTCTTTCCTTTTTGTTGGAGGGGTGGTGAGTTCTGCTTTTGCAGAATCGTATACGGATGGTATCGAATATTTTAAATCAGGACAACCTGACAGGGCGAAGATCATTTTGGATAAAACTTTGAATGACCCGTCTACTAAAAAGGCCGAAGCATATTTTTATTTAGGGGAAATTTATTCGGGAATGAATAAATTGGATTCTGCCGGAATGTATTATGACATGGGCTTGCAGGCAGATCCTCTTTATCCTTATAATTCGATCGGTAAGGGTAAATTGATGTTGAAAAATAATAAAAAAGAGGCTGAAGCTCTTTTCAAAGCTGTAATCAAATCGGATAAAAAAAATCCGGAGATTTATCTGGCCATTTCAAAAGCATATTATGAAAATGTAATGCCTGAATATCAGAAGTATTTGGACAAAGCCTTGGATGCAGATAAAGAGTATGCTCCTATTTATGTATTCGAGGGTGATATTTTGGTTAAAGATAAGAAATATGGCGAAGCGTGCGGTTTTTATGAAATGGCACAAAACTTCGATGAAAACTGTCTGGAAGCTTATGTGAAATATTCGAATATTTATTTCCCTATTAATGCGAGTCTTGCTATCGCCAAGTTGGAAGATCTGTTAAAATTGAAACCTAATTCTGCTATTGCACAA
>ERZ772867.4117-NODE-4117-length-11283-cov-2.878162_pt1 | contig 11283 bp, 7 predicted proteins | sample MGYA00511341_ERZ772867 | MGnify/ENA primary metagenome ERZ772867 (study PRJEB29015, sample SAMEA2737707) | human gut metagenome | biome: human gut; feature: human-associated habitat; material: faeces | place: China | collected 2012 ... | reverse complement strand
CTATTGCCTTATATGTTCCTGACTGGTCGAGTGCCGGTTCGGGAGAATCCAGATAATATCCATATCCTGCGTAGAATCTGGATAATTCGGCATATTGTCCTTTAGGATAATTGGTATAATATGTTGTAAAATATTGCCCTGAGGTGATATAATCTTTGGCCAGATAATGACTTCTTGCCAGTAAATAAAGTGATTCCTCAGCTTTGTCGGTACCTTTGAATATGGTTACCAACTCTTCCAATAATGTATACGCTCTCGAATATTTTTTCTGTTCAAAATATTTCTTAGCATATTCATATTTTAGCTCATAATCTTGGCTTTTAAGTATTTTATTGTATTCGCTACATGAAGCGAAAAGCATGATTATGGCAAATAAATATATAATTTTTCTTTTCATATGCTTAAATAATGTGCAAATGTAGGAAATAGCATCGAATAACAAAAACAAAAAAATGAATTTTAACGGATATACTCTATTAAATAAATAAAATAGCACAGGTCTCTGCTGTGTATTGCCGACCTGTACTATTCTATATATATGATTATTAAAAAAGATTACAATTGATATAGTTGGTGTGCAGCCATCAACTCAAGGCTGTGTCTACGCAAAATATCGATACACATATTTATATCGTTGGGGCGAATTACCACATGTGCAACGTCGCCTGAAGAAAAGGCATACATGTATTCAATAAATACTCCTGCCTCTGACAGATAGTGCAATGCTTTTGATAAGGCTCCCGGGGTATTCGGACAATTTAGGCAGACAACTTCCGTCAATGTTACTCCGAAATGATTGTCTTTAAGTAGTTTGTAGGCCTTATCCGGGTCTGACACAATGACTCTAAGAATACCAAATTCTGCATTTTCAGCCATACTGAATGCCGATAAATTGATTCCAGCATTTCCTAACACTGAGGTCACTTCATTTATACGTCCAGTTTTGTTTTCGAGAAAAACCGATAATTGCTTTATAATCATAATATTTACAGGTTTATTGTATATTTCGGTTATCTATCACTCGTTTGGCTTTTCCTTGACTGCGTTCGAGGCTACGTGGTTCCACTAATTTTACATTTGCGGCAATGCCCAGTACGCTTTGCAAACGGTGAGCTATTTTCTTTTTTAATTCTACCATTCGGGTAATTTCGTCGGAATAGCATTCGGGACGCACTTCAACCAATACTTCGAGAGTATCCAAATTATTTTTGCGATCGACAATCAGCATGTAATGAGGTTCGAATTCTTGCATTTCAAGTATTACACTTTCGACTTGGGACGGGAATACGTTTACACCTCGAATAATCAACATATCATCGCTGCGTCCTGTAATTCGGGTCATACGAACTGTGGTTCTACCGCAAGGACATGGTTCGTATATTAACGAACATAAATCTTTGGTACGATATCTTAGCAAAGGCAGACCTTCTTTAGTGATTGTAGTGAATACTAATTCTCCTGACTCTCCGGGGGCTAAGGGTTCTAATGTTTTAGGGTCTATTATTTCCGGATAAAAATGGTCTTCACTGATATGGGCTCCATGCTGATATTCGCATTCATGGGCGACTCCCGGTCCCATAACTTCACTGAGCCCGTAAATATCGTAAGCTTTTATGCCTAGTTTGGATTCTATTTCACGGCGCATATTTTCAGACCAAGGCTCTGCTCCGAACATACCGACCCTCAACTTAAATTCTTCACGAGGGATACCGGAATCTTTTATCGCATCAGCTAAATAAAGAGCGTAAGAAGGGGTACAAGCCAAAGCCGTAGAGCCGAAATCATGCATCAACTGTATCTGTTTAGCCGTATTTCCACTCGACATGGGAATAACCGTCGCACCCAAATTCTCTACACCATAGTGCAAGCCCAAACCTCCGGTAAACAACCCGTAACCGAAAGAGACATGAAATATATCGTGCTTATCCGTACCATAAGCAGACAGACAACGAGCTACAACCTCTCCCCAAGTCGCCAAATCCTGGCGAGTATATCCTACGACAGTAGGACGACCGGTCGTCCCCGAAGAAGCATGCAAACGCACAATCTCGGACATCGGAACTGCAAAAAGCCCAAAGGGGTAATTATCTCTCAAATCCTGTTTTGTCGTAAAAGGGAGTTTGACGATATCATCAATACTATTTATATCGTTAGGGGTTATTCCCAGTTCCTGCATTTTCTTACGATAAAACGGAGTATTATGATAAACTCTTTCTACGGTTTGCCGCAGCCGGATTCCTTGTAACTTGCGCATTTCATCCCGACTCATGCATTCGATCGTTTCATTCCAAATCATGGTATATTACAACTTTTATTTTTCGTTTAATTTCATACTATGACGACAAAGTAAATAAAAAAATATCAATCCTACTATTTGTTTAGCAAAAATACAATAAAATGAAAGTAAAATATATGATTAAGAAGACAATAGAAAGTTTGAAGGTAATAGTATGAAAAGAGAACGGATACAGCCGTTTCTCCAAGTTTTTTCGTAACTTCGCAAATCAAAATATATATGGCATTTATGGAGTTCAAAATCGTTTCACCCTACCAACCGACCGGTGACCAACCGGAAGCAATAGAAGAGCTTAGCCGGGGAGTCTTAGACGGACTTTCCGCTCAAACCCTACTGGGAGTTACCGGGTCAGGTAAAACATTTACCATGGCTAATGTCATCGAAAAAGTTCAGAAACCGACGTTGATCCTGAGTCATAACAAAACTTTGGCAGCCCAACTGTATGGAGAATTTAAAAGTTTTTTCCCCGATAACGCCGTAGAATATTTTGTATCATATTATGATTATTACCAGCCGGAAGCCTATATTCCGACAACCGATACCTATATAGAAAAAGATTTGGCAATCAACGAAGAAATAGACCGACTCAGGCTTTCAACGACATCAGCTTTATTATCAGGCCGCAAAGACGTTATCGTCGTATCTTCGGTTTCATGTCTTTACGGTATCGGCAACCCGGAAGATTTTCATAGCAACGTGATAGATGTCCGTGTCGGTCAAAATATAGAACGGAATACATTTTTACGAGCACTCGTAGGCAGTTTGTATTCCCGTAATGAAATCGAACTGAATCGAGGAAATTTCAGGGTCAAAGGAGATACGGTGGATATATATCTGGCCTATACGGAAATCATCTTGCGCATTATCTTCTGGGGAGAAGAGATAGAATCGATAGAAAGCGTAGATCCGATGACCGGGCACACGATTACTCTATTCGATGAATATAAAATATATCCGGCTAATATTTTTGTAACTACTAAAGAACGAATAGACCGGGCAATCGGTGAAATAGAACTCGATTTAGGAAAACAAGTCGAGTTTTTTAAGTCGATAGGAAAAGAAATTGAAGCCAAACGCTTGTATGAGAGGGTAACATACGATATTGAAATGATCAGAGAAGTGGGACATTGTTCCGGAATAGAAAACTATTCACGATACTTCGACGGACGGGCTGCCGGCACCAGACCATTCTGTCTGTTAGACTATTTCCCGAAAGATTTCTTAACCATTATCGATGAAAGCCATGTTACAATACCTCAAATAAGGGCAATGTACGGAGGGGATAATTCCAGAAAAGTAAATCTTGTAGAATATGGATTCCGATTGCCGGCTGCAATAGATAATCGTCCGCTGAAATTTTCAGAATTCGAAGATCTTACCAAACAGACTATTTACGTCAGCGCTACTCCGGCAGATTATGAGCTGATGAAAAGCGAGGGCATTATCGTCGAACAGGTTATCCGCCCGACCGGACTGCTCGATCCTATAATCGAAGTCAGACCAAGTCTCAATCAAATAGACGACTTACTCGAAGAGATACAACAAAGAATCGAAAAAGACGAGCGGGTTTTGGTAACGACTCTTACCAAACGTATGGCGGAAGAGTTGAACACATACCTGTTGCGACTCGACATTCGCTGCAATTATATTCACTCTGACGTCGATACGTTAGAACGTATTCAAATCATAGAGGATCTACGCAACGGGCTTTACGATGTCCTTATCGGAGTAAATCTTCTTCGTGAAGGTTTAGATTTACCAGAAGTCTCATTAGTCGCCATACTGGACGCAGACAAAGAGGGTTTTTTAAGATCTCATCGTTCTTTAACTCAAACGGCAGGACGGGCTGCCCGAAACCTGAACGGAATGGTAATCATGTATGCAGACAAAATTACCGAAAGCATGCAAAAAACGATCGATGAAACTAATCGGCGCAGAGAAAAACAGTTGGCTTATAACGAAGCAAACCATATTACGCCTCAAGCAATACAGAAAGCCAGAAACTCTATTCTCACAAAAGAAGCGGATGTTCAAACCGAAAAAGGTCAACCGATTTTATATAAAGAGGAATATGACATTTCGCATGTCAATATAGCTGCCGATCCGGTAGTCCAATACATGAATAAAGACCAATTGAAAAAGGCTATTGAAAATACCCGGAAAGCAATGGTTGAAGCTGCTAAACGAATGGAATTTATCGAAGCTGCCCAATATCGGGACGAATTGGTAAAACTACAAAACCGATACGATTCATTATAATACAACAAACTGAATTTCATAAACCAGATAAAACAAAGATACAATCGGACGACAATGAAAGAATACAAACTACAAGATTGGTTACCGACTACAAAAAAGGAGCTTGAGATCAGAGGGTGGGATTATCTGGATGTAATTATTTTCTCAGGAGATGCATATGTCGACCATCCCTCTTTCGGGGCTGCAGTAATCGGACGTATTCTGGAATCCGAAGGGTTACGTGTCGCTATTGTTCCCCAGCCGAACTGGCGCGACGATCTAAGGGACTTTAAGAAATTAGGAGAACCCAGATTATTTTTCGGGGTCTCTGCCGGAGCTATGGATTCAATGGTCAACCATTATACGGCAAATAAAAGACTTCGTTCCGATGATGCTTATACTCCAGACGGGCGAGCAGGTATGCGACCCAACTATCCGACAATAGTATATACTCAAATATTAAAAAATCTCTATCCCCACATACCGGTTATTATCGGAGGCATAGAAGCCTCACTGCGACGAGTTACTCATTATGACTATTGGGAAAACCGTTTAAGACCGAGCATTTTGATCGATAGCGGAGCAGATATGCTCATCTATGGTATGGGAGAACTCCCGATCAGAGAATTGATAAAGCGGCTTCGGAACGGTGAAAAAACAGATCAGATCAAAGATTTGAGACAGACCGCCATTATTACACCTGAAAACGAGTTGCCTCACGCACATGAAAGCGCAACCGATCTTGTTTTGTTCTCTCATGAAGAATGCTTGCAAGACAAAAAGAAACAATCCCGCAATTTTTTCCATGTCGAAGAGGAATCGAACCGATATGAGGCTCGCCGATTATGGCAAAAATATAAAAACTCAGTTATAAAGGTAAACCCACCCTATCCCCCTATGAGCGAAAACGAGATAGACTCCTCTTTCGACTTGCCCTATACTCGTCTGCCTCATCCCAAATATAAAGGGAAAAACATACCAGCATACGAAATGATCAAGTTTTCTGTAAATTTACACAGAGGCTGTTTCGGAGGATGTGCATTTTGTACGATCTCCGCCCATCAAGGAAAATTCATAGCCTCCCGCTCGAAACGATCGATTCTGAACGAGGTAAAACAAATTACGGAAATGCCCGGATTCAAAGGATATATCAGCGATTTAGGAGGACCTTCGGCCAATATGTACAAGATGCGAGGTTCCTGTCAGGAAATATGTCGTAAATGCAAACGTCCGTCTTGTATACATCCCGAAGTCTGCAAAAATCTATATACCGATCACACTCCGTTGTTAGATATATATCATAGCGTAGATCAAATAAAAGGAATCAAAAAGTCTTTTATCGGCAGCGGGATAAGATATGATCTATTACAACACCGTCATGAGGATGAAAAAGTCAATGCAAGTACTTCGAAATATACATATGAAATTATTACCCGACATGTATCTGGACGATTAAAGGTTGCTCCGGAACATACGTCCGACAATGTTCTGATGCTAATGCGGAAACCTAACTTCAAAAAATTCGAAGAATTTAAACGGACATTCGAAAAAATAAACGATGAAGCCGGACTCAACCAACAGCTCATTCCGTATTTCATATCAAGCCATCCGGGTTGTAGAGAAGAGGATATGGCCGAACTGGCCGCTATCACAAAAAAATTGAACTTTCACCTCGAGCAAGTTCAAGATTTCACCCCTACCCCGATGACGCTTTCAACCGAGATATATTATACAGGATATCACCCTTATACGGGAGAAAAAATATATACAGCCCGCAACCAAAACGAGAAACTGGCTCAAAGGCAGTTTTTTTTCTGGTATAAACCCGATCAACGAAAACAGATTTTATCGGAACTGCAAAGAATGGGACGGCCGGATCTAATCAATCGTCTATACGGTCCTCCCATAAAAAATACAAAAACAGAAGCATCATCAAAAACAAAATACAAAAAGAAGAAATACAAATAATAGTAAAACTTATGAAATTACCAATCAGCAAACTCATTATGGCAAGTGCGGTACTTTTGTCTGCTTGTCAGACACAGAAAGAGAGCAGCGAAGGGATCATAGGCAAAAGCCATCCCAAAGTAGAAAACGGAATCATGACTCCGGAAGTCATGTATACTCTTGGGCGCGTCGGGGGTATAGAAATATCTCCGGATAAGAAAAAAATCCTTTATGGAGTAACATACGTGAGCATACCCGAAAACAAAAGCAATCGGGAACTATTTGTTATGGACATTGACGGAAGTAATAAAATTCAAATCACCCATACTCCTAAATCCGAACAAAATGCTGTATGGATCAACAATGGAAAACAAATAGCGTTTCTGACATCCGAAAGCGGAAGTTCTCAATTGTGGATAATGGATGCCGACGGATCGAACCGAAAACAAATCAGCAATCAAGAAAAAGGAATAGACGGTTTTCTCTTTTCTCCCGATGAGAAAAAGGTCGTATTCTTTTCGAATGTAAAATACGGTCAACGAGCCTCGGATATTTATCCGGACCTGCCCAAAGCAACCGGACGTGTTATCGACGACCTCATGTATAAACATTGGGACGAATGGGTAGAAGCCATTCCTCACCCTTTTATAGCAGACTTTAACGGCAGCACGTTAGAAAATATTAATGATATTCTCGAAGGCGAACCGTATGAAGCTCCGATGAAACCTTTCGGTGGTACAGAAGGTTTTGCATGGACTCCGGACAGTAAAAGTATTGCATATACTTGCCGAAAAAAAACCGGATTGGAGTATTCCATATCTACCAACTCCGATATTTATCTATACGATACCGAGACGAAAATAACCAAAAACCTGACCGAAGGAATGATGGGTTATGATACGCATCCGAGTTTTTCTCCCGACGGGCGTTATTTAGCATGGATGAGTATGGAACGTGACGGATACGAATCAGATAAAAACCGCTTGTTCGTTATGGATATACAAAACGGAGAAAAGAAATATCTGACAGACGAGTTCGATTACAGCTTAGACATGTTAAATTGGGCAGAAGACGGACAATCGATCTACTTCTTAAGCGTATATCAAGGAATAGAGCAAATCTTCAACATTCATATCGATGATAAAAAAATAGAACAGATCACAACCGGACAGGTCGACTACGCCGATATAAAACCGATAAATGATAATCAACTGATCGTATTACAGCATTCTTTCTCAAAACCGGATGAAATTTATAGTATCAATCTAAATAATAAAACAATTACGGAATTGTCATTCGAGAACAAGGAAACTTTAGATCAAATTACTATGGGCAAAGTGGAAGAACGCTGGATTGCCACAACAGACAATAAAAAAATGCTGACATGGATCATATATCCTCCCCATTTCGACCCGAATAAAAAATATCCGGCATTACTATATTGCCAAGGAGGTCCGCAAAGCCCTGTAAGCCAGTTCTGGTCATATCGATGGAACCTGCAGTTAATGGCAGCAAACGGATATGTCATTGTTGCACCTAACCGCCGAGGGTTATACGGGTTCGGTCAGGAATGGCTGGAACAAATAAGCGGTGATTACGGCGGTCAGAATATGAAAGACTATTTCTCTGCTATCGATGCTGTAAAGGCAGAACCATTTATCGATGAGAATCGCCTTGGAGCAATCGGTGCAAGTTACGGAGGTTTTTCTATTTATTGGTTGGCCGGGCATCATCAAAAACGATTCAAGGCATTTATCGCTCATGCCGGAATATTCAATTTAGAACAACAATATGTAGAAACAGAAGAAATGTGGTTTGCCAACTGGGATTTGGGTGGCGCTTATTGGGAAAAAGACAATGCAGTTGCTCAGCGTTCTTATGCCAATTCTCCACATCGTTTTATAGATCAATGGGATACTCCTATACTAATTACTCATGGAGAAAACGATTACCGAATACTTGCCTCTCAAGGAATGTCAGCATTCAACGCCGCCCGATTAAGAGGAGTTCCCGCCGAAATGGTTGTTTTTCCTGATGAAAATCATTGGATTGCGCAACCTCAAAATGCCATTTTATGGCAACGGATATTTTTCCGTTGGCTCGACCATTGGTTAAAACCGGAAGAAAAGAAATAAAGTTATCCCAAACGTAGAAAGCGGGCGCAAAGGTTTTATACAAAGTCTTTGCGCCCACTTTTTATTCAAAAAAACAAGTATTTATAATTGAAAATTACAACATACTTTTGTTATATTTGCAATACACAAACTATATACACACATATCCATGAAAAATAAAATTTTTACCGGAGTATTATTATGTACTCTTTTTTCCTGTTCTCCTAAAATTGTATTAAACAAGATACAGGAATATCCGTCTTTATCTCAAGAAGATACAATCATGATCGTAAATGAGGGAGAAAAAGTCCCGTTCGCTGCAACTCTGATAGGACAAGTTGCTATTTTAGACCGAAGTTTTACTATTCGATGCCGATATGATCAAGTACTGAAAATAGCCAAAGAAGAAACAAGAAAAGCCGGAGGAGATATTCTGCAAATCACCGATCACCTTTTACCGGGTGTCGCAAGTTCCTGCCACCAAATTTCAGGAAATATTCTCAAATCCGGCATATCCGATTCTACATACAACACACAAACGACATTCTACAATTATAGTGTAAATAGTGTCTTGAACAAAGTACGCCCTTTACCTCCAAGAGTCGATTTTTCATTCAATGTCGGTTACGGATGGTTACCTAAAACAGAAGGGCTCACCGGGACAGATAAACAATTCGATGATAAACTGACTTCCGGACTTGCATGGGATTTGGCATTCCATCATTATATTAAAAATTTCGGATGGGGAATTTTTTATTCAGGGTACAGTTCTGACAGTTATTACGAAAAGACGAACATGGATCATAATGTCTTATTTTTATATATCGCACCTTTATTTTGTACAAAATATTCGTTCAATAAAAAATGGATGATAAACGGAGAAGTCGGTATCGGATATTTAAAATTCTCAGACAAAATATCTTCAGGAATTGAAAAAGGAAAAACCTATGTATCGACTATCGGGTTTAATTATGGAATCGGAATCGAATATAAACTTAACAAACACATGGGAATAGGTATCTCATTCAATGAAATCATAGGTTCTGCATTCCTGAAAAACATAAAGATGGAAAATGTACATAGTACCATAGTTTATAACGACTATGACAGAATAAACTTAAACCGGTTTAATTTACTTGGAGGTATCCGTTTTTATTTCGGAGACAGATAATAAATAATCAAAATATTCCGTACTATCCGGTAGAATGTCCGGATAGTACGGAATATTTTACATTACCGGCCAACTCCAGACTACACGATTTTCGAATTCTTCATCTTATATCTAAAACGAGAATAAAACATGACTCCTGCCAAAGTCAGACCAATCGGAAATCCCCACCAGATACCCATAGCACCACCCCGACAAACAAAGCCAAATAAATATGCCGCAGGTAAACATACAAGGAAATAACTGACAAACGCAATCAAGGCCATCGGTTTCACATCTTCTATTCCCCTTAAAGCATTCGCATACGCAACTTGTAAGCCATCTCCGAACTGATATACCATAGTCGGTATTATCAACAATGCTACGATTCCGTTCACTTCTTCCGAATCTGTAAACAGATAACCTACCTGTTGCCGGAACAAAGCCATTATGATTACAATACATACGGCCAAAAGAATTATTACATGAAATCCGGCATTTGCTATCGATCTTACTTTATTCATTTCTCCTGATCCTTTAGCATTACTTACCAAAATCGTAATAGCCGACCCGATACCGTAATAAAGCATAAAACCGATTGTAGTAAAAGTTGCAACTGCCTGATGTGCCGCCAATGCTGCCGTACCGATCCATCCCATCATAATGACACTCAAATTGAAAGATCCGGTTTCCATCCCCATTTGCAAAGCAATAGGCATTCCCATTTTGGTTAAATGAAGCAATTGTTTCCCCGAATCACCTTTAAGATGACGAAAGCCTTCTTTAAATCTGCCATAACGAGACGTAAAGAAAAACAGATACACAAAAACCGACAACGTGAAAATACGAGATAATAATGTAGAGAATCCTGCTCCGAGCAGTCCAAGTTCTGGGAAAAAACCCGGGCCGAATATCAATAAATAGTTACCTATAATATTCAGCACATTACCACACAAAAGTATGTACATCGAGATACGAGTATCCATAATGCCATCGGCAAATTGCTTGAAAGCATTAAATAGCATGATAAAAATCAAACCCGACAAATGAATCAAGAAATAGGGTTTAATTAAAGGCAAAAGTTCTTCCGGTTGTCCCATCCGGTCTATATTAACATAAACTACGGACATAACCCCGATCAGTAAAATCGCTAAAAGCAAATTGGCGATAAGACCATATCGAAGAGTCTGACCGGCTTTTGCTACCTGATTTTTTCCGACCAGATTCCCGATCAACGGAGTAAGCCCCAGAGAAAAGCCTAAAGCAAACATCAACGGAAGATTAAAAAGATTATTTACAAAAGATGCTGCAGCCAACTCCTCCGAAGTATGATGACCAACCATTATATTATCGGCAAATCCAACAATAATAATCCCCAACTGTCCTATCATAATCGGGACTCCCAATCTCAACAATGCTACATAATGATCCCGGTATAATCGAAATGTTTTTTTCAACATACTACACTTTTATCAAATCAAAGGTTGCAAAGATATAAATCTTATTTCAAATCGATGACCATATAAGTTCGGGAATATTAA
>ERZ772867.4114-NODE-4114-length-11291-cov-4.320755_pt1 | contig 11291 bp, 13 predicted proteins | sample MGYA00511341_ERZ772867 | MGnify/ENA primary metagenome ERZ772867 (study PRJEB29015, sample SAMEA2737707) | human gut metagenome | biome: human gut; feature: human-associated habitat; material: faeces | place: China | collected 2012 ... | reverse complement strand
CTCTGCGGCTATCATTACGGGCCGTATCTCAGCATTCAGGACTCCATCGACCGCCTGTTTGAAGAAGCCCGCCGCCGGAAGCTGTCGGTGGATGACTGCGTCATCACACCCAATATTGTAGATCAGTGCTGCGAGGGACATCCGGATAATTATATTACCGGTCTGGAGGTGCGTATTCTCTCCCCCGACGAGCAAAATAAAAAAAGCCCTCTGCGGTCATTTCCAGACCCGAGGACATGTAAGTAGCACAGCCGCCCCTGCCGCGCAGCAGGGGCTCCGCCCTATGAATTTACGGAATAAGCCCCCTCCGGCTAAGCCGAAGGGGGCAATTCTGATCTATGCGCAATTTCTTTTGCTGGATGGGTAGGCGTCTTTCATCGCGTCCGGCCGCTCACTCCTTGTGCCCGGCCTCCCACAACTTTTCAGCCTCCGGCTTCCAGCAGTCGGCATAGGCCTTGCACTTTTCACACAGATGCTCGGCGCTCTCCGGCGCCTCCAGATCGGTGGAATGGGCGCCGCTTTCCGCCACCATCTTCGGCAGCAGCTCCGGATTTTCCAGCATAGGACAGGGCCGCAGATGGTTGCCGTTGAAGGGCTGCCCCTTCCGGTACAGCTTGAACAGCGGCTGCTGCAGGCACTCCAGAAAGCTTTTCTCCCGGATATTGGCGCTGGAATAGTGGATAAACACGCACGGCTCCACATCGCCGGCAGCGTTGATATGGCAGTAAATGCGGCCTCCGGCCACGCAGCCGCCGGCAAACTCACCGTCATTCTGGAAGTCAATGCAGTACAACCCCTTACCCCCGGTAACACCCCGGATTTCCCGTACCCGATCCTTTATATAGGCGCGCTGCTCCGGCGTCAGCAGCAGCGAGGTGTCAGCGTTCAGGCCCACGGGCATATAGTGGAAATACCACCCGAATACGCATCCCTTGGAGATAAGCAAATCCAGAAATTCGTCGCTGGTAACTACCTTGTAGTTCCTGCTGGTGTAGCAGATGGACACGCCAAAGGGGATGCGGTGGCTGTGCATCAGGTCCATGGCATCCAGTGCCTTCTGGAAATGCCCCTGACCCCGGCGGCCGTCATTGGCCTCCTCAAAGCCCTCCACGCTGATGGAAACAAAGAAGTTGCCCACCCGCAGTATTTCCTGACAGAATTCCTCGTCAATAAGGGTGCCGTTGGTAAAGGCGTGGAACGCCATATCCCGGTGCTTCTCGCACAGGCGGATGATGTCCTTTTTCCGCAGCAGCGGTTCGCCGCCGGTGAAAAGGCAGGCGTGGGTGCCCAGTGCCTTGGCCTCAGTAAGAACCCGGTCCATCTCCTCGAAGGTCAGGCTCTGCTTATGGCCGTACTCCGCCGCCCAGCAGCCGGTGCAGTGCATGTTGCAGGCCGAGGTGGGGTCCATCAGAATCAGCCACGGCACATTGATGTCGTACTTTTCTGCGTTCTCCTGGGCCGTCTGATACCCACGGAAGCCGCCCTCGTAGGCCACATTGGTCAGGAAGGTCTTCAGAATATACGGATCATTCTCCCGGATCAGGCGCTGGGTGTAATGGGCCCACTTTCCGTTTGGGTCATCGGCAATCATACGCAGTGCGTCAAAGGATTCGTCGCTCCAGGTTCCCTTGTGAATCTTCTGGATCATGTCGATCAGCTGTCTGGCCAGATCGCCCACATCCTGCGTCTGCCCCTTTTTAATCATACTGTCCAGAATGGTTTCAAATGCCTTCCGCTCTGCTGCATGGGAGATTTTTTCCGTCATTTTCATGATGCTTCCTCCTGATTATTTGGTACTATTTTATCTGTTTTTCTTCGTTACCATTCGTCTTTCTGTAGATAGCGGGATATTTCCCTTTTGTAACTGCCAATACTGCCACATAGACCAGCGCCCCCAGCGTTTCAATCATCATGTCGCCCATCGTGTCAATCAGGCCCAGATCCACATAGCCTCCCAGCCCCAGATCTACGCCGTTCACTATCACGCTGTCGATATGGTCCATGTGTCCCACCTCTCCGGTGGCATTTCCCAGGAAATAGGAATCCATGGAATGTACCACGGTGTCCCGCTGCATGTCCATCCCCAGCAGATGATCCGCGCCAAACTCATAGAATTCCCACACGGCAGAAACAGCGATGGAAAAGCACAGCGCAAACACCGCCCGCACCAGCAGATCACGCCTGTAGCTGCGGCTGCGAAGCACCAGCAGATAGCTTCCCGCCAGCGCGAAGGCAAGTCCGCCGCACAGATGCAGGAGTTTATCCCAGTAAGCCAGTGTATAATACAGCCGGTAGGGCCTGCCCATCATGGAGCAGGTCACATAAAACAGGAAAAACACATATGTCGCGCCGGACATACGCCAGCCCCACAAGCCTTCTGCCCCATAGGGCAGCACCAACCCAATCATAGCCGCCACACACAGCAGTACTCCATCCATTTCCCCGGAAATACCAGATTGAAGGGCTGTGTATAGGCAAAAGGCTTCACACAAAATCAGCAATATTCTGCGCCATCCGGTATCCCGGAGCAAAGCCTGTCTGATGGTTTTCTTCTTCATGCTTTCTCACCTGTTTTCTAAAATTTCCGGGTTTTGCGGCAGGAATGTCCGGCGGTGGACAATCGCTTGCCCACCGCCGTTCCAAACACCGGTCTAACCCTTATTGCACAAGTTTTCCGCCGCTTCTCTACTGGAGATCATCCCTGCATCCACATACAGCGGAGAAAACAACGGCCCTTTGTTCAAACAGGTGCCTCAGCGTATTGGCCTGAGAACAGGATACAACACACCGGGCACCCGGGGGTAGGAGCAAAAAGCAGGTTCTTCTCAAATTAGGATAAAACCGGAAAAATGCCCCAAAATCTGAAGGATGTTAAGGACTCAGACGGGGAGAAACGGAGGACGCCGCAGGGGTAAATGAGATAAAAGCAGCGTCGTCTGCACCGCCTTTGCCGCCTTTATCGCCGCGTTCAGCGGTCGGCGTCTTTTGTTGACCTTGCCACGGCGCTTTCTACAAATCCATCAAAAAGCACACCCAGCCGATCCACGCTTTCATCAATATCACTTTGCATACGATTCCACAAAAACTGCATAAAAAATCCGATGTATGCATACCGGCAGAAGGCGGCAATCTCCAGCGCCGTTTCCTCGGCCAGCTGGTCCCCCGCTATCCGGCGGACAACCTGAAAAAAGGCATCATCTGTCAGGGTAAAAACATATCGCTCCAACCGATCCCGGGAGATGGAGTTAAAGATATGGTAGATAATCCGGGAATGCTCCCTGCAATCCCGCATCAGCGCCTTGGTGGCCAGCTTCCAATCGGTGAATTCGCTGTCCTCACCGGGGACAAAACGGCCAAGCTCGTTGCTGATCCAGAGATCCAGCAGCTGGTAAATATCCTGGTAATGATAATAAAAGGTGTTGGAGCTGATCTCACAGCGGCGCACCAGCGCGGACACCGTGATCTTGTCAAAAGGCATTTCCTCCAACATCTGCTGAAATGTTCTCATAATTGCTCGTTTTGTGTGAATAGCCAATTCTTCATCTCCTTATCATTCAGAATGATATTATTATAACAAGTATTCAGAAAAAAGCAAGCTATAGCAGTATTCCGGCACAGGAAAAGCCCTCCGGCTGCATCCGGAGGGCTTTTCCTATTGCATCCGAACGCAGCGCTGCGGATGAGGGAAGCGCCTTATTCGGACATATTTCTCTAAAATAACCACTTTCTCTAAAAAATAACCACGGACCTCAGCCGTTCTCCCGCTGCTCCCCACCCATGGGACGGCGAAGCAGCGTGCGCCGGTTTTTCTGATAGGTCTGAAAACGCAGGTGAATCAGCCACTCCTCCAGTGAGGACAGACCCGCCACCGCAATGACAACCACCGCATACAGACACAGCAAAACATCCCCGGCCAGCATAACATAGGGCAGCAGGAACAGCAAAAAGCCGGTCGCCTTATTGCCATAGGTGTGGATCGCTGTGAAGCACTTGAACTTTACTGCTCCCGTAATATAACTGGCGGCCCGGATCAGAAGCACCACTGCCACGCCATACCAGCACAGAGCGGGCAGGCGAAGGCGCAGCACCGGGAATGCGCTAAGCAGCATGACGCCTTAGAAAAACAGATCGCCAACGCTGTCCAGCCGGGCGCCTAACTGGCTGCAAACGCCCCAGCGGCGGGCCAGAAATCCATCCAGCGCATCGGTAAGCCCCGCCAGCGTAAACACCACAAAATACCCCGACGAAAGTGGTTCAAGCCGCAGCAATGCAACTGCCGCTGCCAGCCGGAGCAGGCTGAGGGCATTTGGAAGGTTCCGTTTCATGTGATGATTTTGTTAATAATCCATCGGCTCGCTGGGGATGACCAGCGCACAGATAATATAGCCCAGCACGCCGCTGCCGCCGACGAGGCAGAACAGCACCCACGCCAGACGGATGATGGTGGGATCAATGTTGAAATACTCGGCAATGCCGCCGCAGACGCCGGCAATGACCTTGTTCTGATTGGACTTATACAGCTTTTTCATAGACGACTCCTCCCTGTCATTCTCATAGGATTCCGGTTCTTTTTCGTTCTCTTTCAGGGAAAGCATACCTCTTTTTTCCTGTTTTGTCAACGGCTGGACAGGCGTTTCCGCAAGAAAGACAGGGGTGGTACAAGGCCGTTGGGATTCTCTCTGATTGACAGCCGGTGGTTTTCTGCCAAGGCAGCTATATGTAAGCAAGGCAGAGAGCTGCGCGCCGAGCGGGTCAGTGGGTCCGGCAAAGGCAAAGTTCCTTTCAGGGGCAGGACGCTTCCTTTGCAGGCAGGATGCTTTCTTTGGGGGAAGAAAAGCCTCCCGGCCCCGCGGGGAGCCTTTTCTGACTCGATAAAGGAAATGGAACAGTGGACTCTATCACCGCCGGTCCAGCCATGTGGGGCGCATATACAGGTCGATGGGCCAGATGCACAGCTCCCCTACCCCCTGACGGGCGGCCTCCTCTTTCAGCTGCGGCACAAGGCCGCGGATGCAGGTGGAGCAGCGGATGGGAATCCCGGTCTGCTGCGACAGCTTCCTGCACAGCTCATACCCGCGAAGAATGTCCTGCGGCGTGGTCTGGCGCAGCATATGGGTGTTATTGATAAGTCCCGCAACCGGCAGGCCCGTCTCCTGCTCAATGGTACGCAGATGATAAAGGGCACCCTCCACCGTGTCTGTTTCCGGACGGTTGGCGTTTACCACAAGCAGCATTTCACAATCCGACGGGTCCGTGAAATACTTTCTGAACTGGTTCAGCACCCGCGCCCCGGCACTGTCACCCCCCACATCAGCCACAACGGTGAACCTTTGGTCCTCCAGCGGCGCACGCATACAGGCGGACAGGGCCGGAAGATCCTCGGTGATGTCATAGCCGAAGGAATTGTGGTGGACGGAAATACCCAGATCCTCCAGCAGCTCCTGCCGCTCGCGGCTGCGGAAATAGGGGTTGGCAATGTCCATATCCAGAATGGCCACATGCTTGCAGCTTTTTTTCAGCTGAACAACGCGGTTGACAGAGCATTCCGTTTTTCCGCTGCCATAGTGGCCCACAATGAGAGTGATCCGTTTCAAAATGCGCTCCTTTTCCGGTGCTGTTACTCCTGCCACGCAGACAAAGCCTGCTTGTTGGCGGGAATCAGCTTTTCCTTTTTCCCGGTCATGGTCTTGGCAAGCACCTGATCCATAATTTCCAGACTCACCACGCCGGAAGCGCGGATAATGGCGCCCAGCATGACCATATTAGCGGTTTTTCCATTCCCCACCTGCTGCTCGGCAATACGGGTGCAATCCACATAATGGACATGAACATCCGTGCGGCGGGCCTGATAGTCGATGACGGAGGCATTGACAAACAGATGTCCGCCGGGCACCAGCATGCTTTCAAACTTATCCAAAGACGGGCCGTTCATGGCGACCAGCACATCACAGGTCGTGACAAGCGGCGAGGCAATGGGCTTATCGGAAATGCAGACGGTGCAGTTGGCGGTGCCGCCCCGCATCTCCGGCCCGTAGGAGGGCATCCAGGTGGCCTCCTTCCCCTCGTACATGGCGGCATAGGCCAGCATCTGGCCAATGAGCAAAACGCCCTGCCCGCCGAACCCGGCAATAAAAATCTTTTTAGCAGCCATTTATCTTACCTCCTTGACTTCCTCGGGGCATTTGAACTGCTGGACGGGATAGTAAGGCATCATGTTCTCGCGCAGCCACTCCAGAGATTTTGTCGGCGTAAGGCCCCAGTTGGTGGGGCAGATGGACAGGAACTCCACGAAGGCAAAGCCCAGCTTCAGATCCTGCACCCGGAAGGCCCGCCGGATAGCCGCCTTGGCCTTGCGGACATTGGCAGGAGAATCCAGCGACACACGCTCGACATACACGGCACGGTCCTGACAGGAAATCAGCTCGCACATGCGCATAGGCATACCGGCCTGCTCCACGGTTCGTCCGTCCACGCAGGTAGTGGTCTTCTGGCCAATAAGCGTGGTGGGGGCCATCTGGCCGCCGGTCATGCCGTAGATGGCATTATTGATGAAGAAGGTGCAGAATTTCTCTCCCCGCTCGGCGGCGTGGATAATCTCGTTGGCGCCGATGGAGGCCAGATCTCCGTCGCCCTGATAGGTGAAAACGACAGAATCCGGATGCACCCGGCGAATGCCGGAGGCGACTGCCGGAGCCCGGCCATGAGGCGACTCGATCATATCCACATTCATGTAATGGTGGGCAACGATAGAGCAGCCCACCGGGGACACACCAATGGTGTTTCCAAGGTCTCCGCGCTCCTCCAGCACCTCCATAATCAGGCGATGGGCAATGCCATGGGTGCAGCCGGGGCAATAATGCAGCTCGGTTTCCCGCATTCCTTTGGTATATTCAAATACGGTCTTCACCTTACTTCACCTCCATGATTTTCCGGGTACGATCCACAATTTCCTGCGGATCAAGCAGCATGCCGCCCACGCGGTTGATGAGGCTGACCGGCAGCCTGCACTCCGCCGCAAGACGGACATCATTAACCATCTGCCCCTGAGACAGCTCCACAGAGATCAGGCGGCGCGTGGTGGAATAGTCAATCTCGCGGAAGGCATCCACCGGGAAAGGCCAGAGGGTCTTCGGCCGGATGAGGCCCGCCCGAATGCCCTGCGCCTGCAGCATTTCCATGGCCTCCATGGTAATGCGGGAGGTGGAGCCGTAGGAAACGAACACCACCTCGGCCCCCTGCAGGTCACGGCTTTCCCAGCGCTGCTCCTCCCGCTGGGCCTTTTCATATTTGGGCCAGTAGCCATTGATGTAATCCTCCAGCAGCTCCTGCTGAAGCCAGACGGAGTTGATGGCGATACGGTCGCGCTTATTTTTATGGCCGGTGAGGCAATAGGGCTTGACCTGCGGAATTTCCTCCTCGGTCAGAGCGGGCTTGGCCGGCGGCATGATAACCGGCTCCATCATCTGGCCCAGCATGCCATCGGCGGCGATGATGACGGGGTTTCTGTACTCGTCTGCCAGATCGAAGGCCAGCCCGATCATGTCGATGGCCTCCTGAATGGAGTTGGGCGCCAGCACCAAGGTGTGGTAGTCGCCGTTGGAGCCGCCGCGGGTGACCTGATTATAATCGGCCTGACCGGGTTGGATGGAACCGATGCCGGGGCCGCCGCGCATCACATTGATGATGACCAGCGGCAGCTGCACGGAACACAGCAGGCCGATGCTCTCCTGCATGAGGGCGATGCCGGGGGAGGAGGATGTAATCAGCACCCGGCCGCCGGCTGCGGCCGCGCCGTAAGCCATGTTGATGGCGCCCAGCTCGGACTCAGCCTGAATGAAGGAGCCACCCACCTTTTTCAGCTCCCTGGACATATATTCCGGCACCTCGCTCTGCGGGGTGATGGGGTAGCCGAAGTAATACCGGCAGCCGGCGTTGATGGCGGCGGCGGCAAAGGCCTCGTTCCCCTTCATAAGTTTCTTTTCTGCCATTTTTTCAGCCCCCTTTCTTATTCTTCGACATACACATTGATGATGCCGTCCGGGCACATCATGGCGCAGCTTGCACAGCCAATGCACTTTTCCGGCTGGGTCACGCTGATGGGGTGATAGCCCTTACGGTTTACGGCCACACTGTCCAGCTGCAGAATCTTCATGGGACATGCGCTGACACACAGCTCGCAGCCCTTGCAGCGGTCGGTCCTGAGGACCAGTTTTCCTCGTTTTGTCATCTGCTTCACTCTCCTTAATTTTTTCAAGAGACGATACAAATACAATTTTGTATGTTTATATTATACAAATCAAATGTCACATAGTCAACAGTTTCTACAATGTTTTCCAATAGTCTGTGGAAATTTAGCACTTTGACTTGAAAAAGGATTTAAGATTTGTGCAACTTTAAATCTCGTCTATTTTGCTGAAATCAGGAAAAAAATCTGTTTCACATTGCGAAACTTATTATTGACGAACTACCAAATGTTTGGTATAATTGCCCCATGAGAAAGTGAGGTGCGGATCCATGAGTTCTTTCTGCTATCATGTAGGACAGCGGATCAAAAAGTATCGCAAGAGCCGCGGCTACACCATTGAGCAGTTTTCTGCCATGATCAACAAAAGCAAGGCTACCGTTTCCAAGTACGAGAACGGCACCATTACCATTGACATTGAAACACTTTACGAGATCGCCCGGGCACTGGAGATCGATCTGAAGTGCTTCATTGACTACCAGCCGCCGGTTTTCCACACGGAGCCGGTGATGCACAAAAATTCCTATTTCAACCAGCCCCGGGCCTACATGTACTATTACGACGGGCGGGTTCACCAGCTGGTGCGTTCGCTATTGTGCTTTTCGCCCTCTGCCGCCGGGGACGCGGTGGATGTGATGCTGTATGTGGGCGTAGAGCATTTCAGCGACCCGAACCGGTGCCAGCACCTATTTACGGGCGAGATGAAGTCCTACGACACCATCACCCACATGGTTCTCATCAACCAGATCAATGAAGCGGAGAAAATGTACATCTGCATGCTCAATCCCCTGCAGACCCGCGCGCCTGCCATCGGGTTGCTGTCGGGAATCGGCAGCTCTCCCTTCTTCGCCCCCATTGCCGTGAAGACACTGATTTCCAAGGAGCCGCTGGAGGAGAATGAGCGTCTGCTGAACTCCATCCGGCTGGATAAGGACGACTATCACCTGCTGAAATACTACAACATGATGGTCATCAACCGCCCGGCAGCTCTGTTTTTGGATTGAGACTTTTTACCATATATGCTTCAAGGCATCCCGCCGCAGACGGGATGCCTTATTTTTACGCGCTGTTTCTTTCCAACGGAGATCCGCTCAGCTCATCCGCAGAATCTCCCGCCGCAGGCGGAGAATGATCCGCTTTTCCAGACGGGAAATGTAGGACTGGGAAATGCCCATGCGGTCAGCCACCTCCTTCTGTGTCAGCTCCTTCTGCCCTCCCAGACCAAAACGCATGGTAATAATGTCTTTTTCCCGGCCGGAGAGGGTGGATACGGCGTCGCGCAGCATTTTCCGGTCTACATCCTCCTCGATGGGCCGCATGACGGTATCGCCATCGGTGCCCAGCACATCGCTGAGCAGCAGCTCCTTGCCATCCCAATCGGTGCTGAGCGGCTCGTCAAAGCTGACCTCAGCCCGCTGGGAGGCATTTTTGCGCAGATACATGAGAATCTCGTTTTCGATGCAGCGGGAGGCATAGGTGGCCAGCTTGATATTTTTATCGGAGCGGAAGGTATTGATGGCCTTGATGAGGCCAATGGTGCCGATGGAGATCAGGTCCTCGATGTTCACGCCGGTATTTTCAAAGCGGCGGGCCAGATACACCACCAGGCGGAGATTGCGCTCGATCAGTGTCTGGCGCACAGCCAGCTCGCCCCCATCCAGACGGCGCAGCAGATCTGCCTCCTGCTGCCGGGTCAGGGGCTGGGGCAATGTATCACTGCCCCCGATGTACATGACCTTATCCGGCCTGCTGATCCGAAGCAGCAGACGCCGCAGCCCTTGCAGAAGCCCGGTCAACTCCCTCCCCCCCTTCCTCGCCGCCCCACAGGGCGCAGTAACCGCCGCCGTCACTGACCGGCCCCGGCGACAGGGCAATCAGCGCGCGGGGATAACGGCGTCTGCCAAAGGCAATATAATCACTGCGAACCGCCAGCAAAAGACCTGAGGCCGTGCCCACTGCCCGGTAGGGCAGCAGCGTAAAATGCAGCCGCGTCTCGCCCTGATACAGGCGGGCCATGGTTTCCTCCGGCGCAAGACCCTCCCGCAGGAGGGTGCGCTCCCACGGCGGCAGCAGGCTCAGCAGTGCGCCGCGCTCCATTACCAGCACGCCCTGTCCATCCATGGGATTGCGCAGAGTATTGCCCGTGTCATGCAGGGCGCAGATTTCTTTCGTTCGCCCATTCAGGGCTACAGTTACGGTCATCCGTTCTCCTCCTCCATGCCGTGCCCCCTGGTGAAACAGCAGCTCCAGCACCGCTGACAGCAGCGCCGTGCCTCCAAGGAGCAATTTCCAGTCGATCCGTGCCTGCCAGAGCCGGCCGGGCAGCTGCCGGGATGTACCCAGCGCAAGACCTGCCGCCAGAATCAGCCCCGCCAAAGCGCCGGACAGGAGGAAAAAAAGGGCCGTGAGCCGCAGGCAGGACCGCTCTCGCCGGAAGGCAAGCAGAGCCATTCCCAGCCCCACGGCTGCCCGGCACCACCACGCGCCCAGCACCGAAAGGCCCGGCAGCAGCACTGCCACGGCATAACCGCCGCCCAGACAGGCACACAACGCAAAACGCAGCCGCCGCAGCGGCGCGCCGGCCAGTCGGGCCGCTGCCAGAAGCAGCAGATAGTCCACCAGCAGATTCAGAACGAACACCCGGTCTATGTAGACGGTCATGCATCTCCCCCCTGTCCTCGTTCATTATAGCCCGCCGGACGCGGGAAATGCGTCAAAAAAACAGGGCAGGCCGGAGAGCCCGCCGGGGATGAGGGACTGCCGTCTGCGGCCGCAGACCGGGGGACATCGGAATTTTGCGTCCCTCAAAAAACAGCAGCTGCGGAGAAAACTCCGCAGCTGCTGTTCTATTCTGGCAGTTTTAACGCCGGATGGCGCACTCCCGCATGCATCAGTCGGGCCGATGGGCGGGCTCGCCGTCAGGAATGGCCCCCACACCGTCCAGCACCAGACGGGGCCGGTAAGGAAACGCCTCGATGTCTTTCCAGCCGGTTACGCCGGAGAGCACCAGCGCCGTATCCAGACCGGACTCGATGCCGGCCACCATATC
>ERZ772867.4108-NODE-4108-length-11305-cov-5.405956_pt1 | contig 11305 bp, 8 predicted proteins | sample MGYA00511341_ERZ772867 | MGnify/ENA primary metagenome ERZ772867 (study PRJEB29015, sample SAMEA2737707) | human gut metagenome | biome: human gut; feature: human-associated habitat; material: faeces | place: China | collected 2012 ... | reverse complement strand
GGCCAGCGAAGCCCGCCGCTACTACCTGAACATCGTGGGGAAATACGGCCCGCAGGTGCAGGCGCTGCTGAAAAAGGCCGCGGCTCTGGACATCCAGACCATTTGCCCGCTGCACGGCCCGGTGCTGACCGGAGATCTGGGCAAGTACCTGAACTACTACGACATCTGGTCCAGCTACAAGCCCGAGGAGCCGGAAAAGATCCTTGTGGCAAGTGCTTCCATCCACGGCCACACCCGTGCAGCAGCCCACCTCATGGCAGAAAAGCTGCGTGCAAAGGGCGCAAAGGTCGTGGAGGTGGACCTGACCCGCACCGATGTGTCCTATGCTGTCACCGAAGCCTTCCGCTGCGGAAAGATCGTGCTGGCCTGCGCCACCTACGACGGCTTCCTCTTCCCGCCGATGGAAAATCTGCTGACCCACCTCAAGACCAAGAGCTTCCAGAACCGCACGGTGGGTCTGATGGAGAATGGCACATGGGCACCTATGGCCGCAAAGCTCATGCGCGCCGAGCTGGAAAGCATGAAGAACATCACGGTCTGTGAGAATGTGGTCACCATCCGTTCTGCCGCCAATGCCGCCGCAGAAGCCCAGATGGATGCTCTGGCTGCAGAAATCGTGGCAAAATAAAGCACTCTGGAAAAATACGCAAGATCCTCTGCCGACTGCCCGGCAGGGGATTTTTTTATTGAACCATGTGGAAGAGTTTGATATACTGAAAAGCAGAAGTTTATGGATGGAGGAATATCATGTCTGTAGAAATAAAAGCGGATATCAGACACTGGCTGCGGGAGTTGGATAAGAAATATTTCTTTGTGATGCTGGGCTTTGCGGTGATGGTCTATTTTCCGCTGATCAGCTTGAAGCTGACGAACACAGTGGATGGTCTGTGGACAACGGCTGAGTACATGGCGGGAGCATGGGAGCTTTCCAATGGGCGATGGTTCTGGCTGGTGACCAGTTTTCTGCGTTTCAGTCTGCAGCTAGAACCCATCAATGCGGTGGTATGCTTGGTGCTGGTTTCTCTTGGAGTCACCAGGCTTCATATGCTCTTCAAACCGGCATGGATGAGAACATCCTGCATTGACTGGCTCGCAGGTTTATGCTATGTTTCCAATGTTGTGGTCGGGTGCTATCTTTCGTTTCACTTCATTGCACCGGAGTACGGATTTTCGTTTTTCTTTGCAATGCTGGCTACAGAGCACGTGATCCGGGGAAAATCAGCCGTAAGCAGCATTGTGCCGGCAGCGGTGCTTTTGGCACTGAGCCTTGGCCTGTACCAGACGAACCTTGCCTGTTTCTGTCTGGTGCTGCTGGCCTATTTTCTCCTACTACTTTTCCAGAATGGAGAAAAACAAAAGATTCGGGAATATATTTGCAAAAGCCTGGCAAGTGCTGCATCCGGCGCAGTGCTGTATCTGCTGATCTTAAAGATTACACTGTGGGCGACGGGAACGGCGATGGCCGATTACCAGGGTGGTGCAGATATTTCAGTGTCTGGAATTCTGAAAAATCTTCCTTCCAGCGTTGAAAAGTGCTATGAGCTTTTTTATCGGTATTTCTTTGGTACCCTTGTAAAACACAATATGCTGCAGGAAACTGCAGTTGTATTTGCTTTGATTTTTTGTGTGGTGGGTGCCGCGCTTGCGTGCAGACTGGTTCGGCTCATACGCCGGAAAGATTGGGAAAACACTTTCTATGGCACAGCAGCGCTGCTGGTGCTGCCCATGATGTGCACGGTATTTATGGTGGCAACCTCGCAGGCGTTGTTTTATATTCCCATGTCCGGAGGTCTGGCCTTGTTCCTGCCGGTCTGTTTCTGGCTATTGGACAGCAGCCGGGAGGGAAAAACAGCCTGTGATGCGTTCCGCAAATGCTGGAATAAAGCAGAAAAAGCACTGATCCTGCTTACGGCGGCTGCTGTCGTTTACGGGAGCGTATTCATGTCGGCTATCGATCAGCAGGCGATGTATGAGGGCAGGCAGGCAACGAAAGAACTCTCTGACCTGATCGCACAGACGCTGGTGAACGAAGGATATTACGATAACGAGATCCCGGTGATGCTTGTGGGAAATGCAAGCAACAGCCCGTTGTTCCGCACCCATGAGCTATACCACACGGCAAACCCGTATGCGAGAGTGGGACTGTTTATGGCAGAGACGGCGGGTACGATCCGTTTTTCCTGGGATGCAGCTTTCCGCGATTATACGCCGATCTGGCTGAATCTGTGTGATGACAAAACTTATCAGAAACTTCTTGAAACGGAGGAGATCGCAGAGATGCCGACATTCCCGCAGGAAGGTTCCATCCGGAAAATGGATGGTGTGCTTGTGATAAAGGTCTCAGAAGAATATCATCTGGATGCTGACTGGAAAAATAAAATGATGAGCGGCGAATATGACTAATCCTGTTTGGGCGGAAATGATACAACCCCTTGCAAACTGTCCCGAAATGTGGTAACATAACTCTTGGTTATAAAACCTGAATACTCCCAAACGCAGCGACGGAGAGAGTAGGCATGGCGTACACGGCAAAGAGAGAAGCTTCACCGGCTGAAAGGGCTTCCGGGTGTATCTGTGCTGAAGTTCGCTCCTGAGCGGTCTGTGCGAAACAGCAGTAGTACAGAACGGCCACGCCCCGTTACGGCGTTCTGAGAGCCGCCCGGCATCTGTGCACGGGTGGAAACCGGGTGGTACCGCGGAGCTAAGAATCAACAGCTTCGTCCCTTTTGCCTGAGAAATCGGGCAGGGGACGGAGCTTTTTTGTTGCACTCCGCTCATCAACACGAAGAATAAAGGAGAGAACATCCATGCAAGCAATGATCGACGAGCTGGCAAAACAGGCCGCTGAAAGCCTTGGTCAGGTGTCCGGCAAGGAAACGCTGGCCTCCTTCTGGCAGGAGTACCTCAGCAAAAACGGCAAGATCCCTGCCCTGATGAAGAACCTGCGCACCGTTGCGCCGGAAGAGCGCCCCGCTATGGGCAAGATCATCAATGAACTCAAGGCAAAGGTTCAGGCAGATTACGACGCTGCTGCAGAACAGGTGAAGCAGGCAGAGCTTGCTGCCCGCAATGCTGCGGAGACGGTGGATATCACCCTGCCCGCCAAGACCCGCTCTGTGGGCGGCCTGCACCCGCTGACCCTGATCACCAACCAGATCATCGACGTGTTCTCCGGCATGGGCTTTTCGGTGGGTACCTTCCCGGAGATCGAGGACGATGACCACAACTTTACCCGCCTGAACGTGCCCAAGGATCACCCGGCACGCGACATGCAGGACACCTTCTACCTGTCCGATGAGTTCCTGCTGCGTACCCAGACTTCCGGCGGCCAGATCCGCACCATGGACGTTCAGAAGCCGCCCATCAAGATCCTGATGCCCGGCCGTGTGTTCCGCTCCGACTCGGACGCTACCCACAGCCCCATGTTCCACCAGATGGAAGGTCTGGTGGTGGATAAGGGCATCACGCTGGGCGATTTGCAGGGCGCTCTGAACACCTTCGTGCAGAAGATGTTCGGTGCCGACACCCGCACCCGCCTGCGTCCCTCCTACTTCCCCTTCACGGAGCCCAGCGTCGAGGTGGACGTGAGCTGCTTCGAGTGCCACGGCAAGGGCTGCCCCCTGTGCAAGCACACCGGCTGGATCGAGGTTCTGGGCGGCGGCGTTGTCAACCGCAAGGTGCTGGAAAACTGCAACATCGACCCGGACGAGTACTCCGGCTTCGCCTTCGGCATCGGCATCGAGCGCATCGCCATGCTGAAGTACGGCATCAACAACATCGGCCTGATGTTCGAGAACAACCTGCAGTTCCTCAAGCAGTTCCACGAATAAGAGGGGAGAGAGCAAACAATGAAAGTACCTTTCAGTTGGTTAAAAGAACTTGTCGATATCGACGTCACCGCCCAGGAATTGGAAGAACGCCTCTTCTCCTGCGGCTTTGAGGTCGAGGAGCTGATCCCGCTGGATGCAGGCATCAGCAAGGTCGTGGTCGGTAAGATCACCTCCATGGAAAAGCAGGAGGGCACTCACCTGACCAAGTGCGTGGTGGACTGCGGCGAGTATGGCCACGAGATCCACATCAGCACCGGCGCCGCAAACATGAAAGTGGGCGACTGCGTCCCCGCCGCCCTGGATGGCTCCACCCTGCCCGGCGGCATCAAGATCAAGGCCCGCAAGATGCAGGGTGTGGAGTCCAACGGTATGCTCTGCTCCGGCGCAGAGCTGGGCCTGAACGATGACCTGTTCCCGGGCTCTGAGGTCTATGGCCTGCTCATCCTGCCCGAGGATTCCGTTCCCGGCACCGACATCGCACCCGTTGTCGGCCTGGATGACTATATCTTCGATATCTCCATCACCGCAAACCGCCCCGACTGTCAGTCCGTGATGGGCATTGCCCGCGAGGTCGCTGCCATTCTGGGCAAGCCCCTGCACATGCCCGCCATGGATTACAAGGCTGTCTGCGAGCCGGATGCTCCCATCACCGTCCGGGTGGAGGCCCCTGACCTGTGCCCCCGCTATATGGCCCACTACGTCCGCAACATCCGCATGGGCGAATCTCCCCGCTGGATGAAGCGTCATCTGGCCCTGTGCGGCCTGCGCTCCATCAGCAATGTGGTGGATATCACCAACCACACCCTGCTGGAAATGGGCCAGCCCATGCACGCCTTTGACCTGAACAAGGTCGCCGGCCGCACCATTGATGTGCGCCGTGCCCACGAGGGTGAGAAGATCGTGACCCTCGATGAAAAGGAGTTCACCCTGAACCCCAACAATCTGGTCATCTGTGATGCCGAGAAGCCTGTGGCTCTGGCCGGTATCATGGGCGGTGCCAACTCCGGCATGGACGAGAACACCACCAGCCTGCTGTTCGAGTGCGCCACCTTCGCCCGTGACTGCGTCCGCAAGACCAGCCGTGCCCTGGGCCAGAACAGTGATTCCTCTGCCCGCTATGAAAAGGGTGTGGACCGCAACTCTCCCGAGCTGGGCCTGGCCCGTGCCCTGCACCTGATCCAGGAGCTGGACTGCGGCGATATCACCACCCTCGAGTATGACCTGACCGATGGCCGCCCGCTGGAGCGCAAGCACATCGTGACCACCCCCGCCAAGATCTGCGGTGTGCTGGGCATCACTGTGCCCGAGCAGACCATGATCGATATCCTGCAGCGCCTGGAGTTCACCGTGGATGTGCAGGCCGATGGCAGCTGGGATGTGTCTGCTCCTCTCTACCGTGAGGACGTGGAGAGCTTCCCCGATCTGGCGGAGGAGGTCATCCGTGAGTACGGCTATGACCACATCAACCCCACCTTCCTGAACACTGCCTCTGTTACCAACGGCGGCCTGAACTATGCACAGAAGCAGCAGCTCAAGACCAAGCGTCTGCTGGCTGCGCAGGGCTTCTATGAGGCCTCCACCCTGGCCTTCTACTCCAACGCGGAGCTGGATATGCTGCACATCCCCGCTGAGGATGCCGCCCGCAAGGCCATCCGCATCCTGAATCCCATCAGCGAGAACCTGTCCATCATGCGCACCCTGCTGACCCCGTCCATGCTGAATGTCATCGTGGACAACCTCAAGAAGGGCAATGCCGAGGGCCGCCTGTTCGAGATGGCTCCCGTCTATCTGGCCAAGGAGCTGCCCATCAGCGAGCATCCCCATGAGCGTCAGACCCTCTGCATTGGTGCCTTTGGCCCCGAGGAGGACTTCTTCACCGTCAAGGGTGCAATGGAGGCGCTGGCCGCAGGCTTTGACCTGACCTTCACCTACGAGCGCGAGACCACCCCGTGGCTCCACCCCGGCATCAGCGCCGCTGTCTACTGCAACGGCAAGCGTCTGGGCGTGTTCGGTAAGCTCTCCAACGAGATCAACGGCGAGCTGGAGATCGCAAAGGACCAGAAGGACAGCCAGAACATCTATCTGGGTGAGCTGGACTATGAGGCTCTGATGTCCTGCGTGGACGGTGAGCTGCGCTATAAGCCGCTGAGCCCCTACGCTGCCGTCAAGCGTGACCTGGCCCTTGTCTGCGAGGAAAAGGTCACCTGCGGAGAAATCGAGGACACCATCAAGAAGGCAAGCTCCCTCATCACCGAGGTCAAGCTGTTCGATATCTATCGCGGCGCAAACCTGGGCGAGGGCAAGAAGAGCATGGCCTTCTCCCTGACCCTGTCTGACCCCAGCGCGGAGATCTCCGCTGAGCAGGTCGAGCGCACCGTCAAGAAGGTGCTGGGCAACCTGAAGTTCAAGCTGGGCATTGAGATCCGGTAAACGGTGATCTTTACACAGCACTATGAGTCTCCTCTGGGCGGCATCCTGCTGGCCGCTGATGACACCGGCCTGACCGGCCTCTGGTTCGAGGGGCAGAAGTACTTTGCCAGCACCCTGGATGCGGTGCATCAGGAGCAGGAGACCGCCGTGCTCTCCGAGGCCAGACGCTGGCTGGATGTTTATTTCGGCGGGCAGGAGCCGGACTTCACCCCGCCGCTCCATCCCGCTGGCTCTGCCTTTCAGCAGGAGGTGTGGGCGCTGCTGCGCCGCATCCCCTGCGGCCAGACCGCGACCTATGGTGCACTGGCAAGGCAGCTGGCCGCAGAGCGCGGTCTTTCCCGGATGTCTGCGCAGGCTGTGGGCGGGGCTGTCGGTCACAATGTGATCTCTATCATCATTCCCTGCCACCGCGTTGTCGGAACAAACGGCAGCCTGACCGGATATGCAGGCGGCATCGATAAAAAAGCCGCGCTGCTGAGACTGGAAATGAAAATGACGCTGTAAGAAATGCAGCAAATGAAAAATCCGAACCTTTTCCCGATGGGAAGAGGTTCGGATTTTTCTTGTGTGGTGGAGGCGATGGGAGTCGAACCCATGTCCGAAAAGAGTTCAGCGTAGGTGTCTCCGGGTGCAGGCGATCTACAACATTCCCTCCGCGTCACGCCGGTCGTCAGGCTAACGCTTCAGTAGCTTCATGAGTTCCTGCCGGTCCGCAAAGCTTAGGTCCGTTCAGGTGCTGTGTCTAAAGGACGCCCCGGCCCCACACGACACAAGAGTGGGCGGAACGCGCAGCACTCAGGCTGCGAGCAACTGATAATTATTGTTGTCAGTTAATTTTTTGGAGGAGTTTAGAGCAGTTCCCCCACTGCTACCCGCTGCCCAGGCCTCGCTCCCCCCGTCGAAACCTTTACGCCCCCATAAAGCGCATGTTGCCATGCGCAGAAAGCTTGGTGTTCTCAGGGCAGGAATGCTGCCTGAAAGAGATCTAGTAGAATTTGCCGTTGGACTTCACAGCCCGGTCGATGGAGCGCTTGGCGTCGCGCTTGGCGGCGTCGGCACGCTTGTCGTAGAGCTTTTTGCCCTTGCACAGGCCGACTTCCATCTTGACGCGGCCATGCTTGAAGTAGAGAGAAAGGGGAACGAGAGTATAGCCCTGCAGCTTGCACTGCTGGTGCAGACGCCGGATCTCAGTCTTGTGGGCCAGCAGACGCCGCACCCGCAGAGGATCCTGATTGAAGATGTTGCCGTGGTCGTAGGGAGTGATATGCATTCCCTTGACCAGCAGCTCGCCGTCTTCGATATCGACCCAGCTGTCTTTCAGGTTGACGCCTCCGGCCCGTAAGCTCTTGACCTCGGTGCCCTTGAGCTCCACGCCGGTCTCCAGCGCTTCCATCACAAAATACTCGTGGCGCGCCTCACGGTTGGTGGCAATGGTCTTGGTTGCCGGACGTTCTTTCGTCGGTGCCATGGGTGCGCCTCCTTTCTTCTGGTCTGGCTTCGTTTTTGTAGTATATCATATTCCCACGGTTTTGCAAGGGCGGATTTTGAAGAAAGTGTAACACTTTTCCAAATTTTCCGTGCCTTACAGTTCCCCGCGGCCAGAGAGGGCCCGGTACAGGGTGGTCTCATCGGTGTACTCCAGGCTGGCGCCCACCGGCAGGCCGTAGGCCAGGCGAGTGGTCTTGATGCCCATGGGCTTGATGAGCTTGGCCAGGTACATGGCGGTGGCCTCGCCCTCCACGGTGGGGTTCATGGCCATGATGACCTCTTTCACCGTGCCGTCGCCCAGGCGGGCCAGCAGCTCCTTGACGCTGAGCTGCTCCACGCCGATGCCGTCCATGGGGCTGATGAGGCCGTGCAGGACATGATACAGGCCGTGGTATTCCCGGGTGCGCTCAAAGGCCTGCACGTCCCGGGGGGTCTCCACCACGCAGATGACCGAACGGTCCCGCTTGGCGCTGGCGCAGATGGGGCAGAGCTCTGCCTCGGTGTAGTTCTGGCAGACGCGGCAGCGATGGAGCTTGGTGTGGGCGTTCTGGATGGCACCCGCCAGGGCGGCGGCGTCCGCATCCGACATGCTCAGCACCTGATAGGCCATCCGGGTGGCACCCTTGCGGCCAATACCCGGGAACTTGCTGAACTCTTCGATCAGCTTTTCCAGCGGGGCTGCATTGTAACCCATTGCGTTTCCTCCCGGATCAGAGGCCGGGGATGTTCATGCCGCCGGTCAGCTTGCCCATCTCGGCTTCCGCGGTCTCGTCCACCTGCTTGACAGTGGCGTTGATGGCAGCCGCCACCAGGTCTTCCAGCATCTCAATGTCGTCCGGATCCACGGCCTCGGGCTTGATCTGGATGGACAGCACCTCGTGCTTGCCATTCATCTTGACGGTGACCATCTCACCGGAGGCGCTGCCGGTGTACTCGGCAGCTTCCAGCTCAGCCTGCTTCGCCTTCATATCCTCCTGCATCTTCTGAGCCTGACGCATCAGGGCGTTCACATCGGGGCGGCCAAAGCCTGCGGGCATTCTTGCTTTCATGATAATTTCTCCTTTAAAATGTTATTTTATGCTTTTTTCTTGCGATCGGTGTCCTCAATGGAGACATCGAGCCCCAACTGCTCCAGCTTGTGCAGGGACTCCTCCGCATTGGAGGCGGTCTTCCCTGCCGCTTTGGGCTCATAGGGGCCGATGGGCACTGCCACACCGGACACCTGGGCGATCAGCTTTTTGATGAGCTTCTGGCTGTCCTTGTTGGCCCGGATGAAATCGCGGAACGTCTTACCGCCGTCGATCAGCACCCGGGTACCATCAAAGTAAGCCTTGGATTTTTTCAGGTAGGTATAGAGCATGGGGTCTTTTTCCTGTAACAGATGGATGACCTCGCTCCATTTGTCAAAGGGATTGATGCCGGCAGCCGCCACCTTGCGGGGCCGGTCAAGGGCGGGATCTGCCGCGCAGTCCGCTTTCGGCTGCTGCGGCATGGGAGCCGGGGCAGCCGTTGCGGGCGGTTCCGGAACCGGTTCGGCCAGCGGCATAGGCGGCGCGGGCTCTTCCCACGGGAGGGCGGCGGCGCTCTCCTGCACCGGCGGCTCTTCGGGGATGGGAGGAGCTTCCTCCTGTACGGCAGGGGCCGGGGCAGGCTCCTGCGGGGCGGCGGGGGCAGTAACCACCGGGGCCGGGGCGACCGGAGCCTGCTGCACCGGGGCCGCAGGGGCGCTCACAAAGGGTTGCGGCTGGGCCTGTGCGGCCGCAAAGGGCCGGGGGGCTTCCGGAGCAGGGGCGGCAGAGGCACGGGCCGGAACGGCCTGTATCGGCTGCGCCACGGGCTGCAGCGGCTCTGCCAGATTGACCAGTGCCAGTTCCAGCTCAATGCGCTGGTCGCTGCCGCGGGCCATGTGCTCCAGCGCGTTGCCCAGCAGCCGGATGGCCCGGATGGGTTCCCGCTGGCCCAGCGCCGGGCCTTTTTGCAAATAGAGGGCTTCTTCCTCGGGCGAGACACCGGTCAGCAGCGCCTGCCCGCCGGGCAGGGCCGCCAGCATCAGGGCCCGGTAGTGGGCAATGAGCTCATCCGTCAGCCGCTTGATGTCCACCGAGTCCTGCTGCCGCAGCTGGGCCAGACAGGCCAGCGCCGTGGCACCATCCTGGGCGGCAATGGCGTCCGAGATGCGGAACAGGTAGCTCCGGTCGGTCACGCCCGCCATCTTGCGGACAACGCTGGCGTCGATCTGGGAAGTCACACCCGCGCAGGTGTCCAGGATGGACAGCGCATCGCGCATGGCACCATCCGCCAGGCGGGAGATAAGCTCCGCGCCCTCGGTGGTCAGCTGCAGGTGCTCCTCCCCGGCGATGTACTCCACCCGCCGGGCAATGTCCTCCGGGACGATGCGGGCAAAATCATACCGCTGGCAGCGGGAGAGGATGGTCTCCGGCACTTTCTGGATCTCGGTCGTGGCCAGGATGAAGATGACGTGGGCGGGCGGCTCCTCCAGCGTTTTGAGCAGGGCGTTGAACGCCGCCGTCGAGAGCATGTGCACCTCGTCGATGATATATACTTTATACCGGCACTCGCTGGGGGTGTAGGCCGTCTCATCCCGCAGGCCGCGGATATCGTCCACGCCGTTGTTGGAGGCCGCGTCCATCTCCACCACGTCCAGGATGCTGCCGTCGTCGATGCCGCGGCAGATGGAGCACTGGCAGCAGGGGTCGCCGTCGTGGGGGTTGAGGCAGTTGACCGCCTTGGCAAAGATCTTGGCGCAGGTGGTCTTGCCCGTGCCGCGCACGCCTGTAAACAGGTAGGCGTGGCCAACGCGCCCGGCGGCCACCTGGTTGCGCAGCGCGGTCACCGTGCCGTGCTGGGCCACCACATCCTCAAACCGCTGGGGTCTCCACTTGCGGTACAACGCGCGATACATCCGGCTCTCCTCCTTTGACAATAAAAAATCGGACAGCGCTGACGGGGTTTGACCCCCGCCTTGCGTAACTCGGCATACGGATGCAGGCTGACTGAAACGCACGGGGCGCGCCGCTTAAGGCTGCTTGGTTCCCCACCTGACCTGGTTCACAGCGGCCCCATCGTACAGGGCCCGCATCCGTATGCCGAACCACGCAGCAGGCGCTGTCCGGCATGGCACATTTTGTGCTTGATTATTATACCATTTTTTCAGCGGCATTGCAAGTAGTAAAAAATGCCCCGCTGCCGTAAATTTCGACAGCGGGGCACTCTATTTTACGTTATTGCCGACCCGGTCCGGTCAGTGCGGCCAGAACCGGCACACAGAGCATGACTGAGAAATCAGGACTGGCAGGCAGTGATCAGGCTCATCTTGTAGACCTCGTCAGCGTTGCAGCCACGGGACAGGTCGTTGATGGGTGCGTTCAGGCCCTGCAGAATGGGGCCGTAGGCAGCGTAGCCGCCCAGACGCTGAGCGATCTTATAGCCGATGTTGCCGGCCTCGATGCAGGGGAAGATGAAGGTGTTGGCCTGGCCAGCGACCTTGCTGCCCTTGCACTTGACCTGTGCAACTTCGGGAGCAACGGCAGCGTCAA
>ERZ772867.4102-NODE-4102-length-11327-cov-4.910043_pt1 | contig 11327 bp, 5 predicted proteins | sample MGYA00511341_ERZ772867 | MGnify/ENA primary metagenome ERZ772867 (study PRJEB29015, sample SAMEA2737707) | human gut metagenome | biome: human gut; feature: human-associated habitat; material: faeces | place: China | collected 2012 ... | reverse complement strand
GGGACAGCATAGATTTTGACGACAAAAGAAAAGCCGCCGATGGTTTGATCTCTACAATCAAGGCCACCAGCGACCGTGTTCAGATAGAGTGGAAAATCTGATATTTCCGCTCTATCGCCCCTCATTTCTATTTTATCTCGTTTGTACCCCTTGTACACCGATGTTTTCATAATATCTGAGAATATTTCATCCGCGTCTCTACAAGCAGATGAGAAATTCCAGTATTTTTCTTGCTTCGGTTTTATGATGTAGATTGCATCATCTCCATACACTCTAACGTTTCTTCGAATATAAATATTGTGTCGTTTTTCGGTCAGTAAAGAGTCTAACTGGGTAAGGCATTGTTCTGTAAGCTCACAGTTGTCAAAAAAGCGTAATGTTTCTTCAGGAGTATCTACAGACAACATTAAAACAGATAACGGCGATTCTCCAATATAGAATGAAGCGCTAGGAGAAAAGGGTTGACCTAAAGAGTTATTCAGTACATCCATCAAAGTAGAATAGTATCTTTTATATACTTCTCTTGTCGGCTTTGCGAATGCAACCGATTTTGCTTTCTTGTCAAAATAATTGTAGATATAATCTAAAGCATCTAAAACCAAACGTACCTCATAGTCCCTCAATCGGTAAAGATCAAACACAAATGCATCTATGCCTGATTCATCTCCGGATTGCATTATATATCCAAATAATTCTACTGCTTTGCTTAAAATTGTCTCTGAGGGTTCAGGGATAGGAATGGTACGAATATCTCCAGCCTCCAACGCATCTCGTTCGACCATCCATGTACGACTTGTCAACAAGTGATAATATGAGAAAAGCTTCGAATTAATAATCAAGCAGAGGTATTTCAGGATGTCTTTGTTACCGGAAATGCCCAAAAAGCTATGACTAAATATCGCATCGTAATCAAGAACTGCTGCATAGAAGCGGCCCTTTCTATGGGATTGTTTTAAAACTAGATGTGGAGCTTGAAAAACTGATAAATTATTTTGGCAAAAACGTTCAAATGTGTTATCTTCGTTTCTTTCAAGCCGACTTTCTGGAATATAGAATGGCGAAAAAGAATCGGAATCGACAATAGGTATTGTGTTGAACCCATTATAGATTTGTTTTCTGTTTCCTCTTTTATAGCCTTCTGCATTTTGCATTCCATGGCTTGACAAGAATGTTTCTAATGAAGGATATGTACTTTGGATTCTGTCGATTAATTCCAAATCCCGTGGGCTCCCCCACATGGCGATTTTCCAAATCCGATCATCATGGATCAAGTCTGACGGAATTGCACATATATCTGTTGGATCGATAGAAAACTTTTTGGTATCTTGTAACGAATATTGAGGCTTTGGTGAGCAGTACGTAATTGTTGAATAATCCTGAGAATCTTTTTTGGGCCGATAAATGATGGCAGTACATGGTGCTGTCGCGTTATCAAATAGTACTTTTCGATATATAGAAAAGTTAATAATAACCGACACTGCATTTTCCTCGAAGAAACGCTTCCTATATGCACAGCTTTTAGGCCAGCGGTTAAAAAGAAGCCCCTTACTTGGCATAAGTAAGCATACCAATCCGTTTCCCTTGCAAATAGTTGCACACTTGATCGAAAATGCCTGTGCAATTTGTTTGTCTCCAACAATGTAATCGTTTTGTTTTAGATATTTTTTTGCTGCCTGTGTAAGCTGACTTTGCCATGGAGGATTACCAATAACAACATCATATTCTGTTAACCGGTTACGTAATCTGTCGTCAAAGAAATCACTTATAATTAGATTTGTATTTACCAATTTGGGAAAGGTCAATTCGTTCCATATGCTACGTGGATCCAAAAAATCACATAGTGCAAGGCTTAGACTAAATGATGCGACTCTGACGGCCTCTTCATTTAAGTCGACACCAAATATACAATTTTGTAGAATGTTTGTAAGTTGCGCGTTATTGATCTGAGAAGTATTATTAGTCTGCATCCACCGACATACGATTCTTCTATATGCTTCGACTAAGAAAATACCAGAACCGCAGGATGGATCGATGAAAGAAATCGGCTCATATTTGCCTTCCCATGGGTAGACTTCATCCAATAGTGTATCAACTAAATGTAACGGTGTGTAATATGTTCCCTTGTCGTCATTACCATCATCGGAAAGATGGAAAAAGAGTTCGTATATGCTGCTTATTATTTTAATGGGTATGATATTGAAATCATATAAAGGCCAAAGTGCCATTTGTTGACTTTCTAAATCTGAATTTCCCAGCAAGAATGATTGGAGCTCTTCTAAATCATCATCGGTGATTATTTCTCTTTCGTTAGTGATGATCGGGAACATATCACCATTAAATTTCTTTTCTAATATATCAAACAAGCGGTATGTTGCTTCTTTGCTACCAAGAACGTCTGTATAGCTGCGGCAAATTTTGCCGCTAAACGAAAACTGGCTATAGAAATCATCCGGAAATACTGACTTATTGTTGGTGTCTTTCCGTTCTTCTAAGTACTTAATTAGAATTGAACGACTAAGCAGTCCGTGAACGATTGAAACAATATTCTCTGGGAGCGGCCGCGAGGGATTGGCTCTCGACTTAATACGAGTGATTAGCTGTCTTCTCATAATACGCAGATTGGTCATTAGCGTGGTATCTATTCTAGCGCTGGTATCAAATCGTCCTTTTACACGGTTCCAATATTCTCCGCTTTCTAACAACGAACGATTATACGGGTGCAATTTCTGCCGTTGAGTTTCAACACTTGTTAGTAAACTAATTGTTTCAATCAATCCAGCTTCCGGATCTAAACTGCCATCTTTCTTCTTAGGGGTTTGATAATTATTAAACACTTTTACGGCAGTAGGCGTTACGACAAATAGAAGAGGTGCCTCCCCCATATTCCAAGATAAACAATGGAGCTTTGCAGCTTTCGAGGCATCATTTTCTTCAACCATTGAAAAGTAAATTAGTGGAATTTTAGCTACACCTTCTTCGTCTCTCAAGAAGTACACCGCATCAACACCGATTTTACTTTTTACTTGGTTATAAAAGAACTTTTGATAAGTTGTAAGACTATCAAAGTTGTCTTTAGATGCTAGACCAGTTTCTCCCGTGATATCAAGATAGGAGAGAATACTACTGAGCTTATCGTCCATTTGAAATTCCCACTTTCACATATCTTCTCTTTATAGCAGCCAAGAATAACGTTATCAGTTTAACATACTGCCCACACTGTTTCATCGCCGCAGATATTGCGGATTTTCAGTCGCAGAGGTTTCTTCTCGCTGCGAATCGTGCCACTCCAGAATTCCTTGGTTTTTTCACCATTGCGAATGACAAACCCGTTTTTATCGATTTTGATTTCGCTGTCGGAGTGCCACTCACCATCGGCGGCAGTACAGTCAAGACTGAGAAATTCAATCAGTTCCAGACCATCCTCACTGATCTCGATTGGCTTGAATGGCTTTTTGGCAGAAGCGTTCATTCTGGCCTTGTTGTTGAAATCGGTGATTTTTTGCAGCACTCGGTCGCTGACAAACGTGTCGATCATAACCTGCCAGCCGCCAAACAGGTCTTCATGGATTTCCTCTGTATGGAACTTGGCATAGTCACCGATGACTACATCATCCAGAATCGTTTTCAGGTCACGCAGTTCGATTTCCACCGTGGTGCTGTCATCTTCAGCAATGAACTTACGAATTTCTTCTTCACTGGTAATGTCGATGTAATACAGGATGACCTTTTTGATATTGCTGTCGAGATCAGGAATTGCCTGATGGATCATGCGGTTTATCAACACCACGTCTAGCAGCTTGGAACTGCTGTCCATTAGATTTGGCACATACACCGGTACCAGCCCCAGTTTGCTGTCGGAGATTGCGCCTGCCCAGAAGGAGTCCAAAGAGTCCTCGCTTTTCAGACCAGGAATAAGTGATTTGATTTTATCCATGGTTTGCACTGGATTGCGATAGAGTTGGACCCCGTCTTTGATCTCCAGCACACCAAACTCCGCGCTATCTGCTACCAAGCGGTCGCGAGCCGTCTGAATGGAGTTCAGGCCAATATCACAATGAATGAACCGGCGACCTAATTTGTGAGCAGCTGCGGCGGTCACACCGCTTCCGCCAAAAAAGTCAGCAACAACCATGTTCTCATCAGAAGAAGTCTTTATAATTCTTTCAAGAAGTGCTTCTGGTTTTTGTGTAGTATAATTCGCATTTTCAATGGAACCGCCTTGAACAGGTGCAATATCAGTCCAAACATCCTGTAGCGGAACACCGGGAGATTCATCCAAGTAATTCTTTTTTTGAGGAACTGCTCCCGGCTTTGTCTGAACAACTAATCCCTTTTGTACTAATTCTTGGATCGTCTTCTTACTATAACGCCAATATTTGGAAACACCCATAAACTCATAGAAAGGGTTGCCCTTTGCTGCGCCGCCTGTACCAATCATGGATACTAAGCGATAACGGCGGCCATCCCTATCAGTATAGCGGAAGAAGTTATCAATGTACTCTTTTGAATAGGGCGTATAAACCGTATTTAGTACATATTCGTCGCTCATGCTGTATAAGAAAATCACATCGTGGAGACGGCCAAGGTGTTTTGCGCCTTGGCCAACATCAGAATGAGAGAATGTTCGTTTCCAGACAATTTCATTTACAAAGTGGTCTTCACCGAAAATCTCATCCAACAGTATTTTGACATAATGACCAATATGGTTGTCTAGTTCAACCCAAATGGAGGCGGTTTCGCTCATAACGCTCTTAATCGCCATGAGGTTTTCGTACATCCAGTTTAGGTACTTCTCCTTATCCCAAACATCGCCGTACATTTTCTCTTCAAAAGACTTTAATTCGTCAATATCTAGCGTCTGCTCCGCTTCGGCAATCGCCTCGGCCACCTTGGGATTGCGGCGGATATATACCTGTTTGGCATAGTCGGCGCCGCTGGCAAAAGGCGGGTCAATATAGACCAGATCGACCTGAATGCCTTGCTCCTTGAGGTAGGCGCAGGCGGAAACACATTCGCCCCGAATGACCATATTGCCGTCAGCATTTTTGCCCACGGTTTCCTGTTTTTCCATCTCATATAGCGGCATGCCACGTTGGAGCGTCATGGACATTTCATCTGCACCTTTGTAGCGAAGGATTCGATTGAAATTCCCCAGAACAGCCTGCCCCTCCACGGGTTCGGGAATAAATGGTACATATTTAATCGGCATGATCGAGTCCCTCCGTCTCTTGCGCCTGCTTCACTGATAACACCATGCGAATCAAGATGCCTGTCTGGTAGAGTAGGAATTCCAACAGTTTTGCATCTACGGCATCATTGTGCTTTGCAATCTTGTCGTTCACATTCTTATACGCATTGATTAGAGGCTGGAACAGGCTGGAAATACCAGCATCGACGCCCTGCCCGCCTAAGTATTTGCATATTTCAACTTTGTTCGTTTCAAGATTCTTTGTATTCTTAAGAAACTCCTGAAGGAAAGATTCCAACGCTTTTCGCAAGTTATCTGCAACATCACGGATATAAATGCCGTCAGAATACTGTTTCAGTGCTATAATATAGGTTTTGCGAGTAGCGGGGTAATCTTTTAACCATTCAAGCGGCTCTGAAACAAGCGCTTCATCCAATTCTTTTGCGCCTTTCGGGAATACAAAAAGGCCATCGTCATCGTGTACAACTTCATAAGGAATCTGGCACTCATCCAAAGCATTTAATAACTCGTCAGTCAGCACATTTTTTATGTTTTTCTTCCTGCCTCCGTAACAGTTGATAAGCATTACATAGCAGAATAGAAAATCAAGAAAAATATCTGTCCGTTTTTTTAGATATTTCCATGCCGCCGGTAGACCAGTTGGCTCTTCAAAGGTGCACCAATCATTATTGTCCTCCATGCGCGCTCCTATCTTATTGCAAAATACTTGCTCAATAAGAGGGGGGAAGCTATCGCGATCTGCGTTTGCGTTTAGGAAAAAATTGTGTATATATGCGATGAAGTGCTCATGCTTCTCCGCGTCAGAATAGCCCAATCCCAGCCTTTTTCTATAGTCAATAACAGTCACAGTATTTTCTCCTTAAAGAAGTCACAAATCTTTTCATGTGTTATCTGAATCCGCTCCGTTTCTGTCAGCGTATCTTCCAGATATAAGTAATCAAACCGTCTGTAGCCAAAGGCGCTGTTGTTATATTTGGAAAACTCCGTTTCCATGAATGTCCGTTTGTCTATGAATGCAGGATCATTTGCATAAATCTGTCCTTTTGTCTCAGTTATGATGGCTTTATAGATTTCACCATCTCTGCGTTGAATGATGAGGAAGTCAGGCGTATACATACCAACATAGCGCCAGCCTGTTCCAACGCGTTTGTAACATTTAATCTTAAACTCTGTCATCGCGCGGTCGCCGTTATAATAGACCTCCAACCCAAGCCGCTCGATTTCATCAAAGACCAGCACCTCCTTGAGAAACGTCTGCTCAAAACTGCTGTCAGTCCGATAGGGCAGGTAATGGAACGAGTGGTTTTTCTGTGGGTAAGAAGCGTTCTGTTTCCGCATGGCCTCCGCTAACTTGCGGTTATGTTCGCTGCCATCCGCCTCCAAAGCCAATATTGCAGCTTCAATAGCGGGGTTCATTTTCAACTTTCCTTTGTCGTCCAAAATGATGCGCTCCACAGCATCCTGCTCGGGGTAGTAATCCGCAGGAGTTTGTGTATGAACAACAGACGTAAAATTAGTAATATTCAACAGACAGGCTGCTTCCGGAATCAGTTCTTCCTTCGTAATGAAGGAACGTTCTTCGCAGAAAGCTTTGCGGATGTTTGCTTCTACCATGGCATGGTCATAGCGGGAACTATAAAACCGAATGCCGTCTTTTTCGTAGGTGATGGTATGATATACAGTATCCAATACCTCGGAATGTGCTGAGAGTTCCTGCATAGTGAGAGAACCGAAGCTGCCTCTTACAATTCGGTGCAGCCATGTGGAGAATGTCGCCTGCTCTGTACCGCGTTCCGAATCATCCACCTTAATATTTTGGGTTTTCATACTCAAATCAGTGGTCTTGATGATACTGCCTGACAGCTTTGCTTCGACCGCAACGGTTGGAATCTTTGTTTCAGGCGCGGCTGGTGCTATGGTCAGCGTCTCATAATTGACTTTGAACTGGTAGAAGTCAATTTTGGGCAACTTTAAATAAGCGGTACGGTCATACCGCCTGATTTCAGTTCGATCAGGGCTGTTCTGTGTAAACTCTTTCAGAGAAATATGGTGCTGCTGTTGGAGTTGTGCGTTGAGCTTGTCCGCATTGCCGTCGTTCAGATAAATCAGTGCAGTTTCTGCCGTGCTCTTATCCACCTGACGCAGGCAGCGGCAAGAAGTCTGCAGCACCATGTTTTTGGGGCAATCTCCCTCCTGCGAGAGAATAATGCCGGTCAAGCTGCGGCAATCCCAGCCTTCTTTTCCAATTTGAACAAGGAGAATCACACGGATTTTAGACAGAGGCTTGTCAAGCGTGTCGAACTGCATCTGGCTATCTACGGGCTGGGGGTACTGCTTATTGCCTTTGTGAAATTTAAGAATCGTATCGCTGCCCAAACCATACGCTGAGGCAATTTCAGACACAAGAGGATAAACCAGCTCCTCCAGCTTTTCAATCGTACCGCAATAGATCCCGAGCTTTGCAGTCGTTCCGTCTGTATAAACAGTGTTCTTATACCCATCAAAAAACTCCCGAACACCGTTTTCGATAATGCGGCTGCTATCAGTCACTTCTGCAATCTTAACTACCGGTCGCTTCAGAAAATTCCCGATGCCGTTGATCAACGGATAGTAGTAGACGATATTGGTAATTTCAGCAGTGGCAACAGACAGCTTATCGACAACAGGAATCTTCTCCGCTTTTTCCAAATATGGCGTGCCAGAGAAGCCGATGACGGAATTTATGGTATCATTTTTTGCCCAGCGGGTAACGACAGCACGGAGCTTGATTTCGTCACTGATTGCGTGATGGACTTCATCAATAAAGATGGACAAAAAGGGAAGTTTGCCAATCAGGTTGCGAAGTTCATTGGCCTGCCGATCCTTTTCATCATCGCTTTCTTCGAGAAAACTGAGCTGTCCGTCTTTCTCCTGAATACGGTCGAGGATGACTTTTTCAGCATTTGTAACGGCAACAAGGCCAAAAAGTTCGGACAAAGGCTGGTGAGTTGCGATTTTCTGGACATTGGGATTTTTCGTCTTGTTGGACTTTTTTGCTGTCTTGCTCTGGTCAAGCATCTCAAAGGAGATCAGACGCTTGATCTCAGTGGCAGCAGGCTCTGGGATGACCCATGCAGGGTTGAAGTTCTGAATCGTCTTCAAACTTGGGACAACAGAGGATTTCAAGCCGGAAGGTGCAAAGATGATGAAATTGTGAGCGAATGCAGGATTCTGTGGTTCATTATTTGCAAAATACAGATCGAGATAGATGAATGCGGCCATCAGATATGTTTTTCCTGCACCCATAGGGAGGCTGAACAGATAATCAGTGTAGGATACATTGAAAAAAACTGCTTGGAAAAATGCGTGATAGTCAATGCTTGACGGGTCCTTCTTTATCTGCTTTTCAATACCTTCGGAAACTTGTTCCCCTCTGTCGTTTGTTAAGAGAGCGTATTCAAACAATGCTGCTGCCGCCGGATTTTCTTCTAGGTAAGTACGAGTCGTGGTGGACAATTCTACATCGTTCAAGTTGATAGAATTGAAGTATCCGTGTCTGAACAAAAGCTCTAATGGCTTACATCCGCAACCGATTTTGAGAAACAAATAAAGCTTAATTGCTTCAACCTGTGCATCTCTCATTTTTCCGGTCTTCTCTATATATTCAACCAAACTATGAACAGTGCATTCCTCGGAATGGTACCATTCCCTGCACTTGTTCTCAATCATTTTATAGAACATATTAAACTTCCAATCATTATTTTACATTGATGGCATCTAAAGCAACGAGCTCGTGCAGTGGATTGATGGTATAAACTTTTACAGTTCTTCCGCCCTAAATGTCGTATATCCCTCGTAATAATAGCTGTGGTCAAGCCCTTTCATAAAGACCTCGCGGCTATTCACATCATCTGTCAGCGCGGCTTTCAGAAGCACTTTAATCTCCACATCCTTAATCGGACTGCGCTCCATTGCAAGCAGATAGTCCTCCTTATCGACCTTGCTCCAATCCACGACCTGACCAATACCGTTTTTCAGCATCAAATCAAGCCAGATACGCATACTGCGCCCGTTACCCTCGCGGAACGGATGCGCGACGTTCATTTCTACATACTTTTCGATGATTTCATCAAAAGTACTCTGCGGCATTTTCTCGATGTTTGCCAGCGCCGCTTCCAGATACATCAGCGGCGCAAAGCGGAAATTACCTTTCGCCAGATTCACCGTGCGAAGCTCGCCCGCGAAGTCATAAATATCCTCAAAAAGCGCCCTGTGAATCGCCTCGAGCGACACGAACGTGCCGACAGACAGCTTGTCCAGTGTGCCGCTTTCAAATAGCCATACGGCCTTTTTCTTGCTGCTCCGTTCCTCCTCGCGCGCAAGGTCGGCAGAACTCGTCAGTCCCAATTTATTTTCCAGTGCCATGACGCACCTCCACTTTATTTCAATTTATATGTTTTCTCCGCCCCTCTGCCGACGACCTCGATCAGCCCTTCCTCGCTCATCTGGCGGGTCAGCAGGTAGGCTCTGGTTTTTTTAATATGCAGCAGCTCCTGCAAATCCTCGTCGCGCATTTCACCGTATTCCTTGAGGTAGTCCAGAACGATTTTCATCTGCGGCGTAATGATCGGCGCGGCAGGCTTTGCTTCTGCCGCGTTTTCTGCGCCCGCAGAAGCGGCGTTCATGTTCGGCAGTACGATTCGGAATGCATTTGTCGTTGCCTCGATGCTGGGCTGGACGGGGCAGCTTGCGTAGAGCTTGAAAATGCGGCGGATGCCGGTGCCGTAGCTCTCAATCAGGCGCAGACGATGAAAGATCTCCGCCAGCTTCTTATTCCTCGGCTGAGAAACGCCGAGACGGATATCCTCCGTGGAAAGACCGGGCAGGAGACCGCCCAGAGAAATAAACTCCATTTTGCTGTCGTTCACGTTGATGATAATGCTGCCGCTGAAGCTGTAGTCCCGATGCACCAGCGCATTGAGCAGCGCTTCGCGGATGGCTTCCTCGGGATAGTCCTGCTTATCCGTGCGGACGACACCCTTGATGGTAGAGACTGTCCTGTTGCACAGCGCCAGATAATTGATCGAATTTTCAAACTGCTTGAAGATCGAGCCACCAAACTCCTTGCTGTCCCGGAACTCTGTACAGGATTCATCGTTGAATACGGCGATTTTCGTCGTGTGTTGGCACTGGTCGGACAGAAGCAGCGCCAGATTGGTGTACTGATCGTCGTGAATGTTCCGAAGCCCCAGCGCAATGTACTTGTCTTCTGAAAAATCCACCTTGTACCGCTTGAACGCAATCGCTGCTTCGTCAAAGGTCAGATCCTGCTGCACGGTACGCATTTCTTCAAACACGTCGCCGTCCGAATCTTTGATCATCTGCCGGATCTGCTCCGGCGACGCCTGTACACTCGTCGCGCCCTGCCGCACATAAACGCCGGCGGGCTTCAGACCCTTGCCCTTCAGATAATACGGCTTATAGCTGCCCTCACCGACTTCAATGCGGATGACCTTGTTCTCCTGCAGCACATAGCGCACGAACATCGTCACATCCGGTTGAATGGCGTCGCGGATGCCGTTCGTTAGCCGTGTGTAGGTTTCGTCCACATTGTCAATGCCGGTCGCGTTGCCCTGATCGTCAATGCCGATATAGATCACGCCGCCATCCGTGTTCGTAAAGGCGATGACTTCCTTGTAAATATCATCTGTCAGCTGGGATTTAAATTCCATGCGCTCATTTTCGTACTGCATCGATCACACCTCCGTGTTGGTTATTCTTATTATAGCACCATTTTCACTCAGCACAAGTGAAAATGGTGAAAATAGTGAAAATTTACATAAAGATTTACAGGAATTGAACATTCAAAACTTCTCTGCTCGAACATAAAGACCCGCACTGCTTTTCTCCAGTGCGGGTTCTCTTCTATATGTCTTTCAGTGCATGATACACATCCCGCCAGAGGTGCAGGCCGCTGCCGGGGTATCGGCTGCGCAGGCGCTCCAATGCGGCTTTTCTGGCTTTTGTCACGCCATCCGGCGAGAGCATTTCGCGCAGGCCAAGCTCGTCCGCAGACAGCTTTTCGTAGCCGAACACGCCATAGGTATGACCGAGAATTGCGCGGTCTTTCGCGCTGATC
>ERZ772867.4093-NODE-4093-length-11350-cov-4.706950_pt1 | contig 11350 bp, 7 predicted proteins | sample MGYA00511341_ERZ772867 | MGnify/ENA primary metagenome ERZ772867 (study PRJEB29015, sample SAMEA2737707) | human gut metagenome | biome: human gut; feature: human-associated habitat; material: faeces | place: China | collected 2012 ... | reverse complement strand
GTCTCTTCCCGCGGGCAGATACGCTTTTTGCTGTATGATGAAAACTGCTTACCGTGTGAGTGGCTCAAAGGCAGCCTGACGGCTTTTTGCGAAAAGGCTGATATATAAGCCTGCCTCTGCCTGAAAAGGTCACCTTTTCTCCCGCAGGGGAAGCACCCGCCGCATGATAGCGGGATCGGATTCATAAGGCACATATACGCCGTTCACCCGCTGGGTATCCTCGTCGCCTTTTCCGGCCAGTACCACAATGGAACCCTCCGGTGCCTCCAGCAGAGCACGCTCCACCGCCCGGGTACGATCCGGCTCGATGATGACCTCCGCCTTGCCGCCGGCAGCCGCATGGGCCAGCCGTTCATCAATATCCCGGGGGTCCTCCAGATCCGGGTCATCGGCGGAGAAAAACACCCGGTCGGCGTACTGCCCGCAGGCCTGCCCCACACCGGTGAGGCGCTGGGCCGAGCGCTGCCCGGCAATGCCGATCACCACGGTGACAAATTTGCCGGGATAGTCCCGGTTCAGGGCTTTCAAAACGGCTTCGCAGCTCAGCCCGTTGTGCATATAATTGATAAACACCGTCAGCCCGCCGCCCTGATATACATCGGCCCGGCCCGGCACCACCACGGCGGCCAGCGCCCGGGCGATTTTTGCCGGGTCACCGCCCATGTCCCTGCCGATGGCAATGGCTACCAGTGCATTTTCGATGTTGAACAGACCGTCCATGGCGATGGAGTACACATCCCGGCGGCCCGTTGCTTTCTCTGTCACGGTGAAGCGATAGCCCCGGGGCAGCTTCACAACCTCGCTGGCGCTGTAGTCGCAGCCATCCTGTTCCAGCCCTACAACCAGTGTGCGCTTGGCTTTCCCGGCGGCACGGAGAACATCGTCAAAATAGTCGGTGCTGCGCACTACCACGGCCACATCTGAGTTTTCCAGCAGTGCCTCCTTGCAATGCAGATAGTCCTCCATAGTGGGATGCTCGTGGGGGGAAATGTGGTCCGGCCCGATATTCAGAAATGCCCCATAATTAAAATGCTGGCCATACACCCGATGCACCTGATAGGCCTGGCTGCTCACCTCCAGCGTGACAATAGGCATGTGGTGCTCACGCGCCTGTGCAAGCAGCTGCTGCAATTCCAGCGATTCCGGCGTGGTCAGATGGGAGCTGACCACCTCGCCGCCCACATACCGCTCCTTGCCGGACAGCAGCCCGGTTTCACAGCCGGCCACGGCGTCCATCACCGCCCGGGTCATGTAGACCGTAGTGGTTTTTCCCTTGGTGCCCGTAACGCCCACCAGCTGAAAGCTGTCTGCGGGATGGTCGTAAAACCACATGGCGGCAAGACTCTGGGCCTTGCGCACATCGCTCACCAGAATGGCGGGCAGGGGAGAGCTCTCGATTTTTTCCTCTGCAAGATAGCACACGGCACCGCTTTGCCGCGCCATTTCCAGATATTCCGGTTTGAATCCGTAGCCCTTGCAGATGAACAGATCGCCGGGAACGACCTGCCGGGAATCGTTGCTCAGCCCGGAAATGGCGATTTCCCGGCCTACTGACGCAGCCAGCAGGCCGTGCCGGTGCAGCATTGCTTCTAATTGCGTGATTTGCTTCATGGTATTATCTCCTTGTGCGGCGTGCGTTGATTTCAAGAAATGTGAACCTTCCAGCGTTCCATGGCGAAGAAGGGGTCATTCAGAGTAGGGGTGATGGCGTCCACTGCCCCGGGCGTCAGCAGAATGGTGCTGGACTTGAAGCAGATGGGCGCGATGGGACATTGCTCCAGCAGCAGTGCGTACAGCTCGGCGGCAGCCTGCTCATGAGCGGAGCCCTCCGCCGTGCGTTCACTCTGCAGTGCAGCAGTGAACTCCGGGCTTTGATACCGCCCGTAATTCAGGCTGCCCGACAGAAGCTCCGTCAGGTCCCAATCCGCCGTCATGCGGCACTCGCCCAGATACAGGTCGAAATTCCCGGCCTGCAGGGCGCTTTGAAACTGGTCAAAGGGCAGGGCCTTCATCGTTACCTGCAATGCCGAATCCGACAGCGCGGCGGCGATTTTTCCGGCCATGTCCACCTTGTGGCTGTTTTCCGAGTTTACCAGCAGCGTCACCGCAACGGGCGCCTCATATCCCAGCGCGGCCATGGCCTGATTGAAGTGATCGGGGGAATAGCCCGTTTCCAGGTCATTTGGGTACAGATTGCTGGCGGGGGAAATGGGGAACTGCGTTGCCCGCCCATGACCGGTTAAGAAGGATTGCACGCAGCCCGCCCGGTCAATGCCCAGACTGACTGCCCGGCGCAAAGCCGCATTGTCAAAGGGGGCGCGGCTGGTGTTGAACCCCAGATATTGCAGGGTGGTGGTGTCTGCGTCGGTGTAGGTGCCGGAGCCGGCGGCACTGGCGGCGTCGGAGGCGGTCAGATCCTGCCACAGCAGCTGCACCTCCCGGGCATAAAAGGCGTAGGAAATGGTGTCGCTGTCCTTGCAGGCGTGCAATTCAATGCGTGCCAGCGGCAGAACTTTCTGCTGCCACCAGCTGTCGTTTTTCACCAGATGGGCCTTGTCCGTGCCGGAGGTTTCCACAAAGACATAGCGCCCCGTGCCGGTGGGCACGGTGTTTGTTTCCGTCCCGGTTTTGACCACGGGAATATCCAGCAGGGAGATAAAGGAGGCGTTGGCGCGGTTGAGGCGAATGACCACCGTTTCAGACCCGGCGGCGGATATGCTGCTGACCTGTGCCATCCGGCCCTGATACCGGGGAACACTTCTGGCCCGCTGCAGGGTGGATACCACATCCGATGCGGTCAGGGCGGAGCCATCGGAAAAGCTGATGCCGGAGCGCAGGCGGATGGCCCAGGTGAAGCTGCCCGCGTCATAGCTCCAGCTTTCTGCCAGCACCGGTTGCGGCGTAAAGCTTTGATCCAGTGCCACCAATCCTTCATAGAGAAGCTGGCCAATATCCTGCTGCGTCCCGTCCAGACAGGTGAGCGGGTCCAGAGTCAGGCCCTGCAGATAGGGCAGGGCAAACGCCGTCAGCACCGGTTCCTTTTTGCCGGAATCGCTGCTTTGATAATACTGGGAAAGCTCGTCATACAGCTCGTTGCCCGTGTCGTCTACATTGCTGCACCCCAAAAGCGTACCCAGCATAGAAAAACACAGCAGCACGCAGAAAATGCGTTTTTTCATAGGTGTCTCCTTCATGGGGCCAGACAGATCAGCGCGCCCTGCACGCCGCGCCGGTTGCCCATTTTCCGGTGGGACCAGTACAGCCGGGGCATGCAGGCCGTGCAGTCCGTGCATATGTCGATGTGCTGCACACCCAGCCGCCGCAGCCAGTGGGCGTTGATGCCCTTGAGATCAATGTGCCATTTCTTCCCCTGCCGGGTCATAAAAGGATCGGCCTCTGCGCCCAGCGCCTCGTGCATGGCCCGGGGTACATCATCATCCGTTTCAAAGCAGCAGCTGCCGATGGCGGGGCCAAGAGCCGCCCGGAGAGCCTCTGGCCGGGTGCCGTATATTTCCTGCATCCGCAGTGCGGTTTTGGCAGCCAGCCCCATGGCGGCGCCACGCCACCCGGCGTGTACGGCGGCAATGCAGCGGCGCACCGGGTCATGCAGCAGGATAGTGCCGCAGTCGGCGGAAAACACCACCAGCGAAAGCCCCGGTACATCGGTCATCATGGCGTCCACATCGGTATAGTCCCGGGGGCACACAATCCCCTTCCCGGCATCCGCCTGCGTTACAACACGGATGTTCTGCGAGTGGGTCTGCTGGCTGATAACGGTGCGCTGCCAATCGGTTCCCACCGCCGCACAGAAGCGGCGGTAGTTTTCACGCAGGTTTTCCGTACAATCGCCCCGGCTCAGCCCCAGATTCAGACTGTCCCATGGGGCGGGGCTTACTCCGCCCAGCCGGGTGGAAAAACCGTGGCGCACCGCCTGACCGTCCAGCACAGAGCTGGACAGCCAGAGCAAATCTTCCCTTGTGTGGGTTTCAAAGGACATGGCAGGCTCCTTCTGTCAGGCATTTCTGCCGCAGCAGTTTTTGTATTTCTTGCCGCTTCCGCAGGGGCAGGGATCGTTGCGCCCGATCTTCTGCACCCGGCGGGGCTTTTTCTTCACGGTGCCATCGCCGCCCACATTTTCTGCGGTGGCGCTGGCTACCCGTTCGCGTTTGATTTCCTCATTCTTTTTCAGGCGCACGGAGTACAGGCGGCGCACGGTCTCGGCCTGAATGTCGGCAATCATTTCCTCAAACATGTCAAGGCTTTCCTTCTTGTAGGCGATAACCGGGTCAGTCTGGGCATAGGCCCGCAGACGGATTCCCTGGCGCAGCTCGGTCATGGCGTCGATATGATCCATCCAGTGCTCGTCTACCACCCGCAGCAGCACCACCCGCTCCACCTCGCGCATCACGGGGGAGGTGAATTCCTGCTCCTTCTGCTCATAATAGGCGGCGGCTGCCTGCGTGAAGGCGTCCACGAAATCCTCCTGGGTTTTCTGGCCCAGCTCCTCCTCAGTGAACCGCACGGCGTATCTGGGGAAGTACAGCCCCTCCACCTGCCGCAGCAGCTCGCGGCACTGGGCGGCGTCGATGTGGTTCTGCCCGGCGAAATGCTCGGATACCAGATTGGTGATGGAGGTGTTCATCATGTTCATGATGATGCCTTTGACATCCATGCCGTCCAGCACCTGCTTGCGCTGCCCATAGATAATCTCGCGCTGCTTGTTCATCACATCGTCGTATTCCAGCACCGACTTACGGGCCTGGAAGTTCCGGGATTCCACCGTAGTCTGGGCCTGCTCAATGGCCCGGGAGAGCATTTTGTTCTCAATGGGCGTGTCTTCGTCGATGTTCATCCGTTCCATCAGATGGGTGACCCGGTCGCCGCCGAACAGACGCATCAGGTCATCCTCCAGCGAGATATAAAACCGTGTCTCGCCGGGGTCGCCCTGACGGCCGGCGCGGCCGCGCAGCTGGTTATCAATGCGGCGGGAATCATGGCGCTCGGTGCCGATGATAAACAGACCGCCTGCCTGCCGGACCTTGTCGGCTTCTCCGGCAATCTCCGCCTTGTGCTGCTTCAGCTTTTCCGCGTACAGGGCGCGGGCCTCCAGAATTTCCTGATTGTCGGTTTCGGCGTAGCCGGTGGCCTCGGCAATCAGCTCGTCGGACAGCCCCGCTTTGCGCAGGTCGCTGGTGGCCATAAACTCGGCGTTGCCGCCCAGCATAATGTCGGTGCCGCGGCCCGCCATGTTGGTGGCCACAGTCACGGCGCCCGGCTTGCCTGCCTGCGCCACGATCTCGGCTTCCTTTTCGTGGTTCTTTGCGTTCAGCAGGTTATGCTTGATGCCCTCCCGGGTCAGGAGCTTACCCAGCAGCTCATTTTTTTCAATGGACACGGTGCCCACCAGCACCGGCTGGCCCTTTTCGTGGCACTCCCGGATCTGGCGGATTACAGCGTGATACTTGCCCTGCTCGGTTTTGTAAACAGCGTCTTCGTTGTCGATGCGGGCCACAGGACGGTTGGTGGGAATCTCCACAATGTCCAGCTTGTAGATGGTGGAAAATTCCTCCTCCTCCGTCAGGGCCGTACCGGTCATGCCGGACAGCTTCTGGTACAGGCGGAAATAATTCTGGAAGGTAATGGTGGCAAGGGTCTTGCTTTCCCGCTGCACAGACACATGCTCCTTCGCCTCGATGGCCTGATGCAGACCCTCGGAGTACCGGCGGCCAAACATCAACCGGCCCGTGAACTCATCCACGATGATAATCTCGCCATCCTTGATGACATAGTCCACATCCCGCTTCATCACGCCGTGGGCCTTGATGGCCTGATTGATGTGGTGGGCGATGGTGCTGTTCTCCGGATCGGACAGATTTTCCAGCTGGAAAAATTCCTCCGCCTTGGCGATGCCCCGGGCGGTCAGTGTGGCGGTTTTGGCCTTTTCATCCACCACATAATCGGCGTCGATGTCCTCGGCTTCCTCCTCCTTGTCGTCCACCTCGGCCACAACATACTTCTTCATCCGCGCCACCAGCGCCTCGGCCCGGTCGTAAAGCTGGGTGGATTTATCTCCCATGCCGGAGATGATAAGGGGGGTGCGGGCTTCATCAATGAGGATAGAGTCCACCTCGTCCACAATGGCGAAGTTGTGGCCCCGCTGCACCTGCTCGCTGGCATAAATGGCCATGTTGTCCCGCAGGTAGTCAAAGCCTATTTCGTTGTTGGTGCCGTAGGTAATGTCGGCGGCGTAGGCCTCCTGCCGGGCGGCCTTGTCCATGTCGTGGATAATAAGACCCACCTTCAGCCCCAGAAAACGGTGTACCTTGCCCATCCACTCACTGTCGCGCTTGGCCAGATAGTCATTCACAGTAACGATGTGAACGCCCTGCCCCGTCAGCGCATTCAGATAGGCGGGCAGGGTGGCCACCAGCGTTTTGCCCTCGCCGGTTTTCATTTCGGCAATGCGGCCCTGATGCAGCACGATGCCGCCAATCAGCTGCACCCGGTAGGGCCGCAGCCCCAGCACCCGGTCGGCAGCCTCCCGCACGGTGGCAAAGGCCTCCGGCAGCAGATCGTCCAGCGTCTCGCCGTTTTGCAGTCTTTCTTTAAATTCCGGCGTCTTGGCCTGCAGCTCCTGATCGGACAGCGCCTTGTATTCCTCCTCCAGCGCCTCAATTTTGTCGGCGATGGGATAGATGGATTTCAGCTCCCGCTGGCTGTAAGTACCGAATACCTTGGTAAACAGTCCCATATCGTAAAACATCCTTTCTGTGTCAGCGTCTGCAAAATAATAATAAAGTATACCACACTTGTGCGCAATTGGGAAGAAAAAAATGGAGATTGCTGCCATGCAGCCGCAAAAAATCCGATAGTTCCCGCCAAAAAAGAGTGGAAACTATCGGACATAACAACATGATGGCTGCCGCAAGCTTTCGGCGGCAAAACGGCCGCAAAAAGCGGGTAAATCACAGCGGCAGGTCCACAGTCTTTTCTTTTCCCAGCACCACCGTGCCGGTAATGGTCAAAGCGCAGGGCAAAGTGCCTCCGTCGGTCTGGGTCACCACCTGAATGACGCCGCCGGGCTGGCGCAGGGACACGCACTGATTGGCGCCGCGAACGGCCGTCAGCCATGCGCCGATGGCGGCCGAGCCGCTGCCGCACCCCCGCTCCCATACACAGGAATCGGTGGGCCTGACATACACCAGAGGCGTGAAAGCGGTCTGGCTTTCCTCCAACAGAAGAAGGCCCATAGCCTCGCCGGGCAGCAGTGCCCCCCAGGAGCGCAGCGTCTCCTCGGCCCGGGAGCGCTCAATCATCCCGGCCGGGACAATTACATGGCAGATTCCCGGAAGAAACACCACCGGAAGGGTGACAGTTATCCCATTTACCGGCAGAGGCAGCTGTTCAATGCGTTCCGGCAAAGGCATGGAAACCGTGCCGATGAAGCAGCCATCCAGCCGGGTGATGCGGCAGGGGACGGGGCTTGGCGCGCCGGACACCTCCAGCAGCAGGTCCCGTTCTGCTCCCACAGGCTCTTTGCGCATCAGCCAGGCCGCCATGCTCATGGTGGCGTTGCCGCAGAATTCGCCGCCCATCATTTGCAGCCGCGGCAGGGCAGTGGCATATTGCTCCACAAATCCCACCTGCTCGGCATCCTCCTCCAGCGCCAGAAGCCGGGCGGCCAGACGGGGCTGCACATCCCGGGGGACCGGGTTTGTGACCAGCAGCGTGATGTTTTTGGTTGGGTCAATGACAGTATAATCCAGCTTCATGGCGTATTCCTCCTGTTTGTTGCCGCTATTATAACGCCTGCCGGACAAAAATTCAATTCCTGTTGCCCTGCCCATGAAAAAATGCTATACTATAACAGAGTATCAACGGAGTTTACAGGGGAGAGAGCCTATTTTTAATATGACAAGAAAGGAAAACTGCCATGAAACTTAGCTTTTTCGGCGCGGATCAGTGCGTCACCGGCAGCTGTCACTGCCTGGAGGTCAACGGGAAGAAAATCCTGGTGGATTGCGGATTGCAGCAGGGACGGGACGAGGTGGATAACCGCAGCCTGCCCTTCCACCCGGGAGAAATTAACTATGTACTGGTGACACACGCCCATATCGACCACTCCGGGCGTATCCCCATGCTGATTAAGGAGGGCTTTCAGGGCCAGATTCTGACCACTCGCCTGACGGCCCAGCTGCTGGATATTATGCTGCAGGATTCGGCCCACATTCAGGAGTCGGACGCAGAGTATCAGAACCGTAAAAACCGCCGGGCGGGCCGTCCGGATGTGGAGCCGCTGTACACCGTGGCCGATGCCATGCGGGTGAAGGAGTTTTTGCGTACCTGCGAATATGGGGAAAAGGTTGCCCTGTGCGACGGTGTGACGGTGGAGTGCATCGACGCGGGGCACCTGCTTGGTTCCGCCAGCATGAAGCTGACTGTGACGGAAAACGGCGAAACGCGCACCATTGTCTTCTCCGGCGACATCGGCAATGTGGACCAGCCCATTATCCGCGATCCCCAGTTCTTCCATCAGGCAGACTTCGTGGTGATGGAGAGCACCTATGGCAACCGCAACCATACCGAGGTGTGGAGCTATACCGGCGAGCTGGCACAGATCATCGACGAAACCATGGCCAAGGGCGGCAATGTGGTGATCCCCTCCTTTGCGGTGGGCCGCACGCAGGAACTGCTGTATTTCATCCGCGAGATTAAGGACAAGGGCCTTGTAAAGTCCAACCCCAATTTTGATGTGTATGTGGACAGCCCTCTGGCCAAGGCGGCCACCACCATCTTCTGCAGCGACCTGCGGGGCTATCTGGACGATGATGCGCTGGCACTGGTAAAGGACGGCACCCACATGTTCAATTTTTCCGGCCTGCATCTGACGGAGACCACCGACGAGTCCAAGCAGCTGAACGCGGACCCCACGCCCAAGGTCATCATCTCCGCCTCCGGCATGTGCGATGCCGGCCGCATCCGCCATCACCTGAAATATAACCTGTGGCGTCCGGAAAGCGCCGTGGTGTTTGTGGGCTTCCAGTCCCCCGGCACGCTGGGCCGCCATCTGCTGGAGGGCGCGGAAAGCGTGAAGCTGTTTGGCGATGAGGTGGCTGTCCGGGCCAAAATCGTCAATTTCCAGGGACTCAGCTCCCATGCCGACCGGGATCATCTGCTGAACTGGATTGACCAGTTCAAAGAGGCTGCACCCCGCCATGTGTTTGTCGTCCATGGCGACCGGGAGGTGGCGCCTGCCTTTGCCGCCGATGTGGCGGCCCGGGGCTTTACGGCTCATGCCCCCCAGTATACCGAGGTATACGACCTGCTGCGGGAGGAGACGGTTGCCGCAGGCTACCTGCCGGAGCCGAAGAAGAAGGCTTTCGAGGGCGCACCCAAGAGCAGCCCGGCCTATCAGCGTCTGGTGGAGCTGGGCGACGCGCTGGCGGCCCTTATCCGCCGCAGCAAAGGCCGGGACAACAAGACACTGGCTGCCTTCGCCGAAAGCCTGCGCACACTGCTGGAAAAATTCAAATTCTGATAACGCGGCGCGCCGCAGCGGAAAGATGCTGCGGCGCGCTTTCTGAAAGGAAACGCTGCCATGAGGCCACTGGAAAAGAACAAAACCTATCCCGCCGTCATCGAGGGCTACTCGTCCGAGGGCATGGGCATTGCCCGCATCAACGGACAGGTAGTGTTTGTAAGCGGAGCCATCCGGGGGGAAGAAGGAGATGTGCTGATACTGAAGGTGCTGAAAAATGCGGCCTTCGGGAAAATGGTTTCCCGGCGCGTCACCTCCGCTCACCGGCGGGAGCCAGATTGCCCCTACTATACCCGCTGCGGCGGCTGTGTTTACCGGCATATGGACTATGCCGAGGAGCTGTTTGCAAAGCGGCAGCGGGTGCAGGATGCCCTGTGCCGGCTGGGAGGCAGCGATGTGGCGGTGGAGGAAATTCTCGGCGCAGCGCATACCCTGCGCTACCGCAACAAAAGCCAATATCCCGTGTCACCGGAGGGCGCAGTGGGCTTTTACCGGGCCAGAACCCATCAGGTGACCGATATTGACCGGTGCCTGATTCAGAAGGAGCAGGCAGACGCAGCGGCCGGGGCCTTGCGGCGGTATATGCAGGAATGCGGCGTGGCCGGATATGACGAAAAGACCGGCGGCGGGCTGGTGCGGCATTTGTATGTGCGTACCAATCAGGCAGGGGAGAGCCTGATTTGCGTGCTGGTAAACGGGAAGAAGCTGCCCTGCGAGCGGAGACTGGTGGAATTACTGCGTCAGGCGGTCCCGTCAGCAGTGGGCGTTTTGCTGGGGGTGAATACCACCCGGGGCAATGTGATTTTAGGGGAGCGGTATCGCGCTCTGTGGGGAGATGCTGCCCTCACTGATACCCTCTGCGGACACCGGTTCCGCCTGTCGGTGCCTTCGTTTTATCAGGTGAACCGAGAGCAGGCGGAGGTGCTGTACCGCCGCGCGGTGGACTATGCGGGCCTGACCGGGCAGGAGCTGGTGCTGGATCTGTACTGCGGTGCGGGGACGATTACCCTGACCATGGCAGACAGGGCGAGGAAGGTTATCGGCGCGGAAATTGTGGCGCCCGCTGTGGAAAATGCCCGGGAGAATGCCCGGCTCAACGGGGTGCAGAACGCGGAGTTTCTCTGCGTGGATGCCGGTCAGGCGGCGGCAGAGCTGGCCCGCAAGGGCCTGCGACCGGATGTGATATGCGTGGACCCGCCCCGCAAGGGGCTGGCGCCGGAGGTGATTGAGGCAATTGGCCAGATGGCCCCGCAGCGAGTGGTGTATGTCTCCTGCGACCCAGCCACATTGGGCCGGGATATAAAGCTTTTTGCCGCACTGGGCTATCAGGCCCTGCGCGCCACAGCTGTGGATATGTTTCCAGGAACGGCACATGTGGAGACGGTCGCCCTCTTGTCACGGGAAACAAATCCACTGACGGTTGAGGTCAGAATGGAAGTGGAAACCGGCGAGATCAAGGAGCATCCGACCTATAAGCGTATTCAGGAGTATGTGCAGGAGAAGTACGGCTTCAAAGTCCATACGGCATATATTGCCGAGGTCAAGCGTATGGTCGGACTGGATATGCACAAAGCGCCGAACGCAGTGGAACAGAGAAAACATGAGTATCATCCCTGCCCGCCTGAGAAGGTCGAGGCGATCAAGGATGCGCTGCGGCACTTTGGCTTAATATCAGAGTGAGTTTACGGCTAAAAGCCCAGCATCACGTCAATGGCGTGGTGCTGGGTTTTTATTGTCATGTTGGTGAGTACGAGAGTCTTGATAAGCTCAACTACCTTGCCGCTTTGATTGACGAGCTTTCCCTGAGCGATC
>ERZ772867.4079-NODE-4079-length-11376-cov-3.680947_pt1 | contig 11376 bp, 12 predicted proteins | sample MGYA00511341_ERZ772867 | MGnify/ENA primary metagenome ERZ772867 (study PRJEB29015, sample SAMEA2737707) | human gut metagenome | biome: human gut; feature: human-associated habitat; material: faeces | place: China | collected 2012 ... | reverse complement strand
TTGGTCGTAGGCTTTACATTTGAGTGATTCATCGCTAAATCGACTCCTTTCATATGATATTTGCTTTAAAAGCTCATGATAAATATGTCAGATAAAAAACAAATTAGCTGTTTTAAAACAATTTCCGAATCACTCAAAGGAAAAACGTCAGGAAAAATCCCGACGTTTTTTTTAGTATAGAATTTGTACAGCAATGCTTTCCTTCCCATTTTCGTTAGATTCCGCAATTACAAAAGTTTTTTCTCCTAATTTTTCGTAATATTCTTTTAATTTTTTTGACGGAAGAATAAAACATAGAAAGCTAATACAAATACAAAAAATCGCTTTCATTTTGTTTCCCCTTTTTAAGGTTTACAGATTTTACAAGGTTCATAGCCTTGATTAACTAATTCTTCTTTGCTGCCAACCATAACCATTCTATTGTTTGAACTTATTTTCTTTACTGCACTACAATCTATTTTATGAAATTTCTTGCTATTATCATTAACTACATATTTCTGCGCCAGCAAAGCAGTAACTAAATCAACTGATGTTACAGTAACAGAAAGGTCATTTTCATATGTTTCTCCGGTTAAATAGTTTATCGTAAAGTTTTTTTGATAATTAAAACAAAATACATTAAAACATATATCTTCTCCGTTATCTTCAACGGAATATGCTTCAATTTGTACTCCCCTGCATACAAGCTCGTTATCAACAAAACGAGGCGTTACTCTATAAAGTACATGCCCTCCATCTTCCTTAATATGGTCAGCTACCATATTTTCAAAAGGCAACATTCCATCAATGTTTAAGCTTCTTGTACCTGTAATAAGGTTTTTCTGGTTATTATTTTCACCTGCAAGCTGAAATCCTATTAAATGACAGCGATTGTATATGTATCCCCCGTCAATAAGATTGGTGTTATATTTGTGGTTATTTGACTTTCCATTATAAGTCCATCCTGACGGCTTTACATCAGAAATCGACCCTCTTTCTTCTGTCGGCATTAGCTCTTTACAAATATTCGCAAAAGCAACTCCACATCTACCGAGAGAATCCAACTCGCTGTAGGTTTCAAATACAGTCGTGTTGTCAAAATCATCAAACTCAGGCTGGTTGCCATTTAACGTTACATATGGGTTTCCGGTATATTCCGGAATTGTCGAACTTGCTTTTGATGAAGTAACTGTGGTAACTGTCGAACCTGTAGCATCTGCAACTGAAGTGGTTTGCGTAGGCTTATCAGGAATATCAGAAAGGCTTGCTTTCATAAGTCCGACCAGTCCAAAAACAGTGACTGTGAGTGCTAATAAAATAATCAATAAAGTCTTAATGTTTTTCTTCATCGTTAATTACTCCTTACTTTTTCGATACCAATTTTTCGTATGTACTTCATACGTTTCTATTGTCAAAGTATGCGAATCGCTTACTATTTCTTCTGTTTTTTGTAAAATACATTCAACGCCAACAGGTAAATTGAAATATTCATCAGCTGGATAATCTCTGTTCCAACAGCATAAAATTAAGTTGTTTGCTTTTTTCCACAAGATAGGAATAGCCCGTTCAAGAAAAATATAATCTTCATCAAAAGAGAACGCATCTTTCACATCAATTAGTTCTTTTTTTTCATCTTCTTTGAATTGACTATATGTATAAGGCGACATTGCAATGCGACTATTCTTTTTTTCGACAATATCCAACAAATATTTTCTAAATATTCGGTCTTTGCTCTGACGTTTACCATTAAATAGTATTCCGCCATTGTTATCGACACAGATAATTACAGTCATTAGGACAAGCTCCTTTGCTGCGAAAACAGTTCTTTTTGAACCAAACTATCGTTATTGAAAATTAGCGTAGCGGTATCTTCTTTCCCGTTAGCATATTTGACAACGAATATATAGGTATCGGCTCCGCTTCTTGTCAACATTACGTTATCTCCAAGACGCGACTTAACCTCATCCATCGTCATTCCTATTTTAACACTATTGTATTGTTCTTCTGTAGCCTGTGCTTCTATTGAGCCGTTGCTGAATATAGCCGCGATAGATTCTTTGGTTCTTTCAATCAACTCAGGTTTTTGACTTGCTTTTACGCCGACAAAGAACAAAACAACTGTCAGCACAACTAAAAGAACAATTCTTCCGACTTTTTTCTTTTGATTTGTTTTATCGTTCAAAACTATCATCTCCTCTTTTAAAATATGTTATATATAAATTGCATTTTGAATTTTAAAATAATTTCTCCGTCTACATCTCTTGCTCAGAGTCGTAAACGGAGAACTGCTATGTTTAAATTTTTAAGAGAGCTTTTTTGCTGCTTCTTTTGCTAACTCACTTCGTACACATTCATCTTCAGAAAACGTCAATTGAGCACAAAGAGGAGAATCTTTCATTTTATTTGCGGCATAAACCAACCCATTATTTCTTCTGTCAACTTTTGGATTATCAATCTGGTTGGGGTCTCCAACTATAACAATCTTTGAATTAATCCCTGCACGAGTAAGAATGCCCAACATCTGCATCGGAGTAGAGTTCTGAGCTTCATCGACAAGAATATATGTATTTGCAATAGAGCGACCTCTTAAATAAGCTAATGCTTCAGCCGTTACCCAGCCTTTTTCAAAAACATAATCAACTTTAGATTGTGCTTCCTCAACATTGTCGTCTACATTTGAAAGCAATGCCTCAAGATTATCTAAGCAGGGACGAATTAACGGTCTGATTTTATCCATCTCATCGCCTTTTAAATAACCGATATCCTCATCAAATTTAATATTGGGTCGAAGAATTAAAACTTTTCGATAGTCTTTATGGTCCATAACCCCACTTATTCCTGCTGCCAAACCAAGAAACGTCTTAGCTGTTCCTGCCGGTCCCTTAAGTATAACGAGCGGAATTTCGCTTGCAGGAGCTAACAAAGCTTCCATTGCAAATTTTTGAGCATCGTTTTTAGGCTTAACGCCACAAGGTTTCATGTATGTTCGTCTTAATTTTACAGCATTTTTGCCATTATACATCGCCAACCCAACATCTGAACCGTCTTCGCTTTTTAGAGTCAGAAATTCATTTACGCACAGTTCAGCATCATCTAAAAAGCATTCGCCGTTCACGCAAAAATTCTGAATCTGCTCATCAGTTAAGATGTATTCTGTCTGTCCGGTATATTTCAAATCAGCCTCTGATACTTGTTCATTATAAAAAATTTGGGCTTCGATTCCTATCGTTTCGGCTTTTAATAGCATTGCCGCATCTGCTGTAACTAAAATTGCATTGTTTTTCTTAGCGGTATAAATAATTATATTGTCGTTTTTATTCGGGCTCCATTGAACATCCATCTCTTGAATGTCTCGCGGTCCTACTCCGTCAACAACACTAAATGTTCCGCCATTTGGCAAATGATATCCACTGTCTTTAATTTTAAGAATTTCCGCTATAGCTTTTCTTGCATAATATCCTTTGTCGCCCGGAGCTTCCTTTAAGTTATCAAGTTCTTCCAAAGTAATTTCAGCGACCGCTACATCGTTGTCCTCAAATACATAAAAACAATTTGAGTTTCTCATCAAAACGCTGGTATCAAGTAAAAATAGTTTTTTCAAATAAATGACTCGCTTTCAATATAATCTCAAAAGAAGAAAAACAATTTCTATTTTTCTCCTTTCATTACAAATATGTTATTTGGACTCCGATTTAATTGATTTCTGAGATACGATTTCTATAAAACGGTCTTTTGAAATAGTTTCTGTCTTTAATAGTTCTTGGGCAACATTTTCAATATATCTCCAATACATTTGTACTTCGAACAAAGATTCTTCCCAGACCTTATTCAATAAGTCGCTCGTTTTAGCCATAATAACGGCTATTCCTTTATCTCCAAATTGAGAGTAATCAATTCCGGATTCAATAGAAACATACATCATGGCTAATTTTGTTGCTTGAGAAACATCTTGAGAAGCTCCTGCAGTTGCATTTTCAACGCTTCCTCTTAAAATAACTTCGGCGGCTCGTCCTCCATAAAGCATTTTTATTTCATTGCGATAATCATTTATTGGACAAAGCGGATTTTCTTCCTTTTCTTCGGTTATTGTAAATCCTCCGGCTCCGCTTGTCGTAGGCCGTATAGTAATACTGGATACATCTTTAGTTGTTTCAAAATATGCAACAACTGCGTGTCCCGCTTCGTGATAAGCTACGATTTTACGCTCTTCTTCAGTTTGAGAATACTTTTTCTTGATATGTCCTTTAATATCCATCTGAAGAATAGCATTTTCAAAATCTTCCATAGTAACCGAATCATGTTTTTCTTTTACAGATAGAATTATAGCTTCATTAACTATACATTCAATCTTAGAGGCGCTATAACCATATGTCTTTACAGCGAGTCGCTCAAAATCAACATTTGGATTAACCTTTTTATTTTTTGTATAAAGTTTAAGAATGTCTATTCGAGCTTGCTTGTCTGGACAATTTATAACAAATTGACGGTCAAAACGTCCGGGACGAACAAGAGCTTCGTCAAGGTCGGATACTCTGTTAGTGGCAGCAAGAACCATAACATTATCTGTTTGCTCGAATCCATCCATTTGATTTAAGAGTGCTGTAAGCATCGTATTCATTTCTTTGCCTGCAGCATCAGATTGTGCGCTACGCTTTGCTCCAACAGAATCTATTTCGTCGATAAAGATAACACATGGAGCATTCTCTTTAGCTTTTTGAAATACCTTTTTTATTTTATTTGAGCCGACTCCTACAAACTGGCTGCCAAAATCACAAGCATTTACCGCAATGAAATTAACCCCGGTTTCACCCGCAAAAGCTCTTGCAAGAAGTGTTTTACCGTTACCGGGAGGTCCCTGAAGCAATATACCTCTCGGAATTCTTGCTCCCGATTCACGATATTCAGGATTTTTCATCATTTCCGAAAGCATAAGCAAATCTTCTTTTATTTCGTCCAATCCTGCAACATCGGAAAGCCTTGTTTTTATTTGTCCGACAGGCTCTACCTCAAAATCTCCCGCTCCTATACCTGTTATTACTTTCAAATAGATGAACATTGCGACAATCATAAGCGGAACGGACCCATACTGCATAATACTTTCCATCCAATTTTTCTCGTGAAATTTAATTTCGACCCCTTTTGTAAGGAGCTTTTCCGAAAAATCATCTGTATCAGGAAAATTGGTAACATACTTGCCGGGCATATCTTTTAAGGTATAAGTTACCTTGCCAACCGTTTTATCAATATCAGCCTGTTTTACTTCCCCCTTTTCGACTTGCTGCATAAAAGCATTATAATCAACACGGGATTCTGTAAATTTTACAAGATTATTTCCAAACGACAGAAAAGCGCAGACAATCGCAATCGCCATAATTACGGTTGTTATCATCTTCTTTTTCTTTGCATTTGATTTTTTTGAATTGTTATTCCCCATTATAAATCCTTTCTGTCATCTAAGACTTAATTCATAACTAATCTTTTTGCTTGCCTCCGCAAATGTCAATGACCCTGCTTTAATCCCAAAAGATTTAAGCAATCGAGCTTGCTTAAATGTACAAAGCCCTTTGTCTCTTCTTTTTATGAAGGCAGTTATAAGTTCTGATGCGGCGCCTTTAGTTATATATTGAACATCAGAATCTGTCAATCCATATTTTTTAAGGAGATTCTTTTGATTTATTGTTGCAGGCTGACGCTCCCAAGTTCGCTGATGCTTAAAAGACTGAAGACCGGAATGTCCTAATATTTTGCCTATATCATGAACTGTATCTTGAGCTGCAGCAACTCGTTCTCGTCTTTTCTTTCTTTCAGCAGAAGCTCGTAATTCTTCCATAAGTTTGGCTTCAACTTCATTTTGATAGTCTCGCTCTGCTTCTTTTTCAAGGTCAAGCAAGTCAAATTCTTTATCTGTTTTCTTAAGAGTTTTCTTCGTCATTCTTTCAACGATATTGCCTGATGTACCAACCAATACCGCCGGACGCATCAAATCGACTCTTTTTGAAAGCCACAAGAAATCAAGCAGTAATAAATCTTTTTTGCCTGGAGCCAATCGACATCCACGGCCGCACATTTGTCTATATAATGAATCCGACCTTGTCGGACGCAATACAACAATACAATCTACTTCAGGACAATCCCACCCCTCAGTTAGAAGCATTGCATTACATATTACTTTGTATTTGCCCTCTTTAAAATCTTTTAGAATTTCCTCACGATTTATTGACTTTCCGTTTATCTCAGTAGCTGGAACGCCTATTTTGTTAAGAATTTCGCAAAACTTCTGAGATGTTGAAACAAGAGGAAGAAACACTACGGTTTTTCTGTCTGCACACTTGTTTTTAATTACGGTAGCTATATTACTTAAATAGTCATCAAGAGTTTCTCCGATGTCTTTAGCTGCAAAATCGCCGTTTTGCATTTTTACATTACTAATATCAATTTCCGCAGATACTGTTTCTACTCGAATCGGACAAAGAAACTTATCCTTAATTGCTTGCTTGAACTCATATTCATATGCTTTGCTTTGATAATAGTCTTCAAGTTTTTTCTGGTCACCCCTATTGGGAGTTGCAGTAACTCCCAACACTTTGGCTTTTTTAAAATGTCCTAAAATTTTTTGACAAGAAGGAGATAATGAATGATGTGCTTCATCGACTATGATGTATTGAAAATAGTCTTCCGGATATTGTTCAAGTCTGTTGTCCCTACACATTGTTTGAATGCTACCTACGACTATAGGCTTATCGCTTCCAACAGCCGTGCTTGAAGCCTTTTCTAATGATGTACCCAAATCACTGAACTTTTCAATCTTATCTATTGCCTGGTCAAGAAGTTCTCCTGTATGCGCTAAAACAAGAGCTCTTTGTCCTGCTTTTAAAACAGTTTGAAGCAAATCAGTAAAAACGATTGTTTTGCCGCATCCTGTTGGCAACACCAACAATGTTTTCTCGTTTCCTTTATTCCATTCTTTAATAACAGCTTCTCTTGCTTCGATTTGATATTTTCTTGGCTCTAATTTCATAACGCACCTCGACCAACATATTTTTACACTACAAATATGTTATTTGGGAAAAGTAAACCGCATTTTAAAACAATTTAAGACGCTTGATTTTTAAGTCAAACGTCTTCTGTTCTAAATTATTTAAAAATGACGAAATCAACAAGTTTCCTTTCTGATGGCAAATGATTGAGAATTTGATTTTTATACACCATTGTGGAAGAGCCGCCTCCGTCGAGAGGAACTCCAAAACTGCAACCATAATGTTTTAACACTTCGGCACATTCTTTGTATGTTAAGCCTGCGGAAACATTATCTACATATCTTCCTTCTGAAACAACTATTGTTATATTGCCGGAATTGCCGTTTGTTCCGATAAAAGTTCTTTGTGCTCTGCCCCCGCCTTTTCCATCGTCGTTATTTTGCAGATTTATCATATCAAATTCAGGTCCAAAGCAAAACCCGTCTGTTAGTTTTTTCTCAGAAACCGCATCATCCAGCAAAACGCAAGATAGCCCCATGTCATATGTACTACCTAATTTGCCGGTATATTTATTGTAACAAGCTGGAAAATTGCAACTTGCCCAACCCATATTACATACCTTACCATCTCTAACAACCGGGATATTTTGTTCTTTATTCGAATGGCACGCATTAACAGCCAAAACCGCTCCGGTTCTTTTGGCCGCCTGCAAACAAGTTTCGGTTCCGTTTCCGAACTTTCCGTTTGCACATACCGAACGCATACTTGTATAATCGGACATTTTGACTTGGGCAACATAACACCAAGCGTGTCGATACCAAATCTTATCAATTTTAATAGACATTCCGGAATCTTTGTAGTTTATCGGGTACTTTGCGTTTTTGGTATATTGCCAATCATATGTTCCGGCTATATCATCATTGCTATAGCTTTTATTGTTTACTATTTTTCGAGAGGCTTTTTCTTTTGATTCATTTGATGTAGTTGTGGCATTCGTCTTTTTAATTTCGGAAGAAGTTGCGGATTCTTCCATTTCGTTTATTTGCGTCTTTGTTTTGGTTGTTTTGTTTGTTGTTAACTCTGTTGCTTCTGTTGTGGAAACAATTTCTTCGTTCTGCTTATTGTTTTTTGACAAAAATAAATCCCCCGCTTTTGACACGGGGGACATCGCACAACATAAGCTAAGTATTATAATTATAATAAGCTTAATATATTTCACCGGGTACTCGCTTTCTTAGTATTTGAATTGTTTTTACTTTCTGTTTGAGCCTTGTATTCAGCCGCTTTCATTTTCTTTACTGCATAAATCAAGAGCATAACTATCCCGTATATGCCCCATAAAGCAGCATCAAAATAAACTCCGGCTAAAGAACCAAGTATAATCATTACAAAGCCTGTTAAATATGTGTTTGTGACGGTTTGATAATTTATTTGGTCAGTTATTTCTGTTTCGCCTAACATAAATTGTTTGGTTGTGTCTACTGACATTGCCATGTGGGAACGCCAGAATGATAATCCTACTGCTGTTGTTGCAAGGATAACCAACACCGAAACAATTATCATAGCAATTAAACTTTTTTGCTTTCTTGTCATAAATATGCCTCCTTAAAATATTACATCAAGGCGCTGAGACCTATAGCCGCAGATGACACTGTATCCGCAAAATTCGTTCCGGACTTTGTAGACATATAAGCAATCATTCCACCCATTAATCCGTATAGGATAATATACAAAGCAACAGTCACAATAACACTTATCAGTGCCCACTTGCCGCAACTTTTAGCTCTTATAGGAAATTGGTCTTTCCAGATGCAGTAGAAAATTAGTCCTACAATCGGAAAGAAGAAACTCAAAACATTATATCCGGCATTCTTTCCGTCCTTTTCGCCGGAAATATAAATTGTTTGTGGTTGCTGTTGATTTGTTGAATTATTAGCATTAGAATTATTATTAGGGGCTTCAGCTCTGCCGCAAACAGGACATTTGCCGTCAACTAATGCTACTCCACATTTTGAACAATACATTTAATTTGCACTCCTTAAAGAAATTATGCATTTTTCTTAACTTCAGTTATAGCTGGGAAACAGGTTCAATGCACAAACCATTCTTAAGGGGTCTCAGCGCCCACTGACCCAGCGGAGCGAAACGCTTCATCGACTTCATCTGTTTTAATTATTTTTCCCAAACACAAATTAGCCCTCCAAATTTAGCCGTGAATTTATAGCTTCTTCGGGTACGCCAAAATGTGCAGCGACTTTCTTCAAATCTTTTAATTTGGTAATCTCAACCATTAAAGGTTTCAAAGGCAATAATACTCTTAATGCAAAAATATTTGCTATTTTTTCATTAAGCAAAAACTCGTCAGCATATTCTTTTTCGCTTATATGATTTAAAGTATAATCAATGTGAGAACTTAAAGTAAATTTCGTTTGCTTTTTATCAACATTAGACTGAGCATTATATTTCCCAGTAATCAAATGTCCCAATTCATGCATTAAAGAGAATCTTCTGAATTTGTCGTTTATATTTTCATTCGAATTTAAAATTATAGTTGCTTTTCTCTTTTTCCTTCTTTCCACAACGCTCATCATTGCGCCATAGCGGCCTGCATTTTTTATCCCAGAAAAATCAGCTTTTAATACATATATTTCTGTCTTTGTAGTTTCCGAAACCGCATCAATTACTTGCTGGGTGTCAATCATTTTATTATTCTCAGTATCTATTTTCTCTAATATTAGGTTTGATTTTTCAAATGCAATATTGAATCTATCATCATTCATAAAATTAAACATCTTCTCGCCTCCAATGCATCGACAGTTACCTCTTTGGAGATTACACTATAAATATGTTAGATAGAATTCATAAAAGCATTTTTAATATGAAAGCCGATAACGGCTGAGTGCTAAATCCCCCACTTGAAGTGGCGGGATACAGCACAGATATACTTGCCGCAGCCGAGCTTAGCGGCACCCAATATTTTTGCAATAGAAAAAATATTGTGAATATGCGTTTAAATTATTTTAAAATACGAAATGCTTTTAAAATCTGACAAGTTTATATAAACGCATATTGCAGGAGGTGATATTGTGGCTGAATATGCATATAAGTTTGCACTGTACCCATCAATGGAGCAGGAAATAAAATTAAATAAAAATTTTGGATGCGTCAGATGGGTCTACAATGCCTGTCTTGATAAGCGCAAATCTTATTACGAAGAGACCGGCAAAACATTTAACCGTTTTGATTGCCAAAAATTAGTTACACAACTCCGACATGACCCCGACTATTTTTGGCTTAAAGAAGCTGACTCAACCGCTTTACAGCAAGCGGTACACCATTTAGATGATGCTTATCAAAGATTTTTTGCGCATTTATCGAATTATCCGAAATTTAAGAAAAAATGCAACCGACAGTCTTATACTACAATTAACAACAAAGGGGCTATTAAAATCTTTGATGACGGCATTAAGCTTCCGAAAATCGGAAAGGTTAAATGCAAAGTTACTCGAACAATAGAAGGTCGTATTCTTTCAGCAACAATATCCAAAGAAACCACAGGTAAATATTTTGTTTCCGTGCTCTGTACCGAAGTTGATATAGAGCCGCTTGAGAAAACCAATCAAGTGTGCGGCATCGACATGGGACAGCATACATATTGTACTTTTGATAACGGAAACAAAATTGACAATCCGAAGTTTCTGACTCAATCTTTGCTCAAAACCAAAAGAACTAATAAGAATCTTTCTCGCAAGAAAAAAGGCAGTGCGAATTATGAAAAGGCTCGAAAGAAAAAAGCAAAGATTGAAGCAAAAATCACGGCTCAGCGTTTAGATTTTCAGTATAAACTTTCAAAACAAATTGTGTCAGATTACGATATCATTTGTATAGAAAATCTTAACGCTAACGAAATGACCGACCGCAAATCTAAGAAGCATAGACGTAAAGCTAATAACCGAAGCAAAGCTGACCGAGCTTATAGTCAGTTCCAACGTATGATTGAGTACAAAAGCGAATTGTACGGTAAGGAACTGATAAAAGTTGATAGATATTATCCAAGCTCGCAGCTTTGTTCAAATTGCGGCTATCAGAATCCGTTGCTCAAGGATTTGTCAGTCAGAAAGTGGGAATGTCCCGAATGCGGACAAATCCACGACAGAGATATTAATGCCGCAATAAATATATTAAACGAGGGTCTTAGATTAAGGTCGTTATAAAATATATACAGTACCGTTGGACAGCCGGAATTTTAAGTCTGTGGAGACGACGTAAGACTCAGCACACATTGTGCAGAGCGGTTATCTATGAAGCAGAAACCTCCGCCATGGTTTTCTTGGGGTCTCCACAGACCTTTGAGGAAACCCCCGCTTGAAGCGGGGGAGGATGTCATAACAATATAAGAAAGTTGAATGAAAAGAAAAAA
>ERZ772867.4076-NODE-4076-length-11378-cov-4.120816_pt1 | contig 11378 bp, 12 predicted proteins | sample MGYA00511341_ERZ772867 | MGnify/ENA primary metagenome ERZ772867 (study PRJEB29015, sample SAMEA2737707) | human gut metagenome | biome: human gut; feature: human-associated habitat; material: faeces | place: China | collected 2012 ... | reverse complement strand
CCGCGCTCTGCTTCCCGGAAACGGGGAGGGGCGCGGTGCTTTTTGGTTCAGCTTGCACTTTGCCCGCAAAAACACTATACTAAAGAAAATGCGAAACGGACAAAACAGCGGGGAGGGGAGAAGATGGCAGAGCAACGGGTGCGGGGACTTTCGCTACGGCGGAAAGTGACCGGCTGGCTGGGGGCGATTCTGGCCGTGACGCTGGTGTCCATCGGGATGGCTACCGCTGTGGGGCGGTGGACCAGCACCGCCTTTGACGCGATGATGGCCGATAACAGCGCCTGTTACACCGTGCAGGATGCGCTGGCGGCGGAGACCAAGGCGTTCTCCCGGATGGTGCGGGAGCCCTCGCAAGAGAACGCGGAGGAGTATCAGACGGCCTGCGAGATCACTGAAGCCAGCCTGGCGGAGCTGCCCTTTGATTATGAAAAGATCGGCGAGGAGCGCTACGCCCGCACCTGGAACCTGCTGCAGGGCTATGCGGGCTACCAGAAGTACCGGGACGCCTTTTTGCAGATGACCCCGGCGGCGGATACCTATGTGGACCAGATGTACCGGGTGATGGAATTGCAGGATTACCTCTCCGAGTACGCCATCCGGCTGACGCAGGCCACATTGGAGCAGGAGAACGCCGCTTACAGTGCACAGGCCGACCAGCTGGAGCAGCTGCCCTGGGTGTATCTGGGGCTGTTCCTTATGGCGCTGGCATTGATGCTGGTGCTGCTGGATATGCTGTCCCGGGCCGTGGTGCGGCCCCTGCTGGCGCTGGCGCGGGCTTCCCGTAGCATCGCGGACAACGATTTTTCCGGGCAGGATCTGCCGGTCCACAGCCAGGATGAGGTGGGGCGGCTGACCGGGACGTTCAACCAGATGAAGCACGCCATGCAGGAGCATCTGGCTACCCTGAACGCCCTCCACCGGGAGGAAGTGCGGAATCTGGCCCTGGAAAAAGACCTGGATCACACCCGGATGGAGATGCTCAAGAGCCAGGTGAACCCGCATTTCCTCTTCAATACCCTGAACATGATCTCCTGCATGGCCCGGCTGGAAGACGCCGAGACCACCGACAAGATGATCGTCAGCCTGGGCAACCTGTTCCGGCACAACCTGCGCACCAAGCAGCAGGAGGTGACGCTGGAAGAGGAGCTGGACGGGCTGGAAGATTACATCTACCTCCAGCAGATGCGGTTTGATGGACGCATTACCGTGGAAAAGCAGATCCTGGTAGACCCGGCGCGGGCGCGGCTGCCGTCGTTTACATTGCAGCCCGTCATTGAGAACGCGTTCTCCCACGGGCTGAAAGCCTGCGAGGAGGGAGGGCGCATCCTGCTGCGGGTCTGGCGGCAGGGGAGAATGCTGTACGTTACCGTGGCCGACAACGGCAAAGGAATGACGGAAGAGGAACTTGCCGCTCTGAGCGAAAAAATGCGGCAGAGCGAACAGACCGGAAAGAGCATCGGACTGGGAAATATCTTCCGGCGGGTGTCCATGCTCTACCCGGATACAGGAAAAATGCAGGTGTTCAGCCGGGCGGGGCATGGCACCGTCATCCGGTTTGAGATCCCTCAGGGAGAAGAGGAGGAACGGGCATGAAGTGCAAGCTGCTGGTGGCGGAGGATGAGCTGATCGAGCGGAAAGTCCTCTGCAAGACGCTGCAAAAGTATCTGGGCGACCTGATTGTCCTGTACGAGGCCCGCAACGGGCGGGAGGCGCTGGAGCTGTTTGCCCGGGAGGCCCCGCAGGTGGTCATCCTGGACATTGAGATGCCCGGCTACACCGGGCTGGAAGTGGCCCGCAAGATCCGGGAGACGGACAAGAACTGCGGCATCCTCTTCCTGACCGGATATGATAAATTTGCTTACGCCAAGCAGGCCATTGCGGTGCGGGCGCTGGACTACCTGCTCAAGCCCTACAAGGAGCAGGAGCTGGTGTTTGCGGTAGAGGACGCCATCCGGCAGGTGTCGGCCCGGAGCACGCCACTGCCGCCCCGGGCACAGCTTACGGCCCCGGCTGCCCCGCTCCACACCGAGGAAGAGGACGAGGATGTCCGCACCTCCATCATCCGGGCGGAGATGCTCTCGTTTATTGAAGCCCACTACCGGGAGGATATCTCGATGCAGGATGCGGCAACAGCCCTGCGCTACTCGGATGCCTATTTCTGCAAGAGGTTCAAGCAGTGCTTCAAGGTCAACTTTTCGGCCTACCTCAACGAGTACCGGGTGGGGAAAGCACGGCAGCTGGTGCTGGACCCCCGCCTCAGCCTGAAAGACGTGAGCACCGCCTGCGGCTATGCCGATGCCAACTATTTTACCCGGGTGTTCAAGCGGATCACCGGCAAGACCCCCTCGGAATACCGGCTAGAAAATTTAAACAACTAAAGTGTGGCAAAGAACCGGAAGCGCGTCTGATTTGGACGTGCTTCCGGTTCTTTTTTGCCAGTTTCTTTCTCCTCGGAGACGAAAAAATTGTACTTGGATACAACAATGACAAAATAGTCCTGCGGTTCACAAAAAATTCCCGTTTCGGAAAAAAGTCGGACTTGTTACAATAAATTTACAAACCGTGAATCGAAAAAGGGAGGATACAACGCATGAAGAGAAGAAAGTTCCTGTCGCTGATGGGCACGGCCGCATTGGCAAGCGGCCTGCTGCTGACCGGATGCGGCGGGGGAGAGGCTGCGGATGACCGCCGGATCATCCGCATTGGCCATGTGCAGTCGGCCAACCACCCCGACCACCTGGGCCTGACCGCGTTTGCGGATTTTATCAATGAGAAGCTGGGGGACAAGTACCGCGTGGAGGTGTACCCCAGCGAGCTGCTGGGCAGCCAGACCGAGATGGTGCAGCTGACCCAGACGGGCGCCATCGACTTTGTGGTGGCCTCCAACGCCATCATGGAGACGTTCAGCTCCCAGTACCAGATCTTCAACCTGCCGTATCTGTTCTCCAGCGAGGAGGCTTACCACGCCGCCATGGAGGACAATGAGGTCACCGACCCGATCTTCCTGACCACCCAGAAAGCTGGTCTGGAGACCGTTACTTGGCTGGACGCGGGCACCCGCAACTTCTACACCGTCAAGACCCCCGTCAACCAGCCCTCTGACCTGAAAGGCCTCAAAATTCGCGTCCAGCAGTCCCCCACCAATGTGGAGATGATGCGTTTGCTGGGCGGTACCGCCACCCCCATGGGCTTTGGTGATGTGTACACCGCCCTGCAGGCCGGCATTCTGGACGGCGCGGAGAACAACGAGCTGGCCCTGACCGACAACGGCCACGGCGATATCTGCAAGTATTACTCCTACGACATGCACCAGATGGTCCCCGACCTGCTGGTGGCGAACTACGAGTTCCTCTCCAACCTCTCGCCCGACGAGCGGGCCATCTTTGAGGAGGGCTTCCAGCTCATCAATCAGGTGGAGCGGGATGCCTGGGCCGCTGCCGTGGAAGAGGCGAAGAACAAGGCCGAGAACGAGCAGCACGTCAACTTCCTCTACCCGGACACGGCTCCGTTCCAGGAGGCCATGGCACCCCTGCACACCTCGGTGCTGGCTGCCAACCCCGAGCTGCAGTCTATCTATGACCGTATTCAGGAATACAACGCCGAATACGCGTCCGCAAACTAAGGAGAGGCCAATATGGAAAAATTTCGTACCGCGCTGAACAAGGCGCTTGAGCTTCTGGCTGGCCTGAGCATGGCGGTCATGGTCATCCTGACCACCTATCAGGTCATTGCCCGTTATATCTTCAACTCTCCCTCCACCTGGTCGGAGGAGCTGGTCGGCTATCTGTTTGGCTGGAGCACCCTGTTTGGTGCCACCATCGTTTCCGGTGAGCGCGGCCACATGAACATCCCCATTCTGGTGGACCGGATGAACCCCGGGATGCGCAAGGCGTTCCACATCCTGTGGGAGGTCGTGGCGTTCCTCTTCTCCGCCACCATCCTCGTCTTCGGCGGCTTCCAGGTCTCCAAACTGGCCATGGGCCAGCAGACCTCCTCGCTGAACGTGGCTGTGGGTACGTTCTACTGGGTCATGCCCATCTGCGGCGTGGTCATCCTGCTGTATTCCATCCTGAACATCATCGGCATTGCCAACGGCACCATCTCGCTGGAGGTCGCCGATGAGGCTTCCGAGGCCATCGCCAAGGTCGAGGCCGAGAAAGCCGCTGCAAACGAAAAGAAGGAGGGCTAAACCGTGGCAATTCAAGCATTGTTGGTCATTCTGGCAGTCCTGCTGGCGCTGCTGTTCCTGGGCGTGCCCATCTCGTACGCCATCGCCGTTTCTTCTCTGACGGCCATTCTCTCGTCCATTGACCTGAACGTTGCCGTGCTGACGGCCGCCCAGCGCACGTTCGTGGGCATGAGCAAGTTCAGCCTGACGGCCATCCCGTTCTTCATTCTGGCGGGCAACATCATGAACCAGGGCGGCATTGCAAAGCGCCTGGTGGATTTCGTCATGTCCATCCTGGGCAAGCTGCCCGGCGCGCTGCTCATCACCAACATCGGCACCAACGCCCTGTTCGGTGCCATCTCCGGTTCCGCTTCCGCCGCCGCTGCCGCCGTTGGCTCCATGATCCGCGACGGTGCCGAGGAGCAGGGCTATGACCCGGCTGTCACCGCTGCTACCAACGCGGCCTCCTCCTGCTCCGGCCTGCTGATCCCTCCCTCCAACGCCCTGATCACTTACTCGCTGGCTTCCGGCGGTACCTCCGTGGCTGCCCTGTTCATGGCCGGTTATGTCCCCGGCATCATCTGGGCTCTGGCCTGCGCCGTGGTCGGTGTCATCCTGGCCAAGAAGCTGGGCTATAAGGGGACCCCCGGCAAGTTCGATTGGAAGAACCTCGGCGTCTGCACCCTGCGCGCTCTGCCCTCCCTCTCCCTGATCATCGTGGTCATCGGCGGCATCGTGGGCGGCGTCTTCTCCGCCACCGAGGGTTCTGCCATCGCCGTGGTCTACGCTCTCATCCTGGCATTCTGCTACCGCTCCATCAACCTCAAGAGCCTGTGGAAGATCATTGTGGATTCTGCCAAGATGTCCGGCATGGTCGTCTTCCTGGTTGGCGTGTCCAACATTCTGGGCTGGGTCATGGCGTTCCTGCAGATCCCCGATGCCGTGGCGGCTCTGCTGCTGGGCCTGACCAACAACAAGTACATCATCCTCCTGATCATGAACGTCATCCTGCTGGTGTCCGGCACCTTTATGGATGTTACCCCGGCCATCCTGATCTTCACCCCGCTGTTCCTGCCCATCTGCCAGAGCTTTGGCATGAGCACCATCCACTTTGGTATGATCCTCGTGTACAACCTCTGCATCGGCAACATCACGCCCCCTGTCGGCAACGCGCTGTTCGTCGGCATCAAGGTGGGTCGTACCAGCCTGGAAAAGATCCTGCCTTACATGCTCATGTACTATGTCGCCATCATCGGCGGCCTGCTGCTGGTCACTTACATCCCGGCAGTGTCCATGGCCCTGCCTCAGCTGACGGGCCTGGTGTAATGAGCGCATAACGGAACCATCTACTTTCTTCTCCTGAAAAGGCGGCACTTCTGCAATCAAGTGCCGCCTTTTCCTTTTGTGTGCCGGAAAAATTTTTGCCTGCCGGCCCGGGAAGCTGCAATTTTTCAGTGTGATGAACCGTATTTAAGAAAAAGGAACCAATTTCCAGTTGAAAGAAATGCGATCCATTGCGGATAAGGAGGCTGCCGACATGAAACTAGCTGCTGATTACCGTGCTCTTGCCCGGGATGCCCTGCGTGGAAGATGGAAAACAGCGGTGCTGGCCGGGTTGCTCGCCAGTGCGCTGGGTGCCAATATTGTAAACGCAACCGGGAACATTACATCCAACGCGAACCGTGCCAACCAGAATTCCAACATCACGCCCGATGGTTCCCTTGAGTTGTTTTCACAGGCCAACGGCGGCAGGCTGCTGGCAGTGCTGGTGGTCTGCATCGTGGTCTGGACCCTCTTCACCCTCGTGGTGGGCGGTGCCGTGCGGCTGGGATATGCCCGGTTCAACTTGAATCTGGCGGACGGAAAAGCGGCCGCTGTTTCGGACCTGTTTTCCCAGAAAGGCCGCCTGTGGGATGGCTTCTGCCTGAAATTTTTGCAGGGGCTGTATGTGGCACTGTGGTCATTGCTGCTGGTGATCCCCGGCATTGTAAAATCCTACAGCTATGCAATGGCTCCGTACATCATGGCGGAACACCCTGCCCTGACGGCCAACGAGGCCATTACGGAATCGCGGCGGATCATGGACGGCAACAAATGGCGGCTGTTCTGTCTGGATTTCAGCTTCATCGGGTGGGAGCTGCTCTGTGTCCTCCCGATGCTGGCCGGTTTTTCGTGGGTCGTGGCAGCTTTCTCCGATGCAGCGGCCATGGGGGTCGTCCTGGTGACGCTGCTGGCAGTTCCGTTGAGCGCAGGCTTTTTTGTAGTGCGCCCCTATGAGGAGGCCGCATGGGCGGTTTTCTACCGGGATATCACAGCGGCCGAGGCAGAAACCGAATGACCCGAACCGGAAAGCAAAAGGAGTACGAAAGACGGAATGAGAAACACTGCGATCTATCATCTCCCGGGGCTGTTTGAGTTTTACGAGCTGTACCGCCGGTTCCTGCCGCTGTTCCGGACACACCGGGAGTATTTCTACGATTGGTGCGAGATCGGTTCCCTCTACGGTGCCCCGGAAAACTGCCTCTGGGGCGGGGGACGCTTTTCCTGCGGGGAGTGTGATCCCCAGGCGATGATGGCCCTGCTGCGGGAATACGGCATCTCGGCCCGGCTGACATTCAGCAACTCGCTGCTGCGGGAGGAGCATCTGGCGGACGAGCGCTGCAATGCGCTTTGCAGGCTGCTGGCAGAAAGCGGCGGCCCGCAGAACGGCGTCATCGTCCATTCCGACCTGCTGGCGGGCTACCTGAAAGAGCACTACCCGCAGCTTTATCTCGTCTCTTCCACCACCAAAGTCCTCACGGAGTTTGAAGCGTTCCGGCAGGAGACGGCCCGGGAGGATTTTGCCTATGTGGTGCCGGATTTCCGGCTCAATAAGGCCTTTGCCCAGCTGGAAACGCTTGCCCGGGCGGAAAAAGACAAGGTGGAATTCCTCTGCAATGAGTGCTGCTGGACGGGCTGCAGGGACCGCAAGCGCTGTTATGAGGTGGTCAGCCGCCAGAACCTTGGGGAAGACTGCCCGGATCACCGCTGTGCCGCGCCCGACGCGGCGCAGGGGTACCGCTTTTCCAAAGCCATGCGGAGCCCGGCGTTCATCGGGGTGGAGGATATCAAGGAAACCTATCTGCCCATGGGCTTTTCCAATTTCAAGATCGAGGGGCGGGGCCTGGGCAGCGCGCTGGTGCTGGAATTTTTGCTCTACTATCTGGTCAAGCCGGAGCACCAGCTGGAAGTCCGGGAAGAAATTTATCTCGACAACATGCTGGACTTGTTCTGACCGCCTGCGTGCAGGGTTGAAGGCCGGAGCCGGTTTGCGTATAATGGATATGGAACCGGGGACGGCTGTCCCCCAAAGGAGAACATCAGGAGGGAAATCAAGATGGAATTTACACAGGTCGTGGAAAACCGCTATTCCTGCAAAAACTTCAGTGGCCGTAAGGTGGAGGCGGAAAAGCTGCAGGTCATTCTGGAAGCAGGCCGGGTGGCCCCCACTGCGAAAAATTTACAGGAGCAGCGGGTCTATGTCGTCCAGTCCGAAGAGGGGCTGAAAAAGATCGACGCTGTAACGCCCTGCCGCTATGGCGCTCCCACCTGCCTGGTGGTGGCCTTTGATAAAAACCATGTGTTTACTTACCCCGGCGAGAAGCGGGATTCCGGCGTGGAGGATGCCTCTATTGTAGCCACGCACATGATGCTGGCCGCCGCCAACGCAGGAGTGGACAGCTGCTGGCTGAACTTCTTTGACCCGGACAAGGCAGCCAAAGAGCTGGGCCTGCCGGAAAATGAGGAAGTGCTGATGATCCTGGACCTGGGCTATGCAGCCGAGGGTGTTGGCCCGCTGCCCAACCACGCCTCCCGCAAGCCTCTGGAGGAAACGGTGGTCTACTGCTGAGGAAGACTGCCCGGAACAAACCGGAACAGTAAAATAAAAAGCAAAAAGTCAGGCTCTCCATTTTACCGGAGAGCCTGACCTTTTCTGTTACACAGGGGAATGCGGGATATCTTGAGGAGAAAAGAATCTTCTAAATGAAATCAGGTCTTGAACTTGAAAACCGCCGAGATGGCGATGTAAGTCTGGCCGTTATCCGTCCGGACTACCACACCGACATCGCTCCAGTTGTCCACATGGTTGCTGTTGATGCTGGTGTTGGTTTTGATAAATTTTGCGAGGTCTGTATTTTTGTAATCACACTTGGCAATGAATGTGCCACCGAATTTGCCATTTTTTAAATCAGTATGGTCTACGTATCTAAAAGAAGAACTGAGATTCCCAAACTTGATAGCAGCATCCAGGTCCCGTCTAGCCGTTTCGCGGAGCTCGCTGCTGTTTTGCAGTTTGTCATTGGCGGGACGGTTCTCGTTGATGGCGGCCATCACGGCAGCTTCCGCCTGTGTATCTGCGGAGGTAGAGCCACCGCCGCCGCAGGCTGTCAGCAGGGACAAGGCGAGAACGCCCACTAGAAGAAGAGCAGCCAGTTTTTTCAGGTGTTTCATCGTAAATGCCTCCTGTCGTTTTCAGAATTTTTGTTGTCATTTTTGGGGTGCAGGAATGATCATCGGCACGTCCAGATCAGGTGCCTTTCTGGCTTTATTGTATCGGACCGCATGGGATTCTGTCAATTGCGAAATTGTATGAAAATCAAAAAGAAATTTCGTTAAAATCAATGAAGATACGATCATTCTATGAACGATTTGTGAAGAATAGACCGGGCTTCGCAAAGGATCTTTGCCTGGAATAAGCTGGACCTCCGGCAATCTCGCCGGAGGTCTTTTCATCGCATCATAAAAATTTACAGCGCGGTCTGTGCGGTCTTGACAAGGTATTCCATGGCCTGCACGGGGTATTGCCCGGCGGCGGTCTCGCCCGTCAGCATCAGGCTTGCGGCCCCGTCCAGTACGGCATTGTAGATGTCGCTGACCTCGGCGCGGGTGGGGACCGCCCGGGTCTGCATACTGTCCAGCATCTGGGTCACGACCATAAAAGGCACGCCCGCGGCCCGGCAGAGGGAGGCCAGCTGCTTCTGGCAGCGGGGCAGCTCCCACAGGGGCATGGCGTTGCCCAGATCGCCCCGGGCGATAACGACCTGATCCACCAGCGGCAGAAACTCCGGCAAAGTACGGACACCGGCAAGGTTCTCAATTTTGGCAAAGATCTGGATCTGCCCGGCGTGGGCATCTTCCAGCGCGGCCCGCAGGGTGCGGATGTCTTCTGCGCTCCGCACAAAGGGGAGCATGACACCTGTGACACCGCAGTCGGCGGCGACGCGCAGGTTCTGCAGGTCTTCATCGGTCAGGGTAGGGGAGGGAACCTCCACGCCCGGCACCGCGATGCTCTTCCGGCTCTGGAGCAGGCCGCCCCGCAGTACGGTGCAGTGGAGAGCAGTGTCCACAGCGTTCACCCGCAAAAGCAGCTTGCCGTCGTCCAGCAGCAGCTTCTGCCCCGGGGTTATGGCGTCCAAAAGGCAGGCCGGGCAGGGAATGCCGCCCGTACCCAGAAACACCTGCTGCCCCTCGGAGAGCGTCAGCGGGGACGCCAGCCGCCCGATGCGCAGTTCCGGGCCCTGTAAGTCGATCAGGAGGGTGCGGATGCCTGCTTTCTGGATGAGCTCCAGCCAGTCGGCGTGCTCGGCCAGTGAGCCGTGAGAAAGGTTCATCCGGAGGCCGGTCATTCCGGCGCGGACCATCTGCTGTAACGTGGAAAGCTCCGCACAGGCCGGGCCGATGGTTCCGTAAAAATCCATAATAATTCTCTTCTTTCTGTGTTATTTTGCGGGGTTGTGGCCCGTGAGCAGGGCATGCAGCTTGCGGCTGAGGTCGGCCAGGCACCAGGCAATGGCCATGCCGCCTGCAATGCCGAATGCGGCTAAAAAGGTCTGCTCGCCATAGTGCTCCGCGGCCAGCAGATTGCTGGAGACCACTGCGTTCATGCAGTAATACAGGGTGCTTCCGGGGATGAGGGGGACTGCCGCCGTGATGAAAAACGGGGTAGAGGGGGCATTGTACCACCGGGCCATAAACTCGGCGTAGAGGGCCGCGCAGACACCGCCCATAAGGTTGGCCAGGAACGTGCCATGTACCGCGGGTGCGGCCAGCAGATAGGCCAGCCAGGCCAGCAGCCCGCCCACGCCTGCCGCAGGCAGGTAACGGCGGTTGAGGTGGAACAGCAGCCCGAACCCGATGGAGCCCAATGCCCCGCTGAGGAGCTGGATGATCGTCTGCATCATGCGGCACCTCCCATCAGCCAGATGGCTGCCATCATGCCAAGCGCCAGCATGGCCGCCAGCAGAACGGCCTCCACCAGCCGGAGCGAGCCTGAGATGATATCACCCAGCAGGATATCCCGGATGGCGTTGGTAAACGGAATGCCGGGCACCAGCAGCATGATGACGCCGATGAGCACCATGTCCGCATGGAGCAACGGGCAGACCCGGCAGCACAGCAGAGCAGCCATGCCGCTGAGAAACGACGCAATGAACTGGAACGCTACACCGTTCAGGCAGAACGGGGCAAGCCACCGCTCCATCCAGCAGATGAACACTGCAACCCCGCCCGCCAGCACGCCGTCCCACAGGCTCCCGCCAAAAAAGACCGCAAAGCTGGCCGCCCCCAGCACGCTTCCAGCCAGATGGAGCCGGGGCTCCCCGGGCTGTGCCAGAATGGTACTGAGCTGCTGCTGGAACTCCTCCACCGGAGGCTTTTCGGCGCAGATGCGGCGGCTCAGGGCATTGAGCTGTTCCAGCTCCAGCAAGTCGTTGCCGGTGCTCTTGCGCAGGCGGCGGGTCTGGGTCTGGGGCGGCAGGTCCGGCATGGTCAGCGTGACCACGATGCTGGATGTGATGACAAAGATATCGACTTCCTCAGCCCCGTATGCCGCCGCAATGCGGTTGAGGGTGTCCTCCACCCGAAACACTTCGGCCCCGCTGTTCTGCAGCGCTTCCCCCATTTTGATGAGGACGCAGAGAAACTGACTGACCTCTGCTTCGCTCATAAGAAACACCCCTCTCTGTGGGCAGGGGAGCGCCCCGCCCGGTACCTCTCTATCATAACACAGAATGGCCCAAAAGGGAAACCCTGCGGCAAAAAGTGCACAGCAGAACAAACCTTGCAAAAAACTTTGCAAAAACAGTTGACAACCCCATCCTCACCTGCTATAATTATTAGCGTCGTCACGGACGACAACAAACATCTGGGGGTTTAGCTCAGCTGGGAGAGC
>ERZ772867.4073-NODE-4073-length-11387-cov-7.334275_pt1 | contig 11387 bp, 9 predicted proteins | sample MGYA00511341_ERZ772867 | MGnify/ENA primary metagenome ERZ772867 (study PRJEB29015, sample SAMEA2737707) | human gut metagenome | biome: human gut; feature: human-associated habitat; material: faeces | place: China | collected 2012 ... | reverse complement strand
TTTTCTTCACAGCCTTACGGATAGTCGGGAAGTTAGTCAACATACCACCCGGCCAGCGTTCGATTACATAAGGCATATTAACAGATTGAGCTTTCTCAGCTACAACTTGTTTAGCTTGTTTTTTAGTAGCAACAAAAAGAACTTTCTTGCCTGATTTGGCAATCTGTTTCAAAGCTTCAGCAGCTTCGTCTACTTTTGCAACTGTTTTGTGGAGGTCAATGATGTGAATACCATTGCGTTCCATGAAAATATAAGGAGCCATTGCAGGGTTCCACTTTCTCTTAAGGTGTCCGAAGTGGCAACCGGCTTCCAATAATGTATCAAAATTTGTTCTTGACATCTTGTTTTTTCTTTAAATCGTTTACTTTCTTTTTTGTTTTTTCTAAACCAACCGCCGGGTAGTCTATGAGTAGAGTCCCAGTAGTTTAGATACTAAACATATTCCTCGGTCAGGCAGCCCATTAACGCTTGCTGAACTGGAATCTTCTACGAGCTTTCGGCTGTCCCGGTTTCTTACGTTCAACAGAACGAGGGTCACGAGTCATGAAGCCTTCTGCACGAAGAGCAGCTTTATCTTCAGCGTTGATTTTAACCAATGCACGGGCAATTGCTAAACGCAAAGCCTGAGACTGACCTGTGAAACCACCACCACACAAGTTTACTTTGATGTCATACTTCTCAGCAGCACCAATCTTGTTCAGTGGTTGTTTTACAACATACTGAAGAATAGTTGATGGAAAGTACTCTGCAAGGTCTCTCTTGTTAATAGTAATCTTTCCTGTACCTTCGCTTACGAAAATACGTGCAATTGCACGTTTACGTCTGCCTAATGCATTTACTACTTCCATTATATCTTATTTATATGAATTAATATCAATCATTTTCGGGTTCTGAGCTGCTTGTTTGTGTTCGCTACCAGCGTAAACATACAAATTGTTCAGCAATTTAGCTCCCAAAATGTTCTTAGGAAGCATGCCCTTCACTACTTTTTTCAGTAATCTCTCTTCACCGTTCGGTTTTGTAATCAAACGGGCAGGAGTCATTTCTCTCTGACCACCAGGGTAGCCTGTATATGACAAATATACTCTGTCATTCCATTTGTTACCAGTCAGTTTTACTTTGTCTGCATTGATGATGATAACGTTATCACCGCAGTCTACGTGAGGAGTAAAGTTTGGTTTGTACTTTCCTCTCAGCAATTTTGCAACTTTTGCTCCCAGACGACCTAAAGTCTGGTCTGTAGCGTCAACGATAACCCATTCTTTGGTTACAGTCGCTTTGTTTGCAGAAATGGTCTTGTAACTTAAAGTATCCACTCTAATTTTGTTTTTTAAATGTTACTACTAAAAATTTTCTTCACCACATATCAGCCTCCCCGGACAAAGGAGGACTAACTTGCTATGAATTAATCTCTTATCATTTTGTGATAATAATCGGCTTGCAAAAGTACGGCTTTTCTTTGAATTGGCAAACTATTTCTTGCTTTTTTTGAATATATCTAATTGGCAAACAAGAAGAAATAGAACGAAAAACAGGCATAAAAAAGTCTGCATATCTTCTCCTTTAAAGAAGTAATATGCAGACTATAATAACAATCAAATTATCTTTATCTCACAATATCTTCCGGAAACTTGGCCGGCATACTTATTCTTTTCCAGGTTTCATAATACCAGGTGTTCAATTCATTTCCATTCAAGTCATTCTTGATGAAGTATTTTAAATGCAGATAATCGCTATCCTTTATTTCAAATTCCAGAATATTGTCCTGATTATCCAACATCGGAAGATGAATATTCTTCTCGATACTTTCTCTATAAGAATCATCTGTCAACTGCTTCCACGACCCATATCCCGTAACAATTGCACTGGAACCGGGAATAATAGTGAAGTTCACGATTCTTCCATCATCACTCAATACCTTAAATGTATTACTGGGTTTCAACTCTCCCGGAACATCGGGAGACTCCGACACATAATGGCAAAGTTGCCAGATTCCTTTCAACTCGGCCACCTTGAATTTAGTTTTCTTTTGGGCCATCGCACCTGTTACCGCCAACAACATTATTGAAAGCATGGTAAAGAAATAGAGTTTTTTCATTGCCGTATTATTTTAGTTAACACTCTTGAATGCGTATGTCCAAATATAAAGATTTATTTTGAGAATAGAACAATAAAGTGCATAAAAAAACTCGCATAACCAAAAGATTATGCGAGTTTTACATAAATATACCGAAATATTAGAAATCAGCATTTCTCGGTGTACGCGGGAACGGTATCACGTCACGGATGTTTGACATGCCTGTTACGAAAAGTAACAAACGTTCAAAACCAAGCCCGAAGCCGGAGTGAGGACAAGTACCGAACTTGCGGGTATCCAGATACCACCACATATCCTTCATCGGGATATGCATTTCTTCAATACGAGTCATCAGCTTATCATAATCTGATTCACGTTCGGAACCGCCTATGATTTCACCGATTTTCGGGAAAAGAACATCCATTGCACGTACCGTCTTACCATCCTCGTTTTGCTTCATATAGAAGGCTTTGATCTCCTTCGGATAGTCAGTCAGGATTACCGGACACTTGAAATGTTCTTCCACCAAATAACGTTCGTGTTCGGAAGCCAAGTCCACACCCCAATAAACCGGGAACTCAAATTTGTGGCCTTTTGCAACAGCTTCCTCCAGAATCTTGATACCGTCTGTATAAGGCAAACGTACAAAATCATCTTTCAATACACCTTGCAGACGTTCAATCAAGCCCTTGTCGAACATATCGTTCAGGAACTTCACATCATCCGCACAGTTATCCAACGCCCATTTCACACAATATTTAATGAACTCTTCTGCCAAGTCCATATTGTCTGCGATGTCGTTGAAAGCAACTTCCGGCTCAATCATCCAAAACTCAGCCAAGTGACGGGGAGTATTGGAGTTTTCGGCACGGAACGTAGGACCAAATGTATAGATAGCTCCCAAAGCTGTGGCAGCCAGCTCACCTTCCAACTGACCGGAAACAGTCAGACTTGCCTGTTTGCCAAAGAAATCATCATCATAAATAATAGAGCCGTTTTCATCCTTCTTCAAGTCATAGAGATTCTTGGTAGTAACCTGGAACATCTGACCGGCTCCTTCACAGTCTGATGCTGTAATAATAGGAGTATGGAAGTAGAAAAAGCCACGTTCATGAAAAAACTTATGGATAGCAATTGCCATATTGTGACGAATGCGGAACACTGCGCCGAAAGTATTGGTACGCGGACGCAAGTGAGCAATCTCACGAAGGAATTCCATCGTATGACCTTTTTTCTGCAACGGATAGGTGTTATCGCAAGCACCCAGCACCTCTATTTCACGTGCCTGAATCTCGGCAGCCTGACCGGAACCGATAGATTCGGTCAGTTCACCATTCACACTGATACATGCACCTGTAGTGATGAGTTTCAATATTTCTTCATCGAAATTTGACAAATCAACTACTATCTGCACATTATTTATTGTAGAACCGTCATTCAGGGCGATAAAATTTACCTGTTTGCTACCACGGCGGGTACGAACCCAACCTTTTACATTGACCATTGCGCCAAAATCACGACGCTTCAACAGGTCAACTACCTTTGTTCTACTAATTTTTTCCATTGTTTTGTCTCTTAATTATTATTTTACTTGATTATTCGAATGAGCCCATACGAAGCATATTCACTTCCTGTTCTGTCAGGTAACGCCAGTCACCGCGACGAAGCCCTTTCTTGGTTAGACCCGCAAAATATACACGGTCCAGTTTCACAACCTTATAACCCAGTGATTCAAAAATACGGCGCACGATACGGTTCTTTCCGGAGTGGATTTCGATACCTACCTGCGACTTGTCTGTATCCGATGCATAACTGATGGCATCTGCATGAATATCACCGTCATCCAAAGTAATACCGGCTGCAATTTGATCGAGATCTGCCTTAGCTACATTCTTATCACAATATACATGATAAATCTTCTTCTTCAAGTATTTCGGATGAGTCAGTTTTGAAGCCAAATCACCGTCATTGGTCAATAGCAGAACACCGGTAGTGTTACGGTCCAGACGACCTACAGGATAGATACGCTCCTTACAAGCACCCTTCACAAAATCCATCACTGTCTTACGTTCCTGAGGATCATCGGAAGTAGTCACGCAATCTTTCGGTTTGTTCAGCAAAACATAAGCTTTACGTTCAATGCTCACCGGTTCATCGTGGAACTTCACTTCGTCTGTACGCTTGATTTTAGTACCCAATTCTGTTACTATTACACCATTTACGCTTACCACTCCCGCAGTGATGAATTCATCAGCTTCGCGACGAGAACAAACACCTGCATTTGCCAGGAATTTATTCAAACGAATCGGTTCGTTCGGATCAGTCAGTATATCCTTATATTCTATCTGCTTTTTCAAGCTATATTTAGCATTCGGATTATAATCACTGGTACGCGGACGGTAAGGACGGTTGTATCCTCCACCTTGGTTATACCCCCCGGTACGCGGACGATAAGGACGGTCGCCGCCCTCACGGTTATATCCACCTCCTTGATTATAACCTCCTACGCGAGGACGCGGAGAGTAAGGACGCTGTTCACCACCTTCACCGCTATTGAAACGGGGACGCGGAGTATACGGACGCTGTTCACCACTTTCACGATTATAATTGGTACGCGGACGCGGAGAGTAAGGACGCTGCTCACCACCTTCGCGGTTATAGTTGGTACGAGGACGATACTGACGCTGTTCTCCCCCTTCACGATTATAATTAGTACGAGGACGATACTGGCGTTCACCACCTTCTTCACTGTTAGAATTGAAACGGGGACGCTGCGGACGTTCGCCATTATTATAACGATTGTAAGAAGGACGCTCACCATTATTATATGAAGAGCGATAAGGGCGTTCTCCTCCCTCACGGTTATAGTTAGTGCGGGGACGATACTGACGCTGTTCGCCGTCGTTGTTGTATCTGTTGTAATTATTGTCTCTGTTATAAGACTTATAACCACCATCACGGCTGACATTCTGGTTTTCTTCGTTTACAGAACCTTCTTGTCTGTTTTCATTTTCTGTACTCATGATTTCTCTTTAATTAAATTAATGTATAACGCCCTCTCGGGCTCTGTTTCTTTTTTTACTTTAAATAAATAACGTTTTAAATGCCTGTATAGTTGTGCGGCGTAATCTCACGCAGCTCTTTTTTTATTTCTTCACCGACATTTAATGTCTCGATAAATTCTTTGATAGACGATTCGGTAATAGCCTGATTAGTACGTGTTAACGCTTTCAGTGCCTCATACGGGTGCGGATAAGCCTCCCGGCGAAGAATGGTTTGAATAGCTTCTGCCACTACACTCCAGCAGTTATCCAAATCCTCATAAATCTTATGTTCATTCAGCAGCAGCTTACGCAATCCCTTCAATGAACTTTGAATGGCAATGATGATATGTCCGAAAGGTACACCTACATTGCGCAACACTGTAGAATCTGTCAAGTCACGCTGCAAGCGCGAAACCGGCAGTTTAGAAGAAAGGTGCTCCAATATAGCATTGGCCATTCCCAAGTTTCCTTCCGCATTTTCAAAGTCGATAGGGTTCACTTTGTGCGGCATGGCACTCGAACCGACTTCACCCGCCTTGATTTTCTGCTTAAAATATTCCATAGAGATATACTGCCAGAAATCGCGGTTCATGTCAATCATTATGGTATTAATGCGTTTCATGGCATCAAAGATAGCTCCCAGATTGTCATAGTTTGAAATCTGAGTGGTATATTCCTCGCGTTCCAGACCGAGTTTCTCTGCCACAAACTTATTGCCGAATGCTTTCCAGTCATATTGCGGATATGCCACATGATGCGCATTATAATTACCTGTGGCTCCACCAAATTTAGCAGTAATGGGACAAGCCTTCAGCACAGCCAACTGACGGTTAAGGCGATAAACGAACACCATGATTTCCTTGCCCAAACGAGTGGGAGACGCAGGCTGTCCGTGAGTCTTTGCCAACATCGGGATATTCGCCCATTCTTCTGCGTAAGCAGTCAGCTGCGCAATCAGTTCTTCAATCTGCGGATAATATACTTGTTCCAGCGCTTCTTTGACAGACAAAGGCACTGACGTATTATTAATGTCCTGAGAAGTAAGGCCGAAGTGGATAAACTCCTTGTATTCTTCCATTCCGCCCAACTTGTCAAATTGTTCCTTAATGAAATATTCTACAGCTTTAACGTCGTGGTTTGTAACACTCTCTATTTCCTTAATGCGTCCGGCATCGGCTTCCGAAAAGTTTTGGTAGATAGCACGAAGCGATGCAAAACGTGCATGATCAAAGCTTGTCAGCTGCGGTAACGGTAGCTCACATAAAGTGATGAAATATTCTATTTCTACCTGCACACGGTACTTAATGAGTGCAAATTCAGAAAAATAAGAGGCCAAAGCTCCCGCTTTTCCTCTGTATCGACCGTCAATAGGTGATATTGCCGTGAGTAAATCGAGCTCCATAATGTATTTTAGATAATTATCAGATTGCAAAATTAATTCTTTTTATTGAGTTTAACCGCCTCAATCACTATAAAGTTTGCGAAAATCACATTTATTATTTCACAAATCCTTTCTTTGCCCACTTCATACTATTCCAACGCCGCACAAAAATGATGCCGCGAATGTTCTCGTCCAGCAAGAAAGCACACCACATACCGACCAGTCCCCACCCCCAATAGAGCCCGAACAGATAGCCGCAGCCTACTGCTATGCTCCATTGTACAACTACCCCTACATAAAAAGGATAGTTCACATCTCCGGTTGCACGAAGGGCATTGGTGGCATAAATGTTAATGGCACGCCCCACTTCAAGTATCACATCGACAAAAAGGATGACAGTACCCAAACGGACAATCTCCGCATTGTCTGTCAACCAACTAAAGAGCGTGTGCCCCATCAAAGCCCAAATACAGGAAAGTACCAGCGATACTAAAATAGAAATACGCATTACATACTTGCCCAACAAATAGGCAGCTCTTATTTTCTTCTCCCCCACCAAATGCCCGATGCAGATAGCCCCGCCTTGTGCCATGGCTATCGCAAACAGATAGACAAACATCACCATATTAACCACGTATGTTCGCGTAGTAAGAGCTTCATTTCCAAGCATATTGATAAAATAAGTCAGTAACACCTGCGATAAGCTATAAGACATGTTCTCCCCTGCCGACGGAAGACCGATTTTCAACAGATTCTTCAGTTCCACAAAGGGAAAAGGTCGGAAGTAGTCAATCGGGAACTTGGGTATATATTTACGAAACAGAATAATAAAAAGGATAATCATCGACACTCCTCTGGCAAAAGCCGTCGAAATAGCCGCTCCTTCCACCCCCAATGCCGGCATGCCGAACTTACCGAAGATTAAGGAGTAATTACCTATGATATTCAGGATATTCACCACCACAATGACCATCATAGGATAGACAGCCTTATTAGCACTACGCAAAGAAGCAGAAACCGTCAGTGAAAGTGCCTGAAAGAAGGCGAACGCCCCCACTATCTCCATATACCCCACTCCATAGACCATCAATTCAGGACGCAGTCCCATCAGTGTCAATAACAACGGCGCACCATAATGCAAAATAGCACTTACCAGTAATCCGAGCACAAGATTGAGCAGAATAGCCACGCCTACCACCTGAACCACATTCTTCTGTTTCTTTGCCCCCAAATATTGCGAACAAAGTACAGAGGTACCCAGGTTTATCACCTCAAAGATAAGAAAGGCAAACATAATCAACTGGTTCACCACTCCGACGGCGGCAACTGCATTGTCTGAATACTGGCTCAGCATGATAGTGTCAACTGCCCCCAGCATCATAATCAATAAAGTTTCTATAAAGATAGGTACGACCAGTTTAGACAAATTCCGGCGTACATTTCTCGGTTCTTTTATTTCATTCACTTGTTACCCTGTTTTTTTAAGGTGCAAAGTTACTGAGTTTTCGGATGGTAACTGTTTGACTTATATCAAGAAATAAAGAGATTCAGACAATCATTCAACAAAAGGTTTTGATAAAATCACTTTCCGTACCTAATAATATCAACAAAGATTAATGAACTCCTATCCACAGCCGCATATTCATTTTGATACGCTTCTTCAGAGCATAAAAGTCCTATGCTCTTAAATCATAGATATCGAATCACATAGCATACTAACTAACCCCATCCTTAATCACGTAAAGTAAGTTTGGTTCTAATAACATTCAAATACAGAAGCAAGCTAATTTTACACAAAGATTATTATAAGAACAATCATCCTATATTATGTGATGTCGGTGATCTATTCTTTGGAGCTTGTACGGTTACGGGTGCACTAACAAGCGCTATTAGTTGCGCATTCTAAAGCCACATAAATAAACATATAAAGACTATATTACTTCTGGCTATTCTACTTACATTCATGTGCCCTATTTTAGGCATAATATTACAGCATGGCAGAAATATAAAAAGAAGACTTCCCATGAAAGCAGTTTAAGGAAATTTTACCAATGGATAAAAATATGTTTTATAGCCATGCTGATAATATGGATTATCGCTGTAGTCTTTTTATATACATTATACTATCAATCAAAATAAATAATTGAACTGTTTCTAAACGTTGATTATGCTGTCATTTTATTAGTAGGGGCGAGATTGCTCTCCCCAAATAGCTTGTTTGCGTATTCGGGCAGGCAAACCCTGCCCCTACAGTTGATGGTTTGATAGACCATCTGAGTTTTGATACCCCACTGAAAAATGTGTTTGTGTTACTATTGTTGTTCCAAATATTTTTTATACATCTTGTCTATCTCATCCATGGAAATCTCCAATGTCTTCAGTTGTCTGAAAAACTCCGGTAAGTCCTCATGCAAGAAGGTATCTTTGCGAAGAGTGATAATTCGCTCTTTAGCTCCTGTCGATACAAAATAGCCAATACCTCGTTTATTGTATATGATTTCCAACCCTTGCAAATAATCATAAGTGCGGACTACTGTATTGGCATTCACTTCCACTGTGCCGGCATATTCCCTGACCGAAGGGATTCGCTCTTCTTCGGGATATTGCCCTTGCAGAATCTCGTCACATATCCGGTCGGCTATCTGCAAATAAATAGATTTACTTTCTTTAAATTTCATAGCAAACGAAATTTAGGTTTAATAACTTGCGAACGGGTAAAGAGCTTATAGCCCAACCACCAGTTGAACATTGTGAAGGCACTAAAGAAAGCACCGCCAAATGCAAGCAGTTTGTTCAGCGTCATCCACTGGAAGTTTTCTTCCAACCAGTCGTGAAGACCCATCATGCCTTCTTCTCCTATCCACTCCACAATCTGTACCGTGATAATAGAGCCAAGGATAGAAATCACAATCAGTGTCCCCAAAGTCTTGAGAAAAGCTCTCTTGTACCAAAAACTTCCTCCTAAAACATAGAGTGAGTGTGACCAAATCAAAAAGCTCCATCCACAAGCCTCACCCAACCAAGGCATATACTCCATATTAAATGCATAGGAACCTCTAAATGCCTGCTCACCATCTATAGTAAGCATAGAAAATACTTTAAACAATGCGGAGCTATGAAACACATCAGGCAAGTCAAACAAAGGAAGCAGAATATAACGAGTAACCTCTGCCAAAAGCATTCCAACAATGGCAGCTATTATAAATCCCAGCGTAGCCATCAGGAAGCGTGCCACATACTTCTCCAACATTGTTGCAGGAAGCATCAAGAAAGATATGCGCATCTCTTTATTTCTCATATTATCTAAAATGCCGGAAGCATAAATCAAACTGCCCAACAGACATATAAAGATAAAAGCCCCCAGTATATTCGTACAATACCTAACAAAGAAGATATCAGGACTAGCAAATGCATTTTCAGCATTCATACTCATTCCCCACATATTACCCACCACGACCAGCGCAAAGGCTGCATAAAGTCCGATGAAAGCATAAAGGTTTTTTTTCCAGTTTTCTATAATCTCGCGTTTCATGACCATGGCAATACGCGAAAAGCTAAAGAAATGATTAGTATCCATAATGTATCTGTGTCTTTACTTGTTAAATATTGATTGCATTTTTTCTCTTTCTGCCAACATAGCATTGAACAGTACTTCCAGATTCAGCTTGGTTTCTTCGTTATAAACATTAGAAAGAATCACGCTGTTTCCCTGAACCGAAGGCTGCACATACAATGCATCTCCTGTGGGTTCATTCATTCCTTGTTCGGCAAAATATAGTTTCGCGCAAATATCCTTAACCGATTCATTCAGCAGCACATGAGTACCGTCGATTATCACCACATGGTCCAACAGGCTGTCGATATCCCTCACCTGATGGGTAGAAATAATCACTGATTTGTCATCTGTCATACCCGATGCAATCACCTTGCGGAACTGACTTTTGGAAGGAATGTCCAGTCCGTTACTAGGCTCATCCATGAGCAGTAAAGAAGTGTTGGCGGCCAGCGCGAAACACATGAAAGCCTTTTTCTTCTGCCCCATGGACAATTCCCCCAAATGAATGTCCTCATTCATGTCAAAGTCGTGGAGACAGGCTCTTAGCTGTTCATTGCTGAAAGCCGGATAAAAGGGAGCATTCAGCTTTACATATTGTTTCAGGCTGACGGATGGTAATGCAAATTCCTCGGGCACCAAAAACATATCCTGCAATGTCAAAGGATAACGCAACGAAACGCCTATTCCTTTATAGAGCACTTTACCTCCTTGCGGACGGAGTAACCCAGTCATTAAATAGAGCAAAGTAGATTTACCGGTACCATTCTTACCCAAAAGACCATAAACTGAACCTTTATCCAGTGTCAGCGAAAAATCATTAAAGACTTTTTGTTTCCTCTTTCCATAACTGAAAGATAAGTTCTTCACTTCAATCATCATTGTGTTTATGTATTTAATTAATTATTTAGTGTATTAGTTTATTAGTACACTACAAATGTATGAATATTATTGGAATAAGCAAGAAGGAAAGAGATAATTTAATATCTGTTAACTACATAAGTCTATATAAACGAATCAACAGAGCAATACTCAGCACTGTCCGCTCAAAGCCAGAATAAATAAATGAGAAAAGAAAGACAACAAGCCGGAAGGAATCCTCTTTTGAGGTCATTGAACAATGATATAAACAAGCGGAGTAACAATATTGGGTCAAATAGCCTTTTTCACCCCTTCCAAGTCGGGAACTCAGTATAAACACAAAAAAAAGCCTCCGAATCATTTGACTGACTCGGAGGCTTTCATCAAAAACGGCGGCTACCTACTCTCCCACTGTTACGCAGTACCATCGGCGTGACAAGGCTTAACTTCTCTGTTCGGAATGGGAAGAGG
>ERZ772867.4065-NODE-4065-length-11411-cov-15.268140_pt1 | contig 11411 bp, 9 predicted proteins | sample MGYA00511341_ERZ772867 | MGnify/ENA primary metagenome ERZ772867 (study PRJEB29015, sample SAMEA2737707) | human gut metagenome | biome: human gut; feature: human-associated habitat; material: faeces | place: China | collected 2012 ... | reverse complement strand
TTTTGTTGGTTGCGGAGACAGGACTTGAACCTGCGACCTCCGGGTTATGAGAAATCTAAAATTTGTGCGTTACAGTGCTGTTTTGTTGGGTTTGGTGGTGTTGTGTACCAAGGCTCGAAATAGATTTTGTCCCATGTGTACAAAGGAGTGCTGCATCGTGCTGACCTGTTCCAAACCCTTTTGGGGGCAGTTTTGGGGGCAAATCTGTGAGACGGATTCTGACTCGCAACTCTCAAATAAATGCGCAGCTTTAGTCTCATTGAGAAACATGAATACGAGCATCACTGGGTTCTTGCCAGTGAAAAGCCCTACGAATCCGTATATAAGTTTTATCCTCCAACAAGAAGTTGTACACAAGCACTACTCCGCAGCATTCCCGCACACCGCCCCTGTCGCCGCAAGAAATGCCCCTGTTTGGGCGCATTCGCGGTGCATCGGCGTGGTACTCGTCCAGCCTAATACCGCCCCAAAATCCCCGCTTCCCGGGGATTTTTTATTTTACCGCAAAGGCATTTACCTGAACGGGATTTCCCTGTACAGGTAAATCCTGCACAAATAAATAATTAAATAAATAAAATACTAATATACTATCGTATCCTATCCGTAAAACTACAAAAAATTGGATTCATCCCGCTATGGTCTTACGGCCATGCGTACAACTTACCACCGGAGAGTACAACTTACGATTGCAAACCGCCCCTGCCAAGTTGTATAATTAAAGCACCGATAGTTCGCGCCAAAGCTGGTGCAAGAGCATGAGCGCTTTTGCGAACACGCTGGGCGGCGCGCTTATTTTCGGCATGGCGGATGACGGGCAGATCGTTGGGCTGACCGAACCCGACAGCGACGCCGAGAAAATCAGCGAGATCATCAAGACGCGCATGGAGCCTATCCAATAGTACGATATACCGTGAAACTGCGCGCCGTCCGGCGCGATTTTATGCGCTGCGCGCAGCCAGCGGTGCGGCGCGGTCACTGCGCCCGCAGGCGCGTTTCGGAGCGCAACCGCCGCACAGCGGCGGCTCTTAGCGCGGAGATAGACACGCGCCCTACATTTCTACCCGAAAAAGGGCTTTTTCGACAAACTGAAGCGGGCGAACATTTCTGTTCGCCCGCTTTTTACGGCCTATAAAACTTTTTTAGCCTTTCACGCTGCCCAGTGCAACGCCCCGGACAATGTACTTGGAGAGCAGCAGATAGACAATCATAACCGGCAGAATGGCGATGGTGATCATCATATACACCTTGCCCATATCGAACTTCAAAAAGTCCGCGCTGCGCAGCTGCGCCACCAGAATGGGTACGGTTTTCCACTTGGCATCGTTAATAATCAGCGCCGGGATAAAGTAGTTGTTCCACGCGCCCACAAAGCTGAATATCGCCTGCACCGCCATAGCGGGCTTCAGGATCGGCAGAATGACCGTGTTGAAGGTGTGGAACTCTCCCGAGCCGTCAATGCGCGCCGCATCAATAATGTCGCGCGGCAGGCTCGAATCCATATACTGCTTCATGAAGAAGAACACCGTCGGCGCGGCAATACTCGGCAAAATCAGCGGCCAAAGGGTATTGGTCAGCTTCATCGAGTCCATCAGGTTCAAAAAGCCCAGTGCCGAAACCTGAGTCGGCATCGTCATGATGAGCAGAATAACGGTGAATGCCAGCTTGCGCAGCTTGAAGTCATACGCATAGATGGCGTAGGCCGTCAGTGCGCTGAAATAGACCGACAGCGCCGCACAGGCAGCCGACACGATCAGGCTGTTGCGCAGACCGGTCAGGATCGGCACATTGGCATCATGGGTGGTGTTGAAGAAGTTAACGCCAAAGCTGCCGCGGGGCAGCGGGTCAAACCCCTGCTGGATGGTAAAGTTGTTGTGCGTGGCGTTGACGATCAGCACATAGAAGAAGAACAGGCAGATAAAGCAGAGGACAAACAGCACGATATAGGCCACTGCACGCTGCAGTGTCAGCATAGGGTCGTGAATTTTGCTTGCCTTTGCGGTAGTGGTGGCTGCAGTTTTGGTTTCGTTCGGCATACCGTTCACGCTCCTTCCTTAGTGATGCTTAGCGGCCGCTTTGGCTGCCTTGATGTGGGCTTTCTCAGCCTTGCGCTGCTCACGGGTCAGGCCGTCATCCTCCTGCGTGAGGGTAAAGTAGATGATGACGCAAAGCACCGCGCAGAGCAGGAACATCAGCACCGAGATAGCGCCGGCTGTGCCGTAGTTTTTGCTGTACAGGTGCTGGTTCAGGTACATGATAATGGTGTTGGTCGAGCCGTTCGGGTCGCCCTTGCCGTTGGTCAAAACCTGCGGCACATCAAACATCTGCAGGCCGCCGATGAGGCTGGTGATCAGCGTGTAGACGAGCAGCGGGCGGATCAGCGGGATCGTGATGCGCCAGAACATTGTGGTCGAGGATGCACCGTCCAGCTGGGCAGCCTCATACAGGCCGGGATCCACACCCATGATGGCAGCCATCAGAATGATGGTCGTATTGCCGAACCACATCAGGAAGTTCATCAGCCCAACCAGACCGCGCGCTGTCCAGACATTGGAAAGCCAGCGCACCGGCTCGGCCACAATGCCGAGCTTGAGCAGGATCGAGTTGATCGGCCCTGTCTCCGCGTTTGAAAACAGGGTAAAGAACAGCATGGCGAACGCCGATGCCATGATAAGGTTGGGCATATAAATGACGGTCTTGAAGAAGCCCTGAAACCGCAGCTTCAACCGAAGATCGGTAAACCACGCCGCCAGCACCAACGATACAATAATCTGCGGGATAAAGCCCATCAGCCACATGATCATGGTATTGCTGAAATACTTCGGCACCTCTTTGATCATGGCGGCATAGTTTTTCAGCCCCACAAAGTTGGGGCCGATGATCTTTAAGCCGCTGCGGAAATACTCAAAGAAGGAATAGTAGATGGTCGTTGCCAGCGGCCAAAACTGGAAGATGAAAAAGGTAATAAAGAACGGCGCCAGAAATATATAGCCCCATTTGGCGTAGCTCATGCCCTTTCTCTTTGTTTTCATAGGTCTCGCCCTCCTTAGCTGTGTGGGCATTGCCCTGCTGGGGGCAGAGCCTTTCAAAATCTGATAAAAACAAAACCAGGGGCGGGCGTCTCTCCCCGCCCCTGGCATGGCGTTTGCGGTTCAGTTCGTTTTGTTCAAGGTAATACCGCATAATTCTAAGTGCCGATACGGCGAGCGAGGTGCCGCAGCCGCCGGAGCGGTGCTTAGCCGTCAGGCGGGAATTGTGCGGTGTTGCCTTAAGGTCGCGCAGGTATTTATGCGGGCCATTCGACGCTGCTCAGCTCAGGATACTTAACCTTGATCTGATCCTCAAAGTTCTTCTTCGCGGTCTCAAGGTCAACCGTGCCGTCAAAGTAATCCTTGAAGCAGCTCTGGAAGGTCTCGTTGCAGCCCTGATCATACGGACCGGCGTTGGACATATCAATGGTAGGTGCAACCTCTGCAAAGAGGGCAATGTGGTTCTGGCCGCCAAGGAATGCGGAGCCGAAGTTCGGGTCAGCTGCAATGGAATCCATAGCGCTCTTGCAGTTGGTGTAGTCCTGCGTATCCTCGGTGATCTTGGTCATGATGTCGGCATCGCAGGTCAGAGAGTACATGACATCCTTGATCGTGGGGATGTTGTCAGTGCCGGCTGCTGCGCAGATCCAGGTGCCGCCCCAGTAATACGGCTGAGGACCCTGACAGACTGCGTAATCGCCGAAGATACCGTTGCCGACTTCCTGCTTGCCTCCCTCAGACTCAGGCGTGGCCAGAGAGTTGCCCAGCAGGGTGAAGTTGATGCCCCAAGTGGAGTAGAAGAAGCCGAAAACCTTGCCGGCAGGGCCCTGATCGGCGGCCCACTGGTCGCTCCACAGGCTGGTCTTGTTGTTGTAGCCGTTATCGGTGTAGGTCTTGGTCTGATCGACCCAGTTCATAATGTTGGGGTCGACCTTGACGGTCGTGCCGTCCACCCAACCGGCGGACACATTGTTGGAGAAGGTGCGGTAGGAATCATCGTAGCCGGAGAGCATCTTGTAGCCCTTGGCAGCGGCCTTCTCAGCCACATCGTTGAACTTATCCCAATCGCTCAGCGCGGCCTGCACCTCGGTCGGGTCATCGGTGCCCAGCACATCTTCAGCGATGGAGCGACGGTAGGCAAACAGGCCCGGGGTTGCCTGCCATGTGGTGCCCTTCTGGACGCCATCCACGGTGACGATGTCCTTGGTGTACTGGTACTGATCCTTGAGGTCATCATCGGTCAGGCCGACATCCTTCTTGACATCCAGCGTATACTCGGAATCCACATATTTCAGCGCGTAGTCCGCCTCGATCAGGAAGATGTCGATCTTGTCATCGGCAGCGGCGCTGTCCTGCTTGAGCAGGGCCTCGTCCAGCTTGTTCTGGTAGTTATTGTTATCATTGGGGTTGATGGTCCACTTTACGGTGACACCGTTATCCAGCGTCGTGGTGGACTTGTCGGCGGCAATCTCCTTGACGCCGGGGTAATAGTCATTGAAGCGGGACTGGAATTCATCGTTCCAGCACCAGATGTTCAGGACCTTGCCCTCCTCTGCGGCTGCATCGGCAGCAGGCTCTGCGGCCGTGCTGCTGGCTTCGGTAGAGGTCGAATCAGCGGCGGGGGCTGCGGACGAGCTTGCGGCGCCTCCGCCGCAGCCTGCCAGCAAGGTGGCTGCCATTGCAGTGGCGGTCAATAAACTCATTGCCTTTTTCATAATGTCTTTTCCTCCTTTTAAAAAAGAACTCATGTATGAATCAGATATTGTGACCCGCATCCTTGCGGGTTTGAACCTATGGATTGGGGACATCAACGGACTGCCCTTTCAGTAAACTGCCGGAGATCAGTTTCTGTTCCGGCAAGGCCGTGCGCGGGGATTCTATCTGCTCGATAAGCAGCTCTGCCGCGGCGCGGCCCAGCGCTTCGGTGTCCTGCCGGTAGGTGGTCAGCTGCGGGGACATGATCTGCGAAATCAGGTTGCCGTCATAGCCGGCCACCGAAATATCCCGCGGAATCAGAAGTCCTTCCTGCCGGATCGTCTGGATGCCGCCGATGGCGGAGAAGTCATCCGGGAAGAGGATCGCCGTGGGGCGCTGCGGCAGTGCCAGCAGCTGACGGGTCGCAGCGGCGCAGCTTTTCGCATCGCGGTAGGTGCTCGGCACGATGTAGGCGTCCGGCACCGTGATCCCATGGGCGGCGCAGGCACGGTAGAAACCGACCAGGCGCTTCTGGGTGACTGCGCTGTGATTCTCACCGTGGATATAAGCGATTCGCTCATGCCCCAGCGCGGCAAGCTGATCCACTAACTTGTGGACACCATCGGTGTTATCGGAAAGTACGGCAGCCCGGTTGTTAAAGACATGGTCGACTGTGACGATCGGCAGGTTGCTGTTGGCCAGCTCAATGACCTCCGGGTCATCGAACTTGATGCAGGCAGCGATCACGCCGTCAACGCCGCGGTAGCGGCAATGCTCTAAATAGCTGGAGTGGCCGTGGCCAATGTTGTGGTTGATAAAGGTGATATCATAGCCTCTGCCCTCGGCGTGGCGTTTGAAGCTGTCCAGAACAGCTGCGAAGAATTCATGCGTCAGACCGCTTTGCGCCTCGTCCACGAAAAGGACGCCCAGATTATAGGTACGGTTCGTTTTTAAGGCCCGCGCTGCGGAGTTTGGCATGTAGCCGATCTGCCTTGCCGCCTCGCGTACCTTTTCTTTGGTAGCCTGACTGATATCGTTGTGACCGTTCAGCGCCTTGCTCACGGTAGCCACCGAGACCCCGCATGCCTTTGCGATGTCTTTGATGGATGCCATGATATCGCCTCCTTGCATCTTCCTTAATCGTTTTCGCATCTTCACTATACAACATGTCAACCATAAAATCAATGCCTTTTTGGCATTTTTTGTGCATTTCGATTCGATTTGGCGATTTGCAAAAAGCCAAAACACCTGTTTTGGTAATTTCGTTTGGAGTTTCGCTGAAAAAGAGACATAATTTGCGCCTTCTTCTGCCTTTTCCGACCCAGTAATGGCCTGCAAGCCTGACTGCCATCTGCTTTTGGGGTGTCCACAGCCAGAAAGTATCCTTATAAATAATAGGTAGCATCCGCTTTTCGTTACAATTTTCGGCCGCACAAATTGTGAAACCTGCCAAATCATCGTTAAATTCAGCCGCAGCCCTTGCAATTATCCGAAAAACGCGGTATTGTAAGGGTAATAACTTAATCGTTTTCGACTTGAACTCACGATTTTATCTGCTTTCCATAAGTAAGGAGAGGGTCTCTATGAAGTTCGGTCATTTTTCCGATACCGCACGCGAATATGTCATCACCACGCCGCGCACGCCACTGCCGTGGATCAACTATCTGGGCAGCGAGGCATTCTTCAGCCTTGTTTCCCACACGGCCGGTGGGTACAGCTTTTACAGGGATGCCAAGCTGCGGCGTATCACTCGCTACCGCTACAATAACGTACCTGCGGACTCTAACGGCCGGTATTACTATATTAAGGATGGCGATACCGTCTGGAATCCCGGCTGGCAGCCCACCCAGACCGAGCTGGACAGCTATGAGTGCCGCCACGGCCTCGGGTACAGCATCATTACCGGCAAAAAGAACAGTCTGACCGCGAAGCTGGAGCTGTTTGTGCCGGTAGGCGACAACTGCGAGATCGACCGTCTTGTGCTGACCAACGAGAGTGATGTACCGAAATCGTTTACTATATTCAGCTATCTGGAGTTCTGCCTCTGGAATGCTGTGGACGATTCCACCAACTTCCAGCGCAATTTCTCTACCGGCGAAGTCGAGGTCGAGGGCAGCACCATCTACCACAAGACCGAGTACCGCGAGCGCCGCAACCATTACGCATTGTTCACCGTCAACACGCCCATTGACGGCTTTGACACGAGCCGGGACGCCTTCTTAGGCGCATGGCGCAGCAATGCGAATCCCGAGGTCGTAAAAAACGGCCGTTGCACCAACTCTGTTGCCCACGGCTGGGCACCCGTTGGCGTGCATCAAGTCAATGTCACCCTGCAGCCCGGCGAAAGCCGCAGCCTGATTTTTGTTTTGGGCTATATAGAAAACCCGGAGGACGAGAAGTGGGCCGCGCCCGGCGTCATCAATAAGACCCGCGCCCAGGCGATGGCTGCCCGCTATGCCACGGATGCGCAGGTCGATGCGGCGCTTGCCAGGCTGCACGACCACTGGAACAACCTGCTGTCCACCTACTCGGTCAAGAGCAGCGATGAAAAGCTCGACCGCATGGTCAATACCTGGAACCAGTACCAGTGCATGGTCACCTTCAACATGAGCCGCTCTGCCAGCTATTATGAGAGCGGCACCGGCCGCGGCATGGGCTTCCGCGATTCCTGTCAGGATCTGCTCGGCTTTGTGCATCTGATCCCCGCCCGCGCGCGGGAGCGCATTCTGGACATTGCCGCCACCCAGTTCCCCGACGGCAGCGCCTACCACCAGTACCAGCCGCTGACGAAAAAGGGTAACATGGACATCGGCTCCGGCTTCAACGATGACCCGCTGTGGCTGATTGCTGCCGTGTACGCCTATCTGGGCGAGACGGGCGACTACTCGATTCTGGACGAACCGGTGGACTTTAACAACGACCACAGCCTTGCACAGCCGCTGCTTGAGCATCTGCGCCGCAGCTTCGGCTATCTGCGCACCCACAAGGGGCCGCACGGTCTGCCGCTGATTGGCCGTGCTGACTGGAACGACTGCCTGAACCTGAACTGCTTCAGCAAAGAGCCGGGCGAGAGCTTCCAGACCACCGGCCCGAGCGAGGGTCCTGTAGCCGAGAGCGTGTTCATCGCCGGTATGTACGTCAAGTACGGCAACCAGTTTGCCGAAATTCTTGACAGCACCGGCCACACCGACGAAGCTGCCGCCGTGCGCGCCGAGGTTGCAGAGATGGAACATACCGTACTGACTACCGGTTGGGACGGCAGCTGGTTCCGCCGCGCCTACGATGCCTTTGGCCATGTGATCGGCGGTGAGGAATGCGAGGAAGGCAAGATCTTCATCGAGCCGCAGGGTATGTGCGTCATGGCAGGCATCGGCGTAAACACCGGCGAAGCCGTAACCGCCCTGCAGAGCGTGAAAGACAAGCTCGACACAAAGTACGGCATTGTGCTGCTGCAGCCCGCTTACACCAAGTATCACCTTGAACTGGGCGAAATTTCCAGCTATCCCCCGGGATACAAGGAGAACGCAGGCATCTTCTGCCACAACAACCCGTGGGTCAGCTGTGCCGAGACTGTAGTCGGCCATGGTGACCGCGCGTTTGAGATCTACAAAAAGACCTGCCCGGCATACATTGAGGACATCAGTGAGATCCACCGCACCGAGCCGTATGTCTACAGCCAGATGGTGGCTGGCCGCGACGCCGCCACCTTTGGCGAAGCAAAAAACAGCTGGCTGACCGGCACGGCGGCCTGGAGCTTTGTGGATGTGAGCCAGTATATCCTGGGCATCCAGCCCACGCTGGCCGGGCTGAAGATCGACCCCTGCATCCCGCACGAGATGGACGGCTTTACCCTGCGCCGTGTCTGGCGCGGGGCAACCTATGAAATCGTTGTGGAGAACCCTGACCATCTGGAAAAGGGCGTCAAAGCCATGACCGTGGACGGCAAGCCTGTAAGCGGTAACATCCTTTCCCCTGTTCCCGCCGGCTCAACCGTACAGGTCAAGGTCGTCATGGGCTAATTGCCCGCCTTCTGCTGCAAAGGGGCTGTTGCACAAGGAAAAAACAAGTGTAGCAGCCCCTTCACGGATAAATGTTTCCAAAAGCACCAAAACACTCGCCATAGGCCCCCTAATTTTCAAAAAACAGATAACGCAAACAGGCCCTTCTGAATAACGATTGTTTTCCAGAGGAGCCTGTTTTCCAATTTTTCAAAAATCAGAAATTCCGGTATGCTTTAGGCTGAATCAAATGCAGATTTTGCAGTCCGCTGTTGCACTTTGCCAGCAGGTGAGCAATGTTTGGGAAAGCCCCCAAAACAGAAGCTCCGCCAGGACTTTGACCTTACCGCCCGTAAGGAACAGTTTAAAATTCCGATTGATCGGTGCATTGCGCTCTTGCCAGTCGTTCATTTTTCAATTCGTTTGCAGTGGCTTGCCTGAGATAAATTTCTTCTGCAGCAAAGCCCTTGACCTTTTTGCCGATGTGCAGTATACTTTTCCGTAGTTAGCCGTGTATAACCGCTCGGGTGCTTTATGATGCGGGAGCCTTCTTCGGAATCTCTGAAAGCGCCTAAGCTTCTTGACAGAGATAACATCAGGGCGTATTATTGGGCTAGAAGGACCGCTGAGAAGCGGCTTTTTATAAGGTTGAAAGTTAGTTTTATCTAACTTTCAGTTCTGCCCTCCGCCTAGAAATGTGTCCTTGCTTACAGGCAGAAAACAAAAAGATCGAAGCCTACCTCAAGACCCGCTGCGGTGGTCACATCCGGGCAGCCTACGGCTGCTCGCTGGGCGGATTGTTTGTTGGGTTGTTGGTGGCACGGCAGAATATCCACATAGCCTACGGCATTCTGGGCAGCTCTGATTTGGATCAGGCATCGCCGCTGGCGGCAAAACTGCAGGCTGATTTTCTGCTGCCGTTGATTGTCCCCGTGGTGCGGGATGGAAAGCTCAAGGTGAATTTTCTTCAAAAGCGTCTGGATAAACATGCCAGAGAGTTGTGAGATTGTGTCAAGGCCTTTCTGAAAATGTTCGGCGAGGCCCGCCCGTATATGACTGGACGCAAATTATCAACGGTATGACCATCTACACGGATACTGCGCTGAAAGCATATCTGGAACAAGCAGGATTTTGTAAGATGCAGCGCCACAAAAACAAAAATGGCTGGCTGCGCGTTACGGCGCAAAAGCGGTGAAATAGCGTAAGGAGGACGGAACATGGAACGAAAAGAAGCGATTCGCAGCGCCTATCGGCTGACAGGCGGCAACAATTTTTATGACGGTATGATCACCTGCTCGACCTTTAGCGGAAAAGCGGTATGCCGCTTGGTGTGGGATATGAACAAGGCGGAAAGCGATGCCTATCTGGAAAAGGCGCTGTCCGGCATTCCGGAGAATTTCTCCGGCAGGCTGCTGGAGGTGCCGGTGGGAACCGGTATTCTGACCATGCCGGTTTATCAGACTATGCCGGAGGCAGACATCACTTGCCTCGATTACTCGGCGGATATGATGGGGCAGGCACAGGAAAAGGCGGAGCACCTGCGTCTGAAAAATGTAGCCTTCCGGCAGGGCGATGTGGGGGCACTTCCCTATGCAGACGATACCTTTGACATCGTTTTGTCGCTGAATGGCTTTCATGCGTTCCCGGATAAAGAGACCGCTTATCGGGAGGTCTTTCGGGTGCTGAAGCCCGGCGGTACCTTCTGCGGCTGCTTTTATGTGAGGGGTGAGCACAAGCGGACGGATTGGTTCGTCCGGCACATTTATGAAAAGACAGGATTTTTCACGCCGCCCTACGAAACGACCGCCAGCTTGAAAAAACGGTTGGAAAAACGGTACGCAGCCGTAACACTGGGAACCGTGAAGAGTATGGTATGGTTCGTCTGTCGGAAAGGAAATCAATGAAAGCCTGCAAGTGCTGCCTTGACCGCAGGCGGCTGTTGAGATAGTGTGTTCACTACGGAAAGGACTTACAATGAAATTTAAGACATTGGGAAATCGGAAGGATCCCGCTGTTTTGTTTTTTCATGCTATGGGTGTGACGGGGGAGAGCAGCGAACCGGTTGCGAAATACTTACAGGATAGGTATTTCTGCATTTTACCAAGCCTACCACTGCGGCCATTATCCCGTGTTTGAGGGATACGATCATATGCAATATCAGATTCGTGATCCGAAGGGCTTTGCTGAAATGCTGGCATATATCGCTGAGCATGACGGTATGCTGAAGCTCCCGTTTATCAGAAAGTGTGAGGACCCGATATGAAATACAGGATCGAGAAAAACACCGTGCAGGAGACGTTGATCCTCCCGCTGTATTCCCGAAAGCTGTGTACGGAATTGTATCCCAATCTCTACCGTGATGAAACAGCGGTGCGTCTGATCGACCAGATCGACTACGACTTTTCGGAGGCAGAGAAAAATTCTCGCAGCCTGATGCAGCGTTTCGGTGCGCTGGAGGTCGCCATGCGGCAGAATGACCTTGCCTTTGAGGTGCGGGCGTACCTGAAAAATCACCCCTGTGCGGCAGTGGTCAATCTGGGCTGCGGGCTGGATAACACCGGCAGAGCCTGCGACAACGGCAGATGCAAAATTTACAATCTGGACTTCCCGGATGTGATCGCCTTGCGGCAGCAGCTTCTGCCCGCCGGGGAGCGGGAGCAAAACATCCCCTGCGACCTGAAAGACCCCGCAT